>SPKZ01015410.1_pt1 | contig 23157 bp, 34 predicted proteins | sample 2456571 | NCBI WGS metagenome assembly SPKZ01 (sample SAMN11192286, study PRJNA482655) | marine metagenome | biome: ENVO:00000447; feature: ENVO:00000244|ENVO:00000211|ENVO:00000569|ENVO:00002023; material: ENVO:00002151; isolation source: ocean water from marine abyssalpelagic zone ... | reverse complement strand
TGACGTTAGTAAATGCTGCAACTGTGGTTCTAAGTTAGATATTGGTGAACATGAAATGTGCGAGCCTTGTGAACGTTTAAATTAAACCTTAGATTATGAAGAAGATTAAAGCAAGAGGACAACGCTACCATTCAATGGATTGCTACTTACAACAAGTTCAATGTGAATGTGGAGAAATATTTGAAGATTGGATAACGGAATATGCTGAAAAAAAATTCGATAAGCATAAATGTAAATCAGAAAAACCTTCGAATGAGTAAGCCTAAAAACTATAAAGATATTTGCCTAACGATTTGGGGGTGTATTCCGATTGATTGGAAATGGGCTATTCAGACTCAAATATTTAAACAAGAACAAAACAAACCTTAGATTATGATAAAAGAAATTGAATTACCGAAAGACTTTACTGAATTTGAAGGTGAAGAGTTGATGTCAAATTTTGATGGTCAAATAGAACAAGCAACAGCCGATGCTATTAAAGGAGAAAAACTATTTAGCAGATATGCTGGATGGAATTTCAATGGGCTTGTATGGTGGCAAGAAGATACGTGGAATTGTGCTGTTTATTGTTACGGTAGTCTTAATAAGATAGTAAGCGAAGAATCATTAGAGGAAATAATGGAAACGGTTTCAGAAGAATTTGGAAGAGATTAAACCTTAGTTATGAATTGTAGCCCATTAAATAAAAACATACCTGCCTGTTATAGATTACCTGACATGAAACTTGTTAGAGCTAATTTCTTATGGTACACAAAACAATACGATAGGCTCGAAAGTTTACGTAACAGATGTTATGAAAATGGAGTAAATATGAATTATGGAGAACGGTATAGGAAATTTTACTGGTCTTATTAAAAACTAAAAAATTATGAATAAGCCAGTACAAACACCGATAGAAGACTTAAAGAGGTCAGCGTTAAAACATTATGATGAAGCAGCTACGATAGCACATCATTGGAATAACCAAATTCCAAGAGCTATTGAGTTCTTTTACGATTATAAGCAAATGAGTTTATGGCAAAAAATCAAATTAGCCTTTACTAAATAACCTTCGTAATGGATAAATTAAAAGAGTTTTTAAAAAACATAAATCCATTGAAGGGTTTGTTTGAAGCAATAAAAGAAATAGAAGAAAGAACAACACCAAAACATTAAATAAATAGAATTATGCCTGATGTAGCAATGTGCAGTAATAAAGAATGTAAGTTTAAAGAAGACTGTTATAGATTCACAGCTAAACCCGATGACATTCTACAAACTTATGCAGAGTTTAAATGTGAATCAAAAGACATAACATTGGATTCAAATAGTTACTTTTGGGATAACTCGCATTATAAAACGAAATAAATAACTATCTTTGAACATGGATAAATTAACAGATAAACAGAAAAAATTCTGTGAAGAGTATGTAATTGATTGGAATGCTACAAGGTCAGCAAAGGCAGCGGGGTACTCTGAAAACAGCGCCAGAGAGATAGGTAGCGAGAACTTAACAAAACCCGCTATCGCTGAGTACATAGAGCATATACAAAAAGACCTTAAAAAATTAGCTGGTATTTCCGTACTATCAAACATTGCGGAACTAAAAAACATACTAGAAAAAGAAGGCAGCGAATACAAAGAAAGGGCGGGGGATAGAATCAAAGCTTTAGAAGTTATTAACAAAATGCTTGGACTAAATGCACCGGACAAGGTAGAAGAGAAGATAACATTTGCAGAACCCCCTAAGATTGAATTTATAAACAATAAACAAGATGATACTAACGAAACGAATGAAAGCTAATTTCCGGCGTGAAATAGATAAAATACTTAGTCACCCCCTTATGAGTTCGGTTGAGCCTTGCCGCTTTACTGTTTACGGTGATTTGATTTTCACCTATGAGATGCAAAGTATAACAAATGATTTTTTTCAGATTTCATTTATACCAATTAATCCTTTATCATGTGTTTTGGAAAGTGAAACAATAGAGCAATTACTTTCTATTCCTTGCGCCTTCTTAGAGGTCGCCCTTGTAGACGAAAAGCTTGAAAACATGGAGATATTACTAAGGTATCAACCAAAACAAGCATTTGACTATAACTTAAATTAAATTAGTATAGTAATAAGTATAATTAGGATTATAATACTTTTATTAGTAATATTGCATTGAACTAAATTAAAGATTATGAAAAGCACAGAATTAAGAATAGGAAACTTGGTTCATTACGAATATAAAGAAATGTCAAAAGATATGCCAGTAACTATGACGTTGCTTTATGAGGTGGAAAACTATTTATACAGCAGTAGAGTTAAACCAATACTACTAACTGAGGAGTGGTTGTTGAAGATGGGTTTTGAGAATATATTAGAGGTGGTGGCATATTTAGAAGATAAAAGTATAATTGCTTTAAGTGGTAACTCTGAAATGTTAATTGAACACCTAAAAGATATTCACGTACATACTTTTCAGAACTTAGTATTTGCTTTAACTGGTGAGGAGTTAACTATAAAAGAATAGGATATGACAGTAGGAATAGAAAGAATATCAGGAGGCGATATAGCAATACTACCTGTACTTGTTATTAATTTAAAAACAAAGTGTATAAAGTTCTGTCTATTTAAGTGGATGGCGTATTTAGATTGGTTTCCTGATATCAAAGACTGGAGCGACAAATTCAAATAGTTTATACAACTATACGTTTACAAAAACAATTTAAAGTCAACAGTTATGTTTACAGGAAAAAATAAAGAACAGTTTGAGAAGTGGTGTGTTAAAACAAAAAAATACACTTTAGTTAATCAATCATTTTTAGCCGTCTACATGGATAAAGATAGGTCGTTAGGCGGTTTGGTTTATTGGAATGAGTTACCCCTCTCAATGCAACTAGGAGTGTATTTAGAATACTTGGATAGTGTTAGTTATCATATTAAGTCATGGCACGATTGGGAATATGATTACTATTCTTTTAATATAGTCAACTTATACGGTGAAACTTTAAAATGTATAAGCGGTTACAAATCAAGACGAGAAGCATTAACAGAAGCTTTTAAAAAGGCAGATGAAATAATTAATAACAAATAGAATTATGAAAGGAGTACAAGGAATACCAGATTCACCAGAAGAGCAACCAGAAGGAACAGGTAAGGCAGCTATAACATTTATTATATCTCTTGCAGCAGTAGGATATATGTGTTATATAATCTTTGGATAGATGAAAGAGTGGACTAAATCTGATTTAAGAGTAGTAAACAAATTTATTAGGCTAACTGAAGAGGTTAGAGAATTAGACTACCTTAAAGAATTAAACAGGCGGTTATCTTTTGAGAAAAACCCATGCGTTTACCCTTCTATTGAAGAGGTATTGAATAAATATTACAGAAATAAAGAACCTAATACGTAATAAGTGAGCGTCATTAATATAGTAACGGGACTATGGAATAAGGCATTAAGCCTAAACCAAGAGTTAAAAGACTTTAGGATTCAAAACGCTTGTGTTAAATGCCCGCTCTATGTTAACGACTTTTGCACCTCTAAAAATGGGGGTTGTGGTTGCTTAGTCTCAGCGAAAACAACAGTGCAAAATGAAAAGTGTCCTTTGGGGATATGGGCTAACGATTGGGTAAACGAAGACAGATTAAACGAAGTAATTAAAGATTATGAAAGACAATAAACTACTTAGAAAGTACATGCTACATGTAATTAATGAAGAAGGCGTTTCTTTTGTTAGTAATGTAAATGACGCATGGTGTAAAGTTGAATTCACCGAAGAGGAAAAGAAACAGCTTGAAGAGATTGAGGAAGAAATTAAAAATTCTGACGACTATTAAAGAGCATGAAGATAAGCCAGAAATATAAACCCCTCTTTGATATTCCTTTTGCAAGGGAGAACGCGCATAAATCCGACTATTGGAAAGCTTTGAGCGGAGTCGACACCGTTGTAATTACTGGAGGGCGTGATAGTGCAAAATCTTTTACCACTTCATTAGCTTTATGTGATTACACCGTGAATCATAATCATAGAGTCTTATACACTCGATACACATTAACCAGTGCAAAAGATTCTATTATACCAGATTTTAAGGAAAAGATAAGCCTCCTTAATTACGATAACTTCTTTAACGTCACTAACGACAGGATAACCGGAAAGCATAACGATAGTAAGATTGTATTTAAAGGGATTAAAACCAGCTCGGGAAATCAAACCGCATCTTTAAAGTCTCTTAAAGATTTCAGTTGCTTTGTATGCGAGGAAGCGGAAGAGTACCCAAATTTTGACGACTGGGAGAAAATACAACTATCTATAAGGGCGGTTGATGTTCAAGCCTTAAACATCCTTATATTAAACCCTACAACAAAAAAGCATTGGGTTTATACTAATTTCTTTCAAGACAAGGGAGTGAAAGGGGGGTTTAACGGTATAAAAGATAACATTCTTTACATACATACTACCTATTTAGACGTACTTAAAGAACATATTGCTCCAAAGAATTACAGGAGATACGAGGGGGCGCGGCTTATTCACGAACAATTGAAAGGATTAAAAGGTAAAGAGCTAGAGAAATGCAGTAAATTAGATATTCGCCTATACAAGTATTATAAATATGTTGTGTTGGGTGGCTGGCTTGAAACCGCTGAGGGTATTATCTTTGACGATTGGACGTTATTCGATGAGTTCCCAAAGGACTACGACCTCAGGATATTTGGTTTAGATTTCGGTTTTACAAACGACCCCGCGGCATTTGTTGAATGTGTTTTAAAAGATGGTAAAATGTATGCCAAAGAACATATTTACGAAACAAGGTTATTGAATAGAGAGCTATCTTTTAGGATTAAGGAAATGTTACCAGAAGATGAGGATGAATGTTTTATTGTGGCAGATAGCGCCGCTCCAAAAGATATTGCAGAACTTAACGCGCTTGGATTGGTTGTCATGCCTTGCGTAAAAGGTCAAGGCTCTATTTTGAATGGTATTAAGAAGATGAAACAAAAGGATATTTACATTCATAGAGATAGCGCGAATTTAATAGACGAATTTAACAATTACAAAACTATTGAAATAACCAACAGTAAAGGGGAAACAGTTACCCACATAGTTGATAAGTACAACCACTTGATTGATGCCCTTCGTTATTGTTCTACTCGTTATGAAGTTTAATAAATTTTAATTTCGTATTTTTGTAAAAAATATTTTATCAATGGCTAATATTTTCAAGCGATTAACAAACGCCTTTACTAAAAAGGAAGGCACAACTATAACACTAGACCAACACAATACAAGCACTTTCAAAGTTATAGGCGACTTCTTTAGTTTTGGGCGGGGTCAATCTAGTGTTGATAAATTCGTCGCAGCCTTTGGAGATAATCCACTTGTTTACATGATAGTAAATAAAATATCTTTTACTAGTGCCTCAATTAAAAGAGTAGCACAAACAAAAGAAGGTACAGACATTGAAAACAGTAAGATATTAGAACTATTAAATAACCCCAACAAAACACAGGGACGAATTGAATTTTTAGAAACTATTAACCAACAAATCAATGTTACCGGAAACGCTTATATTAGAGCTATAAAAGGTATTGGATTAGGTGAGGAACTAAAGGTAATGCCTTCCAACCGTATGGAGATTGTTATTGATAATATCGGAGAAGTGACAGGGTATAATTTCGAAAGGATTGACGGGTCGACATTGTTTATACCAGCGGACGAAATACTACATATTAAAACCTCAAACATTGTCAACATAGACAACACAGGGGCTTATTACGGGTTGAGTCCATTACAAGCCGCTTGGATGGTTGTAAAGAGTTCGGAGGAAATATTCAGCGCTGAGGCGTCTATCTTTAAAAATAGGGGTATTATAGGGATTTTAACAAATGAAACAGACGTGCCAATGTTAGCAAAGGAGCGCGAACGTTTACAGGAACAATTTAATAATGAGGTTGGCGGCGCTGAACAATACAACAGTATTAAAATATCTAACACGAAATTAAAATACATTCAAACGGGAATGAGTCCGACAGATTTGAAACTACTGGAGGGAATACTTAATAAAATGCGCTTACTTTGTTCGGTGTATGGGCTTAATTCTGTATTATTTAATGACCAAGTTAGTAGCACATTTAACAATGTAGAAGAGGCTAATAAAGCGAGTTATATTGATGTCTATATTCCTTTAGCGAATAAAGTTGATAGGGAATTATCTAGGTTTTTAAATAAGTTTTTAGGGGTTAATGAGTTTATAAGGATTGACCACGATAGTATTGACGTTTTAAAGTCAGTTAATAAAGAACATACAGACTCAGTACTTGCACAACTTGAGGCGGGAATTATAGAAGAAAGCGAAGCGAGGGACATTTTAGGACATGATGTTAAAAATTAACCTTATATTTGTAAAATGAAAAAGAATTTATCTATTTACGGGGTTAAATCTAATTCTTTAAAGTTGAAAGACTTTGACGAAGGGAGTAGGAAAGTAAGCGGTTATTTTGCAAGCTTTGATACTTTAGATTCCGACAATGATATAATTCGAAAAGGTGCTTTTACTCAGTCTTTAAAACAAAGAGGCACAAGCGCAACAACCAACAGACAAATAGCACATTTACGTAACCACGATTGGGAGCAACAAATCGGAAAGCTTATTGAATTAGGCGAAGATTCGAAAGGGTTGTTTTTTGTATCTGAGTTGGGGCGAAGCACTAAAGGAAATGATGCTTTTTTAGATTATCAAGACGGTATATTAAATGAACATTCAATAGGGTTCAATTATATCGGTGAAAAAATCAACTGGGTAGAGGACGAAAGCTTTAAGGACGGCGGATTTTTCGAGGTAAAAGAGGTGAAACTCTGGGAAGGTAGCGGCGTGACATTCGGAGCTAATGAGTTTACACCGGTTATTGATGTAGCTAAAGGACTAACAAAAGAGTCAGCTATTGAGAAATTAAACACTGAATTTGATGTTATTACAAGGGCGCTAGTTAATGGATTGGGAACAGATGAACGTTTACACTCTTTTGAAATGCGTTTAAAAGTATTGAAACAAAAATATAATTCACTCTTAATTAATGAGCCGTTTGTAAAAGACACTTATACAATTGATGAGCCGAAACAAAAACAAAAACAGGATAACGAAAACAAACGAAAAGAATTATTAATTAAATTAATCAAAAATTAAACGAAATGTTTAAAACAAAATCAAAAGAAGAGTTAGATTCTATGAAATCGGAAGATTTGCATAGTTACTACATGGAAAAATTAAGCCATGAAAAAAAAGAATTAGACGCAAAAGTTGACGCTCTAAAAAAAGAAACTGAAGAAGGTTCGGAAGCTTTTAAATCTTTATCTGAAGAGGTAAAAGAATTGAAAAAAGTAAGAGTTGATTCTTTAGAAGAGGCAGTAAAAGAGCAAGGAATTGTTTTAAAAGGTCTTAGAGATGGGAAATTTGACGCTGGAAACGTTCACGAAGTAGAAGGGTCTATTGAGGCAGCTTTAAAAGAAAACGGGGAGAAATTCAGCGCACACGCTAAAGGAGAATCAAAAGAAGATTTTGCTTTTAACATCAAAGCGGTTGGAGATATGACGTTTGCTGCTAACCTTTCTGGAGGTAATATGCCACAAGCTCAAAGAATCGACGGTATCAATGATATTGCAGAACGTGAATTTAGAATTTACCCAAGAGTGCCAAAGTTAAATACTTCTGGAAATACTATTGATTGGGTTTACGAAACAGCGCAAGAAGGTGCAGCAAGCGGAACGGCTGAAGGTGTTATTAAGAACCAATTAGATAATAACTTTGTTGTTACTTCTGTTTCTTTACTTAAACAAACGGCTTACTTTAAAGTTTCTACGGAAATGCTTGACGATGTATCATTTATGGCTTCATGGTTAAGAAACAAATTGTTAACTAGATTAATGGACCGTATTGATAGTCAAGTTTTACTTGGTGGTGGTACTGGAACAGATTTAAACGGAATTTACACGCAAGCTACTGTTTTTGCTGCTGGAACTTTCGCTTTAGATGTTGACAACGCAAACGATGCGGATTCATTGGTAGTTGCTGCAAATCAAATTAGGTTAGCAAATCACAACGGAGCTTTATCTATTGTTATGCATCCTTCTGACGTAACAGCGTTAAAACTTATAAAAGTAAGCGCAACAGACAAACGTTATGTTGAGAGATTGGCGCAAATCGGTTCTACTTTAATGCTAGACGGTCAGCCAATTATCGAAACAACGGCTATGACTGTTGGGACTTTCCTAGTAGGTGATTTCTCAAAAGCTTTAATAGCTCAAAAGAATGGTATATCTATCGAAGTAGGTTTGGATTCTGGGGATTTCTTAAAAAATATGAGAAGTATTCTTGCTGAGTGGAGAGGTGAGGTAATTATCCAAAACAACGACACTACGGCGTTTGTTTACGGTGTATTTGCTACAACTAACGCAGCGCTTGAAACAGCTTAGTATTAGTTAAATATCTATAAAAGGAGGCTTTCATTAATTTGAGAGCCTTTTTTTTGTTCTATACTTTTATATTATAATTCAAATGTTAAGTTTTTTTCGTATTTTTGTTGAAATTAATACTTTCCTAATGAAAAAATATATTATCAATAAAGATTTTAAGAAATTAAAGAAAGGTCAAGAAGTTGAATTAACTGAAGAGTTCGCGGAAATATTCACTAAACGCGGGTTAATTGGTAGCGTTGAAGAGAAAAAAGATTTTACAGCAAAATCAAAAGGTAAAAAACCATCTAAAAAATAAATGAGTTTACCTATCTTATTAAATACGGATTTTGTTAACGGTTCGACTCGGATAAGTCAGAACGCTGAAGTTACCACGCAATTAACGGACTATATTAGTACGTTTGAGAATAGGTATATTAAAAGTCTATTGAACGATTTAATGTTTACAGAGATTCGCGACAATGGAACTTTACACTCTAAGTACACGGCTTTAATTGAGGGGGTTGATTGGATAGATACCGAGGGAGATTTAAACGTCTTAGAGGGCTTTAAAAGTGCGTTGAAAGGGTTTATTTACTATCATTATGTAGGTGATAACTTCAGTAGTACGCCAGTTGGAAACGTTCGAAGCCTTCCGGAGACTAGTCAACAAGTGACAACGGGGCAAAATACACAAATTGCATTCTCGAGATTTAATGAGGGCGTTAGTTTTTACCGTCAATGTGTAAGCTTTGTAAGTTTCTACAATAAGATAAACGAAGATATTGATTCAAGTGTTGAGAGTCCAGCGGGAACGTTTACGATTTCATGCGGTTCGACTTTGTATTTAGAGAACGGTGATACTGTGACAATTAGCGGGGTTAATTATGTTGTCGCGTCAGTTATTGCAAATACTAGCTTTGTGATAACGGCAACGGCGGGCACTGTGTTTTCTGGAGCGTTTTATTATGAGCCTTTTAAAGAGGCTAATCTTTATAATATAAAAAGAGAATGGCTATAAAAGAAACCGATAACTTTGAAAGTTCTTTATACTCAAATGAATTTAGTACAGCGGGAGCGCCTACCATTGAAGTTATGACTCAAGTAACCGACAACTTCAACGCAAACGGTGAAAAAACTGATATTATTATTTATGCAAGCGGTTTAGATGCTGACACTCAAGTGACTTTTAAAGCTGGAAACAGTTTAATTTCCAATGAATTAGCCGATATGCTAGACGTTAACGGCGAAGCAATTGTAATAAGCGTTTCAAACGGAACAACTATACAGACCGTTAATATAAATTCTTTTGTAGTTGGGTTCTATTTTGAAAAGTTAACGGCTACAACGGGAACAGTAAAGGTGCTGGCTAGGTTATGAGCGTAACAACAGGAAGTAAAGACCATACGGTTAAGAATGAGTTCAGAGTCGTCAATAAGTCTTCGTCTTTTACTCCGGATATAAACGTTTACACATATTTAATTGACACTACCAGCGGTGACGTTACCGTAAACCTACCTTTATCTTCTCCGGCGTTGCTGTTGAAAAGCAAAATATGGAACTTTAAAAAGAAAGTTAAAGCTAATAAAATAATCCTTTCAGCAAACGAAATAGACGGGCAAACATCTATTGATATTAAAAAACAATACACGAATCTAACGGTACAATTTAATGACGAAAAATATATAATTTTATGAGTTATGTACCTAACTTTAATGGATTTGCTGATTACAATGATACAGCAACCTCTACAACTCCAATAGTGTTACTAGCTAATACATGGACTACTATAACTAATGACGGTCTAGGAGCGTTTAGTAACTTAGATTCTTTACCGTTTGGGGTTACTGGTTTAATGGATGTCTCTACTGGCTACATTGACCCCACTGAATTAGATATAGGGGATTCTTTAGTAATACGAAATGATTATACTATCACTCCATCTATAAATAATGCAACTTTAAAATTTAGATATGAGCTAGGCGTTGGAGGTGGTTTATACACTTTAGAAACTATACTCGGAAGATTAGATACGGGTGCAGGTATTGGGTATAGATTATCATTGAAGCCCGATTTCATCTACATGGGAGATACTAATACAAACGATAACCCTATAAAGATACAAGTTAATATAAGTGTGAACAGCACCCTTATAAATGCTGGTTCAGCTATTCAAGTTATAAAAGGTTTATTATGATAGTGATATACAAAGACGATGACGCAAACGCTATATTCGTAGAGAATCAAAACGGGGCACAATTCTTAAACAACCTGCAAGCAGTACAGGATAATATAACGGACTCTACCCTGAGTATTATGGATATGTCGAAAGGCATTGAATTAATGTCAGATATTGAATATACTGAGTTCGTAGACGATGCCGCATTAGCATGGGGTACAGATGGACAAACAACAACAAACAACTTAAACGCTATTTTTCAAGTGGCTGGAAACGGAGGTGGTAACATTCCAGTAATCACAAGTTCTTTAGCCGTAGCAATGACCCAAGGCGATACTCTTAACTATGAGTTAACAGCAACGGATGGAGTCGGCTACGAATGGGATTTGTCTACTGTTGGCGGTGTTGTTAATGTAGAAGGAAATGTACGTAAAATTATTGGCGGTTCTAACTTACTATCTAATACGTATAATATACCAGTTAAGGCAATCAATTACTTTGGCGAAGATTCTGAAACTATTGTACTAACTGTTTCCGCGCCTCCCTTTTCAAATACTAAATGTGTGGACTTTGTAAATCAAGACTACTTGAATGCTTCAGCAACTACGTCTAATCCATTGTATAGGGCTGCAAATGGAACGGGTGCTTCAGATGCTTGGACTATTGCTTTTTGGATGAAAAGAGAAACGGCAGGTAATAATAGCGAACAAACTATTATAAGTTTCGGAGGTTCTGACCAAGGCAATGAAGGAAGGGTACAAGTGTGGTATGACGGTAATAATAGTAATGAAAGAATTGAACTACGATACGGTACAGACAACAACTACATACAGTTTAAAACACCTATAACTACAGTTCCAGCAAATATTTGGTTTCATGTAATATTAACTTATGACGGTGGTACTACGGGGCAAGACCAAGGACAACTTAATGACTATTATAGTAGGTTTGAAATATGGATTGATGGAGTTAGCCAAACATTAACAACAACAAATAATAACGATGGTTGGAGCGGTTCTATAAAAGACGATTTTTTCAGAGTGGCTAGAAATTGCAGCTCAGGTAATTACCTAAGAAGAGCTAGGCTAGATGAGATAGCAATATGGGGAAGTGACCAAACGGCAAATGTAGCCAGTATTTACAACAGTGGAGCAACACATGACTTGAGTTTATTGTCTACGCCTCCTAGTCATTGGTGGAGAATGGGAGACGGTGACACGTTTCCAATATTGCAAGACCAAATAGCTAGTTTGGATTTCACGATGGTTAATATGACAGTGTCGGACATTATAAACGATGTACCTTAATATTTGATTTATAATTTAGTATATTTGTAAAAATTATGAGTACACAAACAGTCGATTTTATAGAGAGTTTTTTAGCGGGTATTAACTTTAGCACGTTTATAGACTCGTACAGCAATGACGGGACAAATACAACGCTAACTGTCCGCGAAGTGTTTTATGCTCGTGAAGGGCTTAATATTGACGTTGACGGGACTGACTACGTTATACTTTCAGTTGGCTATGACTTAAAAGAAATCGTTGTTGTTGGGGTTATTGCCGCGCCAGCAGTCGCAGAACTTCAAAAGGTACAATATTTTCACGGTACGCCATTGGCAGTAACCGCAGAATTAAACGCGATATCGTTAACAAGTACAAAAGCTCCCTTGCTTTACGTTTATGAAATGATTCCGGAGGATTACAACCACGAAATTAGCAACTCATTAGACAGAACGGCAAGTGTTAAAATGGTATTTCTTGACGACTCAAGCAGATACAACACAACAGACGAACATTATAGCAGTGTTATAACTCCATTATCTAACCTTGCGAATAAATTTGTAGACGAAATAATTGCGGCAAAATCTAGTTTTGTGAGGGTTTTAATTGACCGCTCAAGGCGTTTAAATCATGTTTATTTCGGAACTTATACAGACTCGAAAGGACACGAAAGAAAGATTTTTAACGATACTTTTACAGGTATTGAACTTGATATTGATTTACCGTTTAGGAAAGTACAAAGTTGCAAAGTAACAAGCCCCGCTGTTTGTAGCCCCGCAACCATTATAGATTCTGATGGGATATCTACTTTTGAGGTTGCTAGTAATGGCACTGGAGCTTGTACGCTCTTAGAAGCTATAACAGTAAGTAACTCTAACGATACATACAGCGTTGATACGTTAGTGGATTTAGATTTGCCTGACATTACACATACAGACTCAGATTTATCTAGTGTTATTTTACCAGCTCAAACAGCAATGGTATGTACTCCAGCAGTTGCACAAAGTGGAATAACTTACTCAAGGCCGCAATACAACGGACAAGACGTTTCTTACGCTCTTTATGACGCTAAATGGTTATTCGATGACGGACACTTTAACTATACACCACCAGCCAATCCTGTAAAGGCTTCTGATTTATTAGATTTCTTTAACCTTGTAAACACAAACGCATTTGGAAACACAAACCGATTTACAGATGATGTTGGTGGACAAACATATGCAAATGACTATATTATTGACCATTACACGGGCTTAGGATGGTATCGAATACAACAAACAAGCGGTTCATGGTCAACTAACTTAGCGTCAGCAGATGCAGCTTCTTTTGTTTCATTTAATGATTGGCGTATCCCATTAGTATCTGAAGTTGTAAGTGTGACATGTAGAGATAGAACAGCGCTTGCATCGAACAAATCACAAGCATTTTTATACGCACCGTTTAATGTCGTAACTTCTGGAGTAGATACTTGTGAAATCTCTTATTTAACTACGCAAAGATTACAAATTCAAGACGGTGTTCAAGTCACAAGGACTGGGTTTACGAATGTCAGACCCCATATATTGTGTAGAAATCATTATACTTAAAATATGAAAGCAATAGGAAGCATAGAAATTAAAGACGGCTTTGTATTAAGTAGCCCTACTTTAGAAATTAAAGGAATATTCGAAGCATTGAAAGCAGATGAAACACGCGACTACTATTATTTAGAATGTTACTTTCAAGAGAACGGAAAAGGAACGGTACACAGTAGGTACTGGATAGTAGAAACAAACGACTTAGAAACAGAGATAAACAACATAGAGATATTAAAAGTATTTACAGAGGGTTAAGCCCTTTAAGAGTTATAATATAAATATTTTGTATATTTGTAAAAAATTAATTAAATAAATAAAAATTATGGCAGTAACTTGCAGTTGTTCAACGCAACTAGGGAACACAGGAACACCGAATTGTAAGACGTTAGCAAAAACGACTTCAATGATTATCGCACAAAGAAAATTTGCAACAGATGGAACACGTAACCAAATAGACGTTACAACCACATTGAACCAAGCTTATTTTGACGGAAAAGTACAAAACGCGGACGCTTCAAAACGTTGGTATCCAATCGGAGGGCTTGAAAATGTAGTTCAAGAAAGGGCGGAAAGCATAACACAATCTTATGATTCTGGGCGTACTATTAAAATTCAAGACGGAATCAAAACTTTTACATCACTAAAGCCAGAGGCAGAATATGCTTTTTTGGGTAAACTAGAGGCTTTTGATTGTCAATTGTTTGATATTTATTTAGTAGATATTGACGGAAATTTAAAAGGAGAAATCTCAGCAGATGGGGCGTTTTTAAACGGAATGGAAGTTGCTTCTGGAACTTGGGATGCTAGATATAGCGAAGCAACAGACACGAAAGCGAATGAGATTATGATTAATTTCCAATTCGCGAAATCTGTTAACGATTCAGATTTAAGAATGATTGTGCCGTCCGAAATGGCTAACGTTGATTTGTTAGAATTAGACGGTTTAATTGATATTAACGGGGTTTATACTTCGCCAACTGCGACGGGTGTAGTGGCAGCGTTAACACTTGATTACGGAACGGCTGTGACTCCTGTGAAAGTTGAAGGACTAGTAACGGCTGACTTTCCAACTGTAACGAATACGGCAACGCTTACAACATACGCGGTATCTGGAGCAACTGAAGCGCCAGCTGGAACGTACACACTAGTTTTTGGGACTGCGCCTAGTGGGACTTATCAAGTAGATGTTGACGCATCAACAGGATACGCTCCAATCATTGGGGGAACATTCGCGTTCTAGTAAAAACAATAATTAATATAAAGAGCCTCCTTAATTGGGGGCTTTTTTGTATATTTATAAAAAATTTAACAAATGAAAAGAGAATACATTAACATCGGACGCTTGCAATTTTTAAAAGATTGTGCAAAAGGAATGAGTTTTGACAAGTTTAAAAAAGATTTTGCTCACTACAAAGATTTTAATTTTGACTTTGAAAAAGGTTACGTAATCTTAGGGGGAGAAATCGAATCTAAAAAAATATTCAAAAAGAAGGTAGAAAAGAAATAAATTACTATCTTTGCTGAACTTTGGACACTTTCATAATAAAACATCAAGCCCTTTGCATAATTGTAAAGGGTTTTTTGTATTTTTGTAACAATGTTTTTTCAACCTGTTAGAGATATATTAAAAAAAGCCAAACGATTGGATAAAAATAAGCTCATTTTCGAGGTAATAAAAAACGATAAAGGAATACAAAAGGAAATTCTTGACCTTAACAGGTGGGCGCAACTTTACGACAAGGGTATTAACTCGGACGGCGTGAGCCTTTCAGCGGTGCGACCTAATGGGGGTTATACTTCTTTTACAATAAACATTAAACGTAAAAAGAACCAAAGAACCGACCATGTAACGTTGAGGGATTCGGGGGAGTTCTACAACTCATTTAAAATAAACGCTTCAAATGATTTTTTTGAAATTGATGCCGACCCAAACAAAGACACTACAAACCTATTCGATGAATGGGGTGAAGATATTCTAGGACTAACGGACGCGAGCAAAAGCATTTTATCGCGTTTATTAATACCACTATTACAAGAAAATTTAAAACTAAAATTATGAAAAATTACTATTCAAGCATTACAGATTTGCCCATTTACAACTTTGATGTTATGTGTAAAACTGGAGACGTATCTTATTTATTAAAGACAGGAACGGACGAATTTCCCGATACGGTTGACGAAATAGCGCTTTGGAGTGACATCTACAACGAGTTTATTGATTGTTTCGGGTTATCGGATAGCTTTAAAAAGTACATGAAACTAAGACAAAAAGCAACAAAACTCTATAAGGAGGCTTTAGTCGATGGAAAACGGCATAAAATAACATTTGCAAAATTAGCAGACCTACAAGCGATTGACGCAATTAAAGAGTCAGACACGGGAGATTTATCGCGAACTTCTGCAACTTTATCAAAATACTACGGTTTTAGAATTAACCCCATGGAAATAACCGTAAAAGAATACTACTCATACATTTACCAAGCACAAGCAGAAAATGGCTAAAAAAGTAAAACATTCGGATTTATTCGAGAACGGCATATTTGAAAAAGATTTGCCCGCTATTGAGGCGCAAATTGAGGCGCTTAACCTTTTAGAAGAAAAGTATAAGAATGTTTTAAAAGCGTCCGCAAAAATCGACGCTAAAAACGTAAAATCTAAAAAGGCAATTGATGAGTTTACAAAAGCAACTAAAGAAAGCCGTGACGCTGTTGAGGGGTTGCAAGTTGTAGAGAAGCAAAAAATAAAAGCCCAGAAAAAAATAATAGAATTAACAGATAAGGAATTAAAATCTAAAATAAGCCTGCAAAGAGCCAATAAAGAGCGCCGCGACAGCTTAAAAGCTGAAATTGTACTAAATGATAAACTCGCGGGAACTGAAGAGAAGCTTTTAGCTAAAAACACACTACTAAGACTTGAGAGAAACAAATTAAACACCACTACAAAACAGGGAGCTCAAAGGTTAAAAGAAATCAACTTAGCATTAGACCGAAACAACGCGATAATTGACAAAAACAGCGATAAATTAAAGAAGCAAAAGCGAAACGTTGGTAATTATAGAGACGCTTTAAAAGGGGTTAGCGGGGCATTGGCTTCGATTGGTTTAGCTATGGGCGCGGGGGCTTTGGCTCGTAACATTTTCGGCATATTCTCGGGGTTCGAACAGGAGGGCGCAAATCTAGCTTCAGTGCTTGGAAGGTCACGCGACCAAATCCAAGGATTAACCGAGGACGCAAAAAGACTAGGGAAATCCACAGCATTTACAGCGGGAGAAGTAACACAATTACAAACCGAATTTGCGAAACTTGGATTTAACGAAAAACAGATAATTGACGCGACAGAGGCAACGCTTGACCTAGCAGCGGCAACAGGGACAGACTTGAGAGAAGCGGCGGCGGTAGCGGGTGCAACTTTGGGAGGTTTTGGATTAGATGCTAAAGAGACTCAGCGAGTTGTTGACGTTATGGCTAAGTCATTTAGTACTTCGGCGCTTGACATGGAGAAATTCAAGGAATCTATGAAAACGGCAGCGCCAGCAGCTAGGGCGGTGGGGTTATCAATAGAAAAGACAACGGCATTGCTTGGAACTTTAGCAAATGCGGGTATTTCCGGAAGTAAGGCGGGTAATAATTTAAAGACCTCATTAATCAACTTAAATAAAGCGGGGTTAACATTAGAGCAAGGACTTGAAAAAGTTGCAGCCAGTGAGGACAAACTAGGCGAGGCGACCAAATTAGTAGGTAAAAACGCGGCGGCTTCTTTCTTAGTTTTGGCAGAAGGAACGGAAACCACAAAAGAGTTAACGGAAGGATTAGAAAACGCGGGCGGAGCGGCTGAGAAAATGGCTAAAACTCAACTCGACACCTTAGGCGGTAAAATGAAACTTTTAACCTCAGCATGGGAGGGCTTTATTTTATCTTTAGATTCTGGAGACGGGATACTTTCGCGGGTTATTGGAACGGCTATTGAATTATTTACTGAATTATTCACCTTATTATCTGGAGGCGAAAAAACCATTAAGGATTTAGAGTTTGAGCAAGCAAAATCTAATAAAACGTTTAATAGGTCAATTGAAATATTAAAAGACGCAAACCAACCGATTGAAGTACGAAAACGAATTATAGACGATTTAAACGCTACCTATGGCGAGTACTTACCGAACTTAATAACAGAGCAAACCACAACCGCTGAATTAATTGTTTTACAAGACAGATACAACGAAGGCGCGAGGCAAAGGCTTTTACTTGCAAAGGGTAAATTAGTTCAAGACGCGGCAGCGGCAAAACAAGCGGAACGGCTTCAATTAATTGTAGCGCTTGAAATGAATGACATAAGTCAATTAAGCTATTTAAACCAAATTAAATACGCTGAAATATTTAAACACGAAAACCACAGACAAGCACAAATAAGGATAACAACCTCGGAATATGAAGCACAAGAAAAAATGCTTCAAAGGTTAATAAACGCAACGGCTGACATTCACGGAATACAAAAAAACGAAGGTGTAGGCTCATTCACTAAAAAGGGCGGCAAAGACAAAACAGATACAAGCGGCGGCGGTTCTACTAAGACAACAAAAAGCGCGGTAACTGAAGAGGCAGATTTAGAACTTTTAGCTTATGAGGCTTTTTATGAGGAATCTAAAGAGATAACAAGGGAGCACAACCTTTGGCTAGAACAGGAGTACGACAGACAGTTAAAAGAGTATGACGCTTGGATGGCTGAGGAAAAAGACATACGAAAAAAGCGCCTAGATTGGGAGGCTTGGCAAGCTATGTTAAAAGAGGACAAAGAAAAGAAGAGAGCAGAAAGGGAAAAAGCCGCTAGGATAGAACGCGCGAAATTTTTAGAAGAAGCAGCAACCGCAATAAATGACATTTTACAAAAGAAATCAAACGAAAGGTTAAAGCTAATTGATAAGGAGATAAAAGCAAACGAAGCCCAACAAAAAACATTACAAGAATTAGCCGCGAAAGGGGTTATTAATGCAGACGAAAACCTTGCTTTTGAAAAGAAGAGAGCCGCAGAGTTGGCACTCATAAAACAAAAGGAAATTGAAAAGGCAGCTCGACAAGAATTAGCACTTACAGCAATAAAAACTTATTCCGGATATGTTCAAGCGGGAGAAAAGGGAACGGCGGCATTGGCTCGGACGGTTACGGATATTAGCCTTTTAAAGAATTTAATTAGTACTTTAGACTTCTTTTACGAAGGAACGGAAAACACAGGAACGGCGAATAATTCCATAGACTCAAACGGCGGGAGGTTAGCGGTTTTACATGACAATGAAAGGGTAATGACAGCGGAACAAAATAAACTTGTTTCGGGGTTATCAAATTGGGAGCTTGCAAATTTAGGCGCTGACTATAAGAACGGGGAAAACTCGACAAATGCGGCTATTGTTTCACAAAGGTTTCAATCTAACGAGGCAATTTTAAATAAGTTTGAAAGCCTAGAAAGTGCGGTTAAAAATATAGATATGCCGGAGGTTAATTTTCATTATGACAGTATAAAAAACGCCTTTATTAAAACGGTTGAAAGTCACGGTAAAATTGAAAGGACTATTCACAAAAAATCTAAATTATTTTAATGGTAATGATTTCCAAAAACGCGCGGTTAAAGTATTATTTAAACAATGCACCCGCACACGCTCCCGAAGATATTGAAAGCACCGAAATAATTGCGGACTTTTCAGACGAAAACGTACAAGCTAATATAACCGCTAGCGCTTGGACTTTTTACAACAGTGACGCTGTAACCATTAGGGATTGGAAAACAGCGGGCAAGATTTACGAAGGTTTACCGTTTAAAATTGAAGCGTATAACAATCAAAATAATTTAATTGCCTTCGATGGTTTATTAGATTTAACAGACAACTACAAAGATGATTTTGCCGACTCTTTAAGGGTTACGGTAAACATGAAACAAGCGGAGGGGCTTAATATATTCTTTGACCAATTGAGCGCCTTATCCTATGGCTTTTTAGAAAGTGAGGGAGTTTTTACTCAAAACGATTACCAAAAATGTAAGTACGTAGTTGAGAAAAAAATTAATCTATTTGAAGAGTTAACCGCTGGAATTATTTTGTACTTAATGGTGCAGGAGTTAATTTCTCAAATAAAACTAATATCTGACACTATTGCGGAAGGTGTTGCTCACGGTTCGGGGGGGGTTACTGGAGCGGTTGCCGCAGCTATTTACTTTGCTGCAAAAATAGCAATACAAATCGTTTATGCTGCCAGTATTTTAATAGTCATTATTGACCTTGCAAAAAAACTTTTTGATACTCTTTTGCCTCCTGTAAGAACTCACAAAACACTGAAATTAAAAACGGCAATGTCAAAGGTTTGCCAACATTTAGGATATGGATTTAATTCCACTATTACAGAGCTTGACGAATTATATTATTTACCTTCAAACCCTCAACTTGAAGCGCCAAAACTAACGGATTTTTTAAATCAAAATGTAGGAACTCAAACGGGCATTCCATTTGCTAGCGATTCACATTATAAATGTAGCGTGTTCTTTGAGTTGATGAAAAAACTTTTTAACGGTAAGTTTGCGATAGTTGGCGGCGTTGTTCAATTTCACCCTAAAGGGTCGGCGTATTGGGTTATCAATTCAACCTATGTATTACCAAAGGTAAAACCAAAAACAACCACAACAAACGCGGGCGAATTGGTAGCGGATAGAGTGCTATCTTTTGCTTATGACTTAACAGATGAATACACCGTTGACAATTACACAGGTACGACATACGAAATACAAACAAGGGCAACGGGGTTATCTAACCAAAAAGCAAACTTAATAAAAGGCTTTGACGGTGTTGATTTTGATTTATGTTTAGGAACAGCGAAAACCGAGCTTTCAGAATTAGAGAAACAACTCGCCACAATTGGCGGCGTAATTGATGGAGTAGTTAACACTTTCGGAGGTAGTCAAAATTTCGCGGGGCAAGTTAATAATAATAAAACTAACATCCTAAAACAAACGGCAAACTGGCACGCTTTACCTAAGATTTTAAAGCTAAACGGCGACAAATTAGCAACAGACAACAGGGCTTCTTTTTCAGCGAAGCAACTTTATAATAAATATTATGCTTATGATTCATTTGTTTTAAGTAACTTTGGGGGACAAAAAGAAGTTTTTACAGATGTTAAAATCCCTTTCGGAATGAATGACTTTATTGAACTAATTAATAATAGTTATTTTAAGGACTCACAAAATAGAACGGGGAAAATAATATCTATTAAATGGAATGTTTTAAGCGATACGGCAACGGCTGATTATTGGGTAAAAGTTCCATTCACAACACAATTACAAGAAACTTATATTGAACCATGAACATAACAGAATTAGAAAAATTAAAGGCAGATTTAAACGCTCAGAAACAAACCTTGAATGTTTTAGTTTCGGGCTTCAAAAATAATATTGAGAGCCTTTGCTCAGATAAAGACATAAATAATAAACTTAGAAAAATTTTAGCCCTCAGTTTAAAGGGAGTTTCTCCAGATTTTAACGAAATAAAAAATATTTTAGAAGATGCCGACAGAATTGATAATCCAAAGTAACGAATACTTAAACCAATTTAAGAACGGGGCAACTTTTGCGAGTTCTACAAGTGATGTGACCTATAACCTAGCGGGCAACGCTATGGAAAAATTGCAGTATAAAACAACTATTGATGTAAGTTGGAAATATGTTGCAACACAAAGCAACCCAGTAAGTTGGGAGGATTTAGGGAGTGATTTATTCAGATTTAAAAAGTCGGCGGGGTCGTTTATTGTTGACGGTTTCAGCGTTGGGGACGACATAGACTGGAGCTATTTTGTTGGGGGTTCGCCTTATTTAGTTGATGGAGACGTAACCATTATTTTATCTGACTGGATGTATGTTCAGTTTACAGCTACGGTTGTGGGAGTAGGTACAAGCGGCTCAACTTCAAGTTCAATATTTTGGGGTAAATCTTCACTTGAATCAATGATTTATTCTTTTGGATTAATCGACAATAACGAGAATTTCAATACTAATTCAAAAGTGAGTGGAAATAACCAAGCTTATTATGTTAGCGCTTTAGTTGTCGGAGTACCTCAAACAATGACAAAACAGGGGACGTTTGCGGATTGGGTAACGGGGTCAATCACTTGTGAAAAGAAAACTAACCCAAGTACATACGTACAACGATATGAATTAATCCATAACTTTATAGTCAACCCTTACTATTTAGACGGTGAATTAAGCGACTTAACGAGTACAACGATACCTAGCTTATATTCTGGAAGTAATAGCCTTAAACACGTTGTAAAGGTCGATTTAAGAACGGGGTTAAGTAACCCTAATACTTCAAAGATTGCCACAATGGATACAATCCTAGGTTCAACTGGTTATTTTGGCGAAAACTTCAACGGGTTTAATAATGTTTACGCTGTTGATTCTACTACTTATGAGAATGCAAGCGCGTTGAGTGCTGACGGTATTTTGACCGCAGAACAAACAATTATAAGGTGTACAGTGTCAAAGTCGGGCGGTTCGTTTATTTCAACGGATAAAATCGGCGGGTTTGTTTCTTTATTACCTACTTCGTCAGATTACACAGATACGACAACGGATTTTGAAACTAATTTTATTTACGATAGTTTACACTGTTTAGCTGACGGCGTGCCCGTAACTCAATCAAACAGCTTTATAGAGGAAGTCAGCGCAACCCTTTCGGGTGGGGACATTTTACTTGTAATTAAAACAACCCTTTCAACAGCTCAACAAACATATTTAGCGACATTAACAGAGCCTTATTTTTTACTAGCAATTCAAGCGGGAGACGTAACACTCAGTAATACAAATTCCGACAGGGTTATGTTAGTTGCTGACGCTTTGCCGTTCGATACAAGCCCAGACATAAGCGGCTTAATTACGTTCAATTCAATGGTTTTTTTCGGGCATGACCAAAACAGTTCTGTTGACGTTGGGACTACAAACCGCCATTTTTGGAATGAGGACGGTTTTACCATGAATTTTGATTTTGATTTAGACCTCAATAAATTAGCTGTATTAAATTCAATGTCATTTGATTTTGTCGCTTTTAATGCGGTTTCTGATGAGAGTTTTGTCCTAGATACTTATGAATTTCAATTAGGGAATACAATTTCCGGAGGCGTTCAACAATTAGAAATAACAGATTCAAGAGGTTACACTTTACAAAACGGGTCACAATTTAATGACGTTACTTTAACAACTGGCACACAATCGGCGGGGCTACAAAATTACATTGGTGAGTTTTCTCAAAAGGTTAGTTGGCAAGAGTGGATTCAAAACTTAAATGTAGATAATTCTTTTTATGATAATACAGAACCGAACGACAATAAGAATTATAAAGCCTCAAACTATTTAGATTTATCTAACTTTTGGATTTTGAAGATAATAGCGAAAACAAATGTTTACGGGGAAAATTTAACGCTTGGAACTTCTGGAGATACTGACTACCAAGCAATAAGCGGTTCGCTTAGAGTCTACGACTATAACGAAGATTCGTTAAGCCCTTCACCGAGATACACAGGAACAATTGAAACATTCACAGAAGACGGCACAATAAATTTAAGCGGGGCAATTCAAACAAATGGAGATAATACACTTGTAAAAACTACGTGGGTAGATAATACATTTACATTCGTTTCAATTTGGAATTATTACGGGATTCATAGAGTTG
>SPKZ01009114.1_pt1 | contig 23197 bp, 7 predicted proteins | sample 2456571 | NCBI WGS metagenome assembly SPKZ01 (sample SAMN11192286, study PRJNA482655) | marine metagenome | biome: ENVO:00000447; feature: ENVO:00000244|ENVO:00000211|ENVO:00000569|ENVO:00002023; material: ENVO:00002151; isolation source: ocean water from marine abyssalpelagic zone ... | reverse complement strand
TATCGGCAGTTAATGATGGTAAAGAATTGAGGGTTGTGTCACGATTCATATGTGAGGCCTTTGGTTGGCATTATCTTGTCTCGACAACAAGTATTTTACTATAAAAAGGCCTTCACATCCTTACATATCAACCAGTTAAATCAGTATTTTCTTCATTTTTCAACTCCGAAACTTGAGTATTAAGAACAATAGGTGTTGGAAAAAATTATTTCTATCTCTAAATGAGAGGCCATATTCACTGAGCCACCAAACATAGCAGAAATCTAAAAAATTGAGAGACTACTTTACAACAGAACAAACTATTTATATTATTTACAAATATGGCTTCTTATAGAAAGTAATAAATATTTAGTTTTAGATCACCGTCACCCTCAAAAAAAATAACACGCTCAAACTTAAATGTTTAGACAAAAATAAAAATTTAACATGCTTAATTTATATAATGTTTACAGTAAGATAATTTATTACAACCTTAAACTATCGGCTATAGGTTTCGTAATACCCCAAAAACTAATCAACAAGGATATTTCAAAATGGCAGGTTCTATTTCTCCAATGTTTTCCAATCAGAGTGACAAATTGGATAGATATTTTCTAGATAATAAAAATAAATTACCTTTGGTATATCGAGCTCCAAAAATTAATAATAATTTAATTAACTTTTGTGTAGAAAATAAAAATCAAATTGATAATGACCTTTTAACTTACGGTGCAGTTCTTTTTAGAGAATTTAATATTTCTAATATTAATGATTTTGATGTTTTTATCAGCTTTATGATTAAAGAAGTTACAAACTATGTTGGAGGGGCTACTCCTAGAAAGAAGTTATCAAAATTAGCTTCAACCTCGACAATTTTTCCTTCAGACCAAAAAATAAAGCTTCACAATGAGCTATCTTATGAATCTTTTATACCTCAAAACCTTGCCTTTTGCTGCTTACTAGCCTCCGATTCAGGAGGTCAAACACCTATCGCTAATACTAACCAAATATTAAATCTAATTGATCCAAATATTATTGATGAGTTTGAAAAAAAAAATGGATGGAAATTAATTCGTAATTTTGGTCAATGTTTCGGACCATCAATTAAAGATGGTTTTGGTACTGAAAACCTACAAAAAATTAGAGAAGATTGTGAAAACAGAAATATTAAGTTAGAAATCCTCGGAGATAAAAAGATAAGAACAACACAAATAAGAAAGGCTATACATTTACATCCAATAACTAACGAAAGGCTTTGGATCAATCATGTTTCCTTTTGGCATAGTTCCAGTATCCCTAGTGTTTATTTCAATATGATGTCGGATAGTTTAACATTTGATGAATTTCCGTACTTAATCTTATTTGGTGATGGGACCATTATTCCAGACCACTATGTTGAGAACATAAGACAAGCTTATAATAAATCTGAAGCTATATTTAATTGGCAAGCTGGCGATATACTACTTATAGACAACCACCTGGTAGCACATGGTAGAAAACCTTTTATTGGTGAAAGATTAATCGCTGTAGCAATGGGGTAGGTGTGCGCTTCGTAGAATAGGGATATACTCAAGCATAAACTTAGGTATCTACATTAGGGATTACACATAACTGAAAAGCCAATACTGTTATTCAAATTGTTCATTTTCAAATGGATGCATTGTTTACTTTTTTAGAAATATATTGTAATAGCATAAAATAAAATGTATGTTATTCGTATATATTTAATCTAATGTTTGAATTTCACAAAGAGTAGCGAATATTTCGGTCGTTTGCCTAATTTAAAGTATTCATTACATGAAACTTCAAATAAATACTGATGATGTATCATCTTATCTATATACTAAGATAATAGTCCCTCAAGTGGCGCAATGCAAATGAAGAAATAATTAGAAAGTAGGTTCTAAAACTAGGTTGTTTATTATTCTTCGGGTTTGATTTTTCGCCGCTTGCGACGCACAATGGCTGAATGAGCGAATGTATACATAAAAGACAGAATATAACGATACTTGTGTATCACTAAGTTCTACCTGCACAATATATAAAAATATTTTTTTTGACAAAAACTTGATGAAGCGCTTTAAAATATTGTATGGAAATTGAAAAGGTTACCAAATGAATAACCCTATACCTCATCGCTTGCGGCCGAGATATCTATTTGATGATCTCACGCATGAGTAAAAAAGAACATTTAGAAAGTATACCGATGAATTCAGAGAAAAACATTAGCGTCAGTTACTCAACAAGGTTATAACGTGACAGAAACTGCTAAATGATTAGGCATAACCATCAAGTTAATTTATAGTAGGTAAGATAAATTAGCCGCTAATAATTCAGAGGATGCTTTATCATCAGATGAACGAACTGAGTTCATTCAGTTTAGAAAAGATAACAACTGTTTGTTGAGGAAGCGAGAAATATTAAAAAAGGCCAGCGCCTTCTTTGCGAAAGAAATGAAGTAAAATACGATTTCATTAAAAAGCATCAAATTGTTTATTCAGCACTCTCATTATGCAAAGTGATGAATGTTAGTCGCTCTGCTTATTATGCTTGGTTAAAACGACCAGCAAAGCTTATTACAGAGCAAGAGTTGATGCTTTAACCGTCGTTGTAAATCATTGTTTAACACCAGTCGCCAAAGTGCTGGTACTAAACATTGGTCAAACTATTACGCGAAGAAGGCCTTCAGGTTGGCATATGCCGAGTAAAAAGCTTAATGGTGAAACTCGGTTTAGTTTTAAACAACGTGTTGCGTATAAAGTGACGACAATGCGTAAGCATAGCCACTTAGTTGCGGATAATTTACTTAATCGTCAGTTCAACCAGAAAAGAGCAAACCAAATTTGGGCAGGTGATATTGGTAAAATTATTACGAAAAGAAGGCTTTAAAGTCGATATCTGATGAGTTAAAAGCTTAATAGTGAAACTAGGTTTATTTGTTATACAGGTGACAGCTGTATTGAAAAATACATTTATAATCTAAGTGAGTACTCTTAACTATGTTGTTCAGAAACGCAAATAACTAGCACCGTAAAATCAGGTTAGTTGAAATTAAGAACTTCAACTAAATATGTTTAAATTGTAAGGGCTGTTGCTAAATGTTCCATAAGTTCCCAATATTAACTCGATTTATATCTTTTATATTAATCCCGATAATTTTAATTATTACATATATTATTCATCTTTTTTTTTATACATCATTGCCTAATAATCAGGGCGAACGATATATTAATGGAATCGACAATGTCATTGAAATTAGCAGAGATAATAAAGGGATCGTATATATTAATGCTGATACCGACAAAGATGTGTATTTTTCTATGGGATATGTACATGCTCAGGATAGGCTTTGGCAGTTAGAATTGCAACGTAGGATAAGCCAAGGCCGATTAAGTGAAATTTTTGGAAAAGAAGCCGTAGCAAAAGATATTTGGTTCCGAACGTTAGGTTTACATAAAGCAGCTAAACAAAGCATACTTGCATTATCTTCTGAAGCTATTGGTTCTTTAGAAGCTTATGCTGACGGTATTAATGCATGGGTCAATGAAGCGGATCAATTACCTATAGAGTTTAGTACATTTGGAATACAACCTGAGCCATGGAAAATAGAGGACTCTTTGTCCTGGATGAAAATATTTGCTTTAAACCTATCAGGAAATTTTAGTGATGATATACAGGCAGTAATAGGTAAAAAGTATCTAACGGATAACCAGTTATCAACCTTCTTCCCTCATTTACCAAAGGATACTTTGTCTGCTAATTGGGATGAAAATATAACAGATTTATTTCTACAATTAAATCTGTTGCAGTTAGAACTTGAAAAAAGATATAAAATTGGTGGACGTTATGTTGGAAGTAATGCTTGGGTTGTTTCTGGTAAGTTAACTAAGTCAGGACAGTCTATTTTAGCTAATGATCCTCATTTGGGCCTTCAAATTCCTTCGCTTTGGTATGTGGTTAATCAAAAAGGAGATAAGTTAAATGTGCAAGGCATGAGTTTAGTCGGAATACCTCTTGTTATATTTGGTAGAAATCAGCATATTGCCTGGGGTGGAACTAATATGATGGCCGATATTCAAGATTTGTATATTGAAGAAATTAATCCATCTAACCCTAAACAGTACAAATTGAATGGAGATTGGCTTTTATTTGAAACAGTTAAGGAAACTATTAAAGTTACAGGGGATTTTCCTGCCGGTATAAGGAATAAATTACAAGATATTAATATTATAATAAGAAGTACAGAAACAGGTCCTATTATAAGTGATCATATAAAAAGCTTGGAGCAGCCAATATCATTGAAATGGACAGGTTTAGATAAAAATGACACGAGTTATGACGCAATTTTAAAACTTAATTATGCGAGTAATTGGTTAGAGTTCAATCAAGCCCTTGAATATTACATATCTCCTGCATTGAACATGTTTTATATTGACAATGATAATAATATTGGCAGTGTCGGTATAGGTAAAATCCCAGTAAGAGAAAAAGGGCAAGGTATGTTACCTGTATTACGTACCGACTCAGCTTATACGTGGAAACATTATATTCCTTTTGATGAAATGCCCAGGATTTATAACCCAGAAAAAGGATATATAATTAATGCTAATAATAAAAACACAACAATAGACTACCCATATTTTATTTCTAATAATTTTGCCCCTGGCGCAAGAGCTAAAAGAATTGAAGATCTTCTCACACAAAAAAAATCTGAAAAATTAACCATTGAAGATATGAAATTGATCCAAGCTGATTTTCAGGATTTATCGGCATATGGTTTATTAGATTATCTAAAGTCATTTGAAGGGCGAAGTAATCAAGAAAAACAAATTCTAAGCATATTAAATAAATGGCAGGGTGAAGCAAGTACCGAAAGTGTAGGAGCTTCGTTATTTTATGGATGGTTTAGGCATTTAAAACAAAATATATTTAATGATGAGTTAAGTGGATATTGGAATCAGAAAGAACATGCAAATTTTCTGATGGGGTTACCATCAAAAGTTTCGGCTGACCATTTGGCTAAACTTCTGATGAATAACTCAAATTGGTGTGATGATATAACTTCACTTAAAGTGGAGTCATGCCAGGATATAATTGGTTTATCTTTAATTACCACCTTAAATGAAATGACAGAATTAAAGGGGGCGGATATTAATAACTGGCAATGGGGACAGATACAAAATACGGTTTATGCCCATGAGCCATTTAGTCGTTTTAAACATATTGATAAACTTTTTGAACGCACTATTAGCAATGGTGGGAGTAGTCATACTATAAATGTATCGGGTAGCAGTTTTGATAAAGATGAAGGATATCAACAGAGATTTGGCGCTGGATTCAGGCAAATAATGGATTTTTCATTAGGTGAACCTATACATCTTTTCATGAATTCAACCGGACAGTCAGGACAAGTGGGAAGCAATAATTATGATGATATGGTGGAAGATTTTAGAAATGTTGATTATATCAAATTTGTAAAACAACCTAACAAATTTACTTCTATTATATTACGTCCAAAATCAGGGAACCTATAAGTTAAATGAATTTTTTGAATCTCTTTTCTAAGAAAGCACCAAATCTGATGTTTGTTTCAATATTTTTAGGAGCTATTTCCGGTTTACTGTATTCTGCCCTTATTCCAATAGTACTTTCTGCTATTCAGCCAGATGACAATAACTTTGAAAGGATAGAACAAATTTTACCTACCATTTTTACGATTGAAGTAGCCAATCATAAATTAGCTGGAATCTTCTTTTCTGTATGCATACTGATATTAATTTTACGGAGTGTTTCCCAAATTATTTTAGTGAGAGTTTCTGCTCACATAGCGAAAGACCTGAGAATGGAATTTTACAATACGGTATCCAAAGCTCCTTTATCCAGACTAGAAAAAATCGGTTCTTCTAAATTGATCGCTTCTATTAATATTGATATTCCAAATATAATTGGAGGCGCGACAGCTTTACCTGCTCTTTTAATCAGTGGGATTACTCTATTAGGTATGTTAGGTTTTTTAATGTATTTAAATATTGATGTCTTCAAATTGGTCATGTGCGCAATTGTCTTCGGCATTATCTTTTATCAATTACCTATGATGTTTGCAAACCGACTGTTTGTGCAATCAAGAGACATTAGAGATGACTTACAAGAATCTTTTAAGGGACTTATCTATGGTGCTAAGGAACTAAAATTAGATGTATTAAAACGTGAAAATTATTTAGAAAACGTTTTGGTAAATAATGAAAATATGATCCTGGAAATGCAAAAAAAAGCACAGACGATTTTAATATCAACAGCTAGTTTTGGTGACTTAATCAGTTTTTTTGTCATTGGCTTAGTGAGTTTTATTTTTATTAATTATTATTCCATTAGTTCTCAGGAACTGACAGGAGTCGTAATGGCATTATTATATATAACTGGACCTATAGCGCTTATTTTAGGTCAAATTCCTTCACTTATTATTGCTTCTGTTTCTCATAAAAAGTTTCAAAAATTGTTTAATGAAATTTCACCTGAAAATTGTTCAATTGATATTAGTGAAGTTACTGATTGGAAAAGCTTTAAATTTAATGATATTCAATATAGCTATTCAAGTAATAGTGACGAATCTAATTTTAAAATAGGACCTATAAATCTTGAAATTAAAAAAGGGGAAGTTACATTTATTGTTGGAGGCAATGGTTCAGGAAAATCGACATTAAGTAAAGTATTAACGCTTCATTACCCGCCTACTTCAGGAAATATCGTCTATGGTTCAGAAAATATCACCTCCACGAATATTACCCGTTATCGACAAAATATAGGTGCCATCTATTCAGATTATTACCTGTTTGACAGGTTATTAGTTCCTTTAACGGATGACTTATTAGCCTTAGCAAATCAATATTTGAAAATGTTAAAATTAGATACAAAAGTACAGTTAACAAATGGGCAGTTTTCTACACTTAACTTATCCGATGGTCAACGTAAACGGTTAGCTCTGTTAGTGCTATTACTAGAAGATAAACAAGTTTATCTCTTTGATGAATGGGCTGCAGACCAGGATCCTATATTCAAAAACGTTTTTTATAATGAAATTTTGCCAGACTTAAAATCAAAAAATAAGGCAATCATAGTTATCAGTCATGATGATCGGTATTTCAGTCTTGCGGATCAAATTTTAGAAATGGAACAAGGCAATCTTGTAACAAAAATGACTGAAAACTCCTCTGTAAAAACTAATAAGCTAACTGCATAGTTTATATATGCTCAGATTCAAGGAGATATAAAAAGTGCTATTAAATAGTAAGAATACGTTTGCTTTAAGTTTATCGCAGCAGGATATTTATATAGAACAAAAATTGTATAAAAATAATCCTATGCATAACATCGGTGGAGTGATTCATTTCAATGCCATAGATGAAATTAAGCTTAAAGGTGCTCATAAAAAATTGGTAACAGAGCATGATTCATTTGGTTTACGAATATTAGAATGTGATAACAAACCTATTCAATATGTTAGTAAAGAACGAAATGTTGAACTTGAAATTATCGATTTTAGTCAATCTAACACACCTGAAGATGATGCAGATACTTGGCTGAAAAATCTTTTTGAAACATGTTTTGATCTTGAAAACAGCGAATTATTTCGTTCATTTCTGCTAAAAACATCATCAAATATCTATCAATATGTCGGGTTCGCACATCATTTGATTATGGATGGTTGGGGATTTGCTAATTGGGCCAAATTATTAGGAGAGTATTACAATGACTCGCCTCAACGAGTTATTGCTTCTTGGCATGATGTGGTGGCTAGCGATATCAAATATTTGAAGAGTAACCGGTACCTTGAACATAAATTGTATTGGACTTCAGAATTAAGCTCAATACCAGAAAATCTTATTCCGAAATTAAAAAATAATGAATTTAAGAATAAATCCCTTGTACCAAGTCAAAGGAATATACTAAAAGTATCTTCCTTACGTCACCAAGCACTGGAATTAAAAGCTAAATCTATTGGAAGTAACATAGTTCAAGCTTATTTAGCTATTGTTAGTTGTTATTTTGCAAAATTGAACGATTGTTCCGAATTTATTATAGGTATTCCATCGCATAACCGCCGCTCTGCTGCAGAAAAAAATCAAGTAGGTCTTTTTACAAGTATTAGTCCACTAAAAGTATCTGTAAATCCAGACGATAGTTTTTTTGATTTGTGCAAAAGTTTAGGCGCGAAGATGAAAAAAAATTATAGGCATCAGCGCTTTCCTATTAGTCATATAAACAAAATTTTGCCACAAAAAAAATTGAAAATATTTGATGTTGTTTTTAATTATTTAAAGCTGGATAGTCGATTAAATATTGAAGGTGAACAAGCTGAACTGAAATACTTAAGTCATAATCATGAACAAACACCACTAGTGATCACAATATGGGAATACAAAGATAGTGAAGAAATAGAGGTTCAGTTTGACCATAATCTTGCATATCTTTCAGAACATGATGTGAATTTGTTAAAAGATAGGTTCGACTGGATACTAAAACAAGTCGTTGAGCAAGACGTTGACAACATACACAATATTCAATTAATTCCTCATAATGAGCTTAAACAGATACAAGGGTTTGTTAAAGGTAAAAAAGCGAATTACCCAAAAGATCAGTTAATTCATCAATTGTTTGAAGAGCAAGCTCGGCTTCATCCTGATCATTTAGCGGGTGTGTTTGAAGATAATGAGCTGACCTACCGAGAACTTAACGAAGCTTCAAATCAATTAGCCCATCACCTTCGGGCGCAGGGTGTTGAAGCTGAAACCTTGGTGGGTCTTTGTGTTGAGCGTAGCCTTGAGATGGTTATTGGCATCTTGGCTATACTTAAGGTTGGAGGTGCTTATGTGCCAATTGATCCAACTTATCCGCAAGCGCGTATTCAACATATGTTGGATGATGCGAAATTAAAATATATTCTGACACAATCCAGTTTGTCTTCAGTGTTTACAGATGTCGAAACCAGACATTTGATTGAGCTTGATAGCGCTTTGATAAAGAAGAAATTACAAACGTATTTGAGTTCAAATCTTCAGCAAATAGATCATCAGAACTCACTTGCTTATGTAATCTATACCTCTGGCTCATCTGGACTACCTAAGGGTGTAGCGTGCTATTCAAAAAGCGTTATTAATTTATTGCATCAATTTGAACAATTAGCACCAATTGGACAAGAGATGTCAACGCTGAATTGGACCAGTTTGAGTTTTGATGTTTCAGTTTATGAGATAATGAGCGCTTTGATTTATGGAAGAACGCTTCATATTATTACCAATGAAATGAGGATGGATCCAAATTCGTTATTTGACTTTATCCAAAAAAATGATATTGGCAGCACATACTTACCTCCATTTTTTATCAAAGAATTTATTTTTTGGTTGAAAAGTCAAAATAGAAAACCAAGAATAAAGCGCTTATTAGTGGGCGTTGAGTCGATAATATTAAAGGATTTGAAATCCATTCAGGAATTAATACCTGAGATTCAAATTGTCAATGGTTATGGGCCTTCGGAAACCACCATTTGTAGCTCCTTGTATAAGGTTGAATTAAATAAAAATTCATTGAGCTTTTTTGCTCCTATCGGGAGACCAGTAAATAACAGTCAACTTTTTGTCTTAAATGAAAGTAAACAGTTAGTTCCCGAGGGGAATTATGGTGAACTTTATATTGGGGGCCATGGTTTAGCTCGTGGTTATTTAAACCAACCAGACTTAACCGCTGAAAGATTTATCCAAAATCCATTTAGTGATGACCCAAGTGAACGTTTATACAAAACGGGTGATTTAGTTCGTTATTTGCCAGATGGAAATATGGAATTCATTGGCCGTATAGACGATCAGGTTAAAATCCGAGGTTTTCGTATAGAGTTGGGTGAAATTAATAGTCAGTTATCCCAAAATGATAATGTAGCTGCAAGTTTGGTCTTAGCAATAGACGTTGAGCTGGGTCAAAAACGTTTAGTTGCTTATCTGGTCGCAAAGTCAGGCAAAGCTCTTGATGTAAAAACCTTGGTTTCAGGGCTCAGGCAAAGTTTGCAACAAAACTTGCCGGACTATATGTTGCCTTCCGCTTTTGTGGTCTTGGACGAATTTCCGTTGACTCCCAATGGCAAAGTGGATCGAAAAGCCTTGCCTGCACCTGATGGACTTAAACTTCAAGGTGAATATGTTCCACCTCAAAGCGAATATGAAAAAAAGATGGTTTCAATCTGGGCTGAGTTACTTAACTTTGATGCCAAAACTATCAGTGTTACGGCTGATTTCTTTGAGTTAGGGGGCGATTCGTTGTTATTGACTAAATTAGGCTTTTTAGTTAATCAAGAATTTAATCTTAATCTGGAATTATCTGATCTATATGGAATTAATAATCTGCAAATGATGTCACATGCCATTGAAGAAGCGGTTAATCTCGCGAATAAAAACACCAACAGAAACAAAACAATTGTGATTGACCTCTGAAAATAATAAAGAAGGACTAAAAAATGAAAATAATGTGTTATAAATCAGGTCATAGTGGTCATATTGCTTATTTGGATAATGGTCAACTTAAGTTTTCTCTAGAGGCGGAAAAAGATAACTGGCCCCGTTATGAAGTTATGACGCCGACGCTTAATCTTCGTTGTATGGAATATATTCATGAAATGCCTGATGTAGTGGCAATGTCCGGCTGGATCAAAGGTTTTCATTCAGTGAGTGATGCAGTTGATGGCGGTTATTACGGTGAAGGGGTCGATACAATCGTAGAAAGAGAACAAAACTTTCTTGGCAGTAAAATTAAGGTATTCTCGTCTTCCCATGAAAGATCTCATTTAATGGGGGCATACGGTATGTCGCCTTTCCCTCAAGGAAAACCCTGTTACGCTTTAGTTTGGGAAGGAACTTTTGGCGCATTTTATCGGATTGATGAAAATGTAAATATCACAAAAATTGGAGAGGTCGTAAGTTACCCTGGAGGAAAATATGGGTTTATTTATGGTCTAGCTGATCCGGAATTTCCAGTTAATAGTGGCAATTTTCGCTTGCAGGATGCAGGAAAATTGATGGCTCTATGTAGTTACGGAGAACCTGGCCCGGCAAACTCAGAAGATCAGGCTCTTATTGATAAAATACTTGATCAGGAAAAGATATTATTAACTTTAGATAAAGGTGATTTAAAAGATACTCCCTATTTTAACATCGGAGTCGAATCGCAAAAGTTCAAAGATTTTGCGCGAAAATTCTCTGATAACTTGTTCCAACGTTTCCATGATTTCGCTAAAGAGCATCTGACTGAAGGTTTGCCGTTATTAATTAGTGGCGGTTGTGGTTTGAACTGTGACTGGAATACTGATTGGGTTAAAACCGGATTGTTTGAAGAGGTGTTTGTTGCGCCTTGTACGAATGACTCTGGTTCGGCTATAGGTACAGCGATTGACGCTCAGTTTTTCTATACCAATAATGCTAAAATTGATTGGAATGTGTATGCGGGTGAAGTTTTTGTCCATGATGAGGTTGATCTAAGTGATTTTGATGTAGAACCTTTAAATGTGGAAAAAGTGGCCCATTATTTAACAAAAGGTAACGTGTTCGGATGGGTACAAGGCAAGTATGAAATTGGACCTAGGGCACTAGGCAATCGTTCCATTATTGCTATGCCGTTTACTAAAGATATTCACTTACGATTGAATAAAATTAAAAGCCGGGAAGGCTTCCGTCCGATTGCTCCAATTTGTCTTGAAGAAGACATGGATCTTTGGTTTGACCATCATGGTCCTAGTCCTTATATGTTGTTCTTCCAAAAAGTTAAAACCGACGCATTGAAAGCCATAACTCATGTTGATGGCTCAGCACGGCTGCAATCGGTTACTAAGCAATCAAATGTTCAAATGTATAATTTATTGAGCGAATTTAAAAATCAGACCGATTACGGTGTATTGTGTAATACCTCACTGAACTTTAATGGTTTTGGTTTTATTAATCACTTGAGTGATCTAGTGAAATATACCAAGGAACACGGACTTGATGGTTTTGTTGTTGATGATAAGTTTTATCGCTTAAAAATTAAAAATTAAAAAGTCAAAAGTCAAAATGAAATCAAATATTCGGCATTTTGAAGTGTATGAAAGACAGACTCTTTTATTACTGTGTCGATAATTTATGAGGGCCCCATATAATGAAAGAAAAATTGTATTTTTTAAAAGAAGAAGTGTATCTGGAACCGTTAATTCATAGTTGGTATGCCTGGCCTTATATGATACCGCCTGTTCAATCGGCTATGATATTCTCTAACCGTATCACTGAATTAATGAAATCCTTTGTTGAAAATCACAAGTTGCATATCGCTGCTAGCAAAAATAAAAAGTTGGCGGGTGGAGGTTTTGTTAACTGTAGTGAAGATCAGGTTGATGATGTCAAACGATTGGTAGATATCATTGAAACTGACTATCAGGACTATTTCCAAATTAGAGATGCGTTCACGCAGCTAAATCAATATCTTGAAGATAATGCAAAGGGTTATGCACTGGAAAATGAATATCATCATGTGCCAGATATTTTAAAGGGATATGTCGAGTTAGTTTACAATGAAAATCATAATGCCTTTTTACGCTTAATCGAAGGATTATTGTATCTTAGTCCTTTATATAAACCTCAGGCGCAGAGTATTTCTTTAGGGTTATTGTCAAGGGTCGGTGAAAGACCTTTTGTTTTGAGTACACCCAGAATCGCGGATGAAAACCACCTGCATATCAACATAGAGTTTGAAGATAAACTACTCGATGATTTGGCTATGTTAAGGGAAATACCAAAATCCAGAGCGCAGATTCAGGCAATGTTTGCTGATAGTCAACTATCAGGAGGTTTATCTATTGATGATGTAATTACCAGTGATATGCCTAAAACTCGATTTCAAGCCATTGAAGATGGTTTAAAGGTCAGGTTTCTCGGCCATGCGGGTTTATGTATTGAAGCCCGTGGTGTCAATATCCTGATTGATCCAGTGATACCTTCCAGAACCGCCGAACACAGTGACGACTTTTTTAGTTTTAATGACATGCCTGATAAAATTGATTATATCTGTGTCACTCATACCCATATGGATCATGTTTGTCTGGAGACTTTATTACAACTACGTTATAAAACTAAAACGATATTAGTGCCTAAAAATAATGGTGGCACTATTACAGATCCATCAATCAAATTAATGCTAAAGAGATTGGGCTTTAATGTTGTTGAAATGGAAGACATGGAAGAACTGTCGTTAGAAAAAGTGAAAATCACCGCTATCCCGTTTTTAGGCGAACATGCTGATTTAAATATCCGTTCAAAGACTGCATGGCTCATTGAATCTAACGGTAAAAAGATACTTGCTGCCGCCGATTCTTCAAACCTTGAAGCACGAATGTATGAACATATTCATGCTGTTATTGGTGATATTGATTTTCTATACATTGGCATGGAGTGTGTTGGAGCACCGATGAGTTGGTTATATGGTTCATTGTTTACCAAACCTATCCCTAGAAAAATTGATCAATCCCGACGTTTTAATGGCTCTGGTTTTGCAACGGCCAAAACACTTGTAGATATATTTAATCCTAAAGAAGTTTATGTATATGCATTGGCGTTGGAACCCTATTTTAATTATTTTATGGGATTGAATTACAGCGGTGATTCTGAACAAATCGTAGAGTCTGATAAATTATTGGCGTACTGTCGCGAACTCAAAATTCCCTGTGATCGTTTAGCCGGATCAAGAGTCTGGAACTTATAAATTCAGCTAAAGACAAGATGTAGATAGCATCAAATTATTGATAGAAAAAGTGCAAAGCATTGCTAATAAACCAAGGTAATATATGAAATCGTTAGGAAGCAGTAATGGAATTATTTGAATTAGTTGAATATTTAAGAAAACAGAAAATTTTACTTGATGTCATTGATGGTAAGTTGAGTATTTCAGGTGATGAATCTAATCTTACTCCTGCTTTGATAGAGGAAATTAAAAAGTTTAAAACACCCCTAAGTGCATATATTAAATATAAAAATAGTAATGAAATAGTTCAGGGGGATGATGGTGACAGCGGCCCGTTCCCCTTATCTTTTGCCCAGAGACGACTGTTCTTTCTTTATCAATATGAACCATTAACGACTCATTTTAATATACCTGTGCATTTATCTCTGTCAGATAATTTTGTTGAAGCATCGTTTAAAAATGCATTATCCAGTCTTGTACAACGACATATTATTCTTGGTGCTACCTACTCAATCATAGATGGCACTGCTGTGCAAAGCTATGATAAAACCCGGGCAATGGATTATGAATATCTCGATTTAAGCGAGCAAGCGGAAGGCGTTGTCAGGGATACATGTGAATCTATAATTGATAATGTGTGTCTCAGTCCGTTTGATTTACAGAACGAATTACCACTAAAAGTACGTTTAGTAAAATTACCTGAACAGACTTATTCGCTATATTTGGTTTTTCATCATATTGCCACAGATCAGTGGTCAATCAAGATTTTTATGGATGAACTGAGGGCCCTGTATAATAATTTTAATACAGATCATCAGAAATCGTTTGCACCCGTGTCATTGTCATATTTTGATTTTGCTAAATGGCAAAATGAACATCATAAAAATGGTTGTTATGAAGTTGCAAAGTCTTACTGGAAAAATTATTATTCAGGTGTTACCGGATTCCTACAATTACCGTTAGATCATGAAAGGCCAGCCACTCAAAAATTTACCAATGGTTTCATTAGCAGGACAATCCCAAAACATTTGACCACTAAAGTTGCTCATTATCTGGGAAATAGATCGGTATCTGAATATAGTTTCTTTTTGTCTGTGTTTAATATTCTGCTTAGCAAACTTTGTAATGATAGTGATATTGTCGTCGGAGTGGATGTTTTTGGTCGCAATCATCAGGACTTAAATAACATACAAGGCTTTTTTATAAACCAGATAGCACTGCGCTCAAAAATCAATCATGACCTATTGTTTGATGATTATTTAGAAGGGGTACATTCAGATACACTCGATTGTTTTGCTTATCAGGATATGCCCTTTGATCTAGTGGTAGAAAGTCTAGAATTGGAAAGAAGTACGGCTTATTCACCCTTGTACCAGGTTAAATATCTGTATGATGTGTCAGACCAGACATTAGATCTATTCGAAGGGGTAGCCGTTACAGAAGAGAGTACCTTTGAAATTCAATCGCAATATGATATCACCCTCAAAGTTATTAATGGTGAGATTCATGCGTTTTATAACAAGCATCTGTTTTCAGCATCGACGATTGAATCATGGCTCGACTATTTTATTTCAATTAGCGAGGAGGTACTGGTTAACCCCAAGATCAGATTGGCAGATACGTTACAGTATAAATTAGCCAAAGACCTTGTTGACACCATTGAGAGCAAAACAGTAGCCCTGCCTGAAACCAATATTATCCAGCGTATTGAAACCTCAGCTCTAACCTGTTCTGATGATATTGCTATTACGACTGACACTGAAAACTTGACGTATAAACAGTTAATACAAAAAGTAAACTCGGTGGCAGCCCATTTGATTGATATGGGTGTTGCTAAAGGGATGAATGTTGGTATTCATATGGATCGCTCAGCCGATTATATTATCGCGCTATTGGCCATCATGAAAACAGGTGCAGCCTTTATGCCGTTGGATCCGGAGTATCCAGAAGAACATATCGATTACATGCTGGAAAATAGTGGTGCCACTCTTATTATCAGCAATGAGAAATATAATACCTATTTAACCGGTTTCTATGGGGTCATTCTTGAAATTGAATCTCTGATCCACTACGAGCAATCTCTCGATGAAGTGAACTTCCCTGTTATTGATAATGATGATGCTGCTTACCTTTTATATACCTCAGGTTCTACAGGCCAGCCAAAAGGTATTCTTATTCGACAACAATCATTAAACAATCTCTGTTGTTGGTACGCTGATTTTTCAAATCTTCATCAATCCAGCACGTGTTTATTAATGATAGCTATAGGCTTCGATGCCTCTATCAAAGAAATTCTGACTCCTTTAATGAAAGGTGCTCAATTGGTTGTAGCTAAAGCCGATTTCTTCGATCCTGATTATTTATTAAATCTGATCAACAGCCACTCAGTTCAACATGTAAATACGGTGCCTAGTGCTGCTTACACATTGTTGAAACAGGATGAATCAAATGATTATCAAAGGCTTAAAAGTATAAAATTCTTCGCGGTTGGCGGAGAACCAATGAATTTATCCTTGTTTAAACCTTGGTTTAATAGTGAGTCTTGTCATGCAAAACTGGCCAATTTATACGGTCCGACGGAATGTACCGATATTAGTGTTGCCTATGTCAATGATAAACAAGGGTATTTAGCACTTGAAAATGTACCTATTGGACGCCCTATCTATAATGCTGAGGCCCGGATTGTTGATAAAAATATGAAACTTTGTCCTATAGGAGTACTTGGAGAGTTAATTATTAGTGGTCAGGGTGTAGGGATAGGTTATCAACATAATGAGCAGGAAACAGCAAAGCGTTTCATTGATAGTGATTTTTCCAGCAGTAAAGTTTATAGAACCGGTGACTTCTGCAAGTATGATAAAGACGGAAATATTGTTTATATCGGTCGTCAGGATGGTCAGATAAAGATCCGTGGAAAGCGGGTAGAAGTATCTCAAATTACATTTCATCTATCTCAGTTACTGCCTGACAGGAGAAGTGTAGTACAGCTGTATCGTACCGATGCTATTGAAACGTTAGTCGCTTTCATCGAAGGTGCTAAATGCAGTTTTCAATCAAATGAGATCCAAGCTTACTTAACTCAAAAATTACCTTTGTACATGGTGCCATCAACGGTTCTTTTTGTCGAAGATTTCCCATTTCTTTCTAATGGAAAAACAGATAACAAAGCACTGGAAATAACTTACCAACAACGAAAAAATGACTCCTCTACGTTTATTGAGCATGATTTTAATGAACTGGAAAAAAATATTGCCGATGTTTGGTGTGATGTTTTAGCTATAAATCAGATTGATCCTCAAGATAACTTTTTCAGTATTGGTGGTGACTCAATACTGTCGATACAGGTAGTGTCAGAGTTAAAAAAACGAGGTCTGGAATGCTCTGTTTATGATATTTTCAAGCATCCTACCTTTCATCTTTTTGCCAACTTTTTGAGTAATGCTTCTCCCGTAGAAAATAGTAACAGTGAACCACAATTTGTTGCACCTTTTTCACTTATCAATGAAGATGATCGCTTATTGATTACAGAAGAATTTGAAGATGCTTATCCATTAACGCGCCTACAGCAGGGCATGTTGTTTGACCGCGATTTTCAGCAAAGTACTTCGTTGTACCACGATATATTCGCTTTTGAGATCCAATTCAAATATGTCTTCGAACAATCATGTTTTGTTCAGTCAATCAACAAGGTGATTAATTGTCATCCGTTGTTAAGAACCGCTTTTGATACTCAAAGCTATTCACAACCGTTACAACTGGTTAGAAAAATATCGGTGTCAAATGTCATTGAGCATGATATTTGTGATTTAACCCCATCTCAACAACAAGATTTTATCAATGCAGAATTGAAGCAGATCAAAGCGCGAAAACTCGACTTGTTACATGACTCATTAATTAATTTTATGATCATAACTGTATCAAAAAATAGCATTGTTTTTATCAATGATGCTCACCATGCCATTCTTGATGGCTGGAGTAACGCACTATTAAACAGACAGATTTATGACAATTATAAGAATCTCAGACAAAAGGAAACGGCATCGAAGGCAATTACTGGCTTAAAGGCTAACTTTGCTGCATACGTTGCAAAGGAATATAATCAGTTAAATAATCCTAACAACAAAGCATATTGGCAATCCTACTTGAAAGATGATTATTGTGGGAAGATCGCCGAACGTCAACCTCTCTGTAGTGCTAGTTCTCGTGCTGAGACTTTTAATGTCAGTGAAAAATTAGTGAGTTCACTGGAGTTAATTTGTAGTCAATATCATTTACCCGTAAAGCAGGTTTTTCATGCTGCGCATTTTTATGTATTGTCGTTTATTACAGGTAATCGCCGTTTGTTTACCGGCATAGTGGATAATGGACGATTTGAATCTGCTGATGGTGAAAAAGTTGTCGGCTTGTTTCTAAATACTTTGCCGGTAAGGGCGGATTTAACGGATCATTCCTGGCTGGAATTAGCCACCTCACTTGATGAAACCTTAGTAGAGCATAAAGCCTTTAGAGACTTTCCCTATTCAGAAATGGTTAATTTAAATCCTAATCTAAAGTTAGACTCACTGTTTAACTTCATCAACTTCCATATATTAGATGCGATTAAAGATGAAAATGAACTGGATTTATCGGTATACGGTGAATTGTTTGAAGAAACCAGTTTTAAGTTTACAACGACGGTCAATGGTAATTTTGAGGATGGTTTTTTGCTGTCGCTTAGACTTGGTTGGGCTGTTCCGGAAAGTTATTTGAAAGTTGTAAACAAATTATTCTCTGCGGCACTGCACCAGATGACTGCTGACTTTGAACAAAAGATAGGTGGTTTTAACTCACTTGTAATAAATGATAATAAGCTGAACCCTCAGACAAACGCTCAGCAATTACCTCAAATTATTAAAATAAGGGGTGATTTTGAACCCGATCATTTTGCTGCAGTAATTGATTTTACGTTATGCAAATACAATAGTGAAAATATTGATGCTGTGATTACGCGATATCCATTCGATATAGAGGATGGTGTTAAGGTAGATGAAGAACAAATTGTTAATGAATTAATGGGCGGCTACAATACCATCGTTAGCACTGAAGGCCCTTATGTAGCTTGGATTCAATCATCCGATTGTTATTATCTGGCATTAAATATAAAACTAGATGATCAGCAATCACTCAATCAATTTTATTGCAAATTGCTTGATGTTTATCACATGACAGTTGAGCAGCAAGAAAGTAGCAATATCTATTATTCGTTATTAGTTAATGAACAAAACGAAAAACAGATGAACTGGTTATCACTTGCTGCGATAAAAACTCAATTGGGTCATTTAAAATATTGGAAGACACAGTTAACAGAAATTCCTGTGGTACATAGTATCCCGCTGGATTATTCTCGACCTGAGATAAAAACTAAACAAGGTGCTGTGGTGACTAGTCAACTGGATACTGACTTAACACAGCGATTAAATCAGGTAGCAAGCGAGACTCAATTGACTCCGTTCATGTTATTACACGGAGCGTTAGCGCTGGTATTATCACGACACAGTAATAGTCAGGATATTGTAATTGGTATGGCGCAAGCCGAGCTTAAGCCATTGATTGGATTATTTGATAATACCCTGGTGTTAAGAGTTGATACCAACCATGAAAAACTAACCGATTATTTTACCCATATAAAAACCATTAATGCAGATGCACAAGCGCATCAGGATATTCCCTTTGAGCAATTAGTTGAGCATTGTAACGTACCGCGTAGTAAGCAGCATACACCGCTTTTTCAAATAACGTTCACTATGAACACTCATGAACAAAGCGAACTGACCATTCCCGGTGTTAGTTTTACCCCTATAGAAGACTCAAAAGTCGTTGCTAATTTTGATTTAGAAATTAGTGCTCAGATGACAGAAAGTGAAATTTATTTTTCGTGGGTTTATGACACATCACTCTTTAGCCAGGCTCATATTGAAACCATAAGTGCGCACTTAAATCGTTTACTTGCTGGAATGTTAGCAGCGCCAGCAGCTAAGTTATGTGATTTGCCTATGCTTTCAGCTCAAGAAATACATTATCTCACTCATGAACTCAATAATACGCAAGTGGATCATCCTCAAGATAAACTCATCCATGAATTGTTTGAAGAACAAGCGAAAAGTAATCCTGATAACATTGCCGTTGTGTTTGAAGAGCAGCAATTAACTTATAAAGAGCTCAATGAAGCATCTAATCAGTTAGCCTATTATTTAAGAGAGCAGGGTGTTGAAACTGAAACCTTAGTAGGTCTTTGTGTTGAACGTTCACTTGAAATGGTGATTGGCATTTTGGCTATTCTTAAAACAGGTGGCGCTTATGTACCACTTGATCCGGATCACCCCGAAGCACGCTTGAATTACATGCTGGAAGATACCGGACTGAAACACTTATTAACGCAAACAGCGATAACGGGAACCTTTAGTGTTGCAGATAACGTACAGGTGACCACGCTTGATAGTGATAGCTTTATCCAATTTCTGCAAAATTATGACAAAGAAAATCTTGAACTAAGTGCCACTCAACATTCATCCAACCTGGCCTATATTATTTATACTTCGGGCTCTACCGGCAAACCCAAAGGTGTAATGATGGAACATCAAGGGCTGTTTAATCGGATAGATTGGATGCAAAAGGCTTATCAGCTGGACGTAACCGATAGGGTTTTACAGAAAACGTCTTATTGTTTTGATGTTTCCGTGTGGGAATTTGTCTGGACGCTAGGATATGGTGCCAGACTGATAATGGCCAAGCCCGGTGGTCAAAAAGATCCAGAATACTTGCAAGCGCTTATTCAGCAAGAGCAAGTGTCTGTCATTCACTTTGTTCCTTCAATGCTCAGTGCATATCTTGCCACGCCGCTAACCGAGTTTCCTGAGAGTCTTCGTTATGTTTTCTGTAGTGGTGAAGCGCTACAAGTTAGTGACGTAAAATTCATGCAGGAACGAGCGCCTCATATATCACTACTGAATTTGTATGGCCCAACTGAAGCTGCGATAGATGTCAGCTATTTTGATTGTCAGGCGCTAACCGATCAAAGGGTAGTGCCTATAGGTAAGCCCATCCAAAATATTGAACTCATTGTGCTGGATAAACAACTTAACTGTTGTCCTATGGGATCCGTTGGGGAGCTTCATATAGGCGGAGTAGGTTTAGCTCGTGGTTACTTAAATCAACCGGAGCTTACCGGTGAGCGTTTTATTCAAAGCCCTTTTAGCAACAATACTAGCGACAATACTAATGACAGACTTTATAAGACAGGTGATTTAGTGCGTTATCTGCCTGACGGAGATCTGGAGTTCATAGGTCGAATAGACAACCAGGTAAAAATCAGGGGCTTTAGAATTGAGTTGGGAGAGATTGAAAGTCAGTTATCGCAAAATGAAGATGTTGCTGCAAGCCTGGTATTCGTGCGAGAAGATGAGTTGGGAGAAAAACGTCTGGTCGCTTATGTTGTCGCCAAAGAGAAAGAAGGTTTAGATGAAGTCATATTCATCAACTCGCTTCGTGGCAGTTTACAACAGACACTGCCTGATTATATGTTGCCCTCTGCGTTCGTCCTCTTAGCGCATTTTCCGCTGACGCCGAATGGCAAGGTTGATAAAAAAGCGTTACCGCCACCAGATGCTTCCTTGTTACAAGGCGAATATGTGGCACCTGCGAACGATACTGAAATAGAATTAGTTTCAATTTGGGCAAATTTACTCAAGATTGATGCTGACATTATTAGCGTCAATGCAAATTTCTTTGATCTAGGAGGTCATTCATTGCTTGCCGTCCGTTTGGTGTCAGAAATTAGTAATAAATTGCACCAGGAACTGGCAATCAAGGTGACTTTTGAATATTCAACCGTCCGCAGTTTAGCCGAAGTAATTGATTCTGCTAAAGCAAGATTAGATGCAATAAAAACAATAGAAGAAACAGATAGTGTCTTTGAGTTGGAGATATAAAATGATTGAAGTCAATAAATTACTTACGAAATTATATAAAAAAAATATTATTTTAACTGTTAATAAAGAATCGCTTAAAATTCAGTGTCCTGATAATGTGATGACCCCTGAAATATTAGAGACAATAAAAAAACGAAAGAATGAAATCATCGCTTTTCTTAAAGAGCAAGAAGACCTGAATAAAGCGGTTGTTAAAGTAAATAAAATCAGTAAAAAAAGTTTTTCAGAAATTGATATTCCTACCTCATTTGCCCAGCAAAGACTATGGTTTATCGATCAAATGCAAGAGGGCAGTATCGAATATAATATGTCTGCTGCTTTGAATATAGACGGTTACTTTGATGTCGATGCAGCCGAGCAGGCGATAACACGTATTATTCAACGTCATGAACCGCTTCGAACCGTCTTTAAAACCGAAGATGAAAACATCCTGCAAGTGATCAATGCACAGTTTGACTTTAAACTTAGCCGTCATGATTTAACCCGTCTGGACAAAAAGGCGCAACGAAAAGCAGTGAACGATCTGGTAAATGCAGACAGCCTCAAAGTTTTTAACCTGAGTCAGGACCTAATGGTGCGAGTGTCTTACATTCATTTAGGTACTGAACAAAGTCCTGCTCAGGATATGCTGTTGTTTAATATGCACCATATCGCTTCAGACGGCTGGTCAATCGGGATTTTACTCAAAGAGTTTGTCCTTCAGTATCAGGCAATTGTGCAAGGTGAGGCAGACCCATTACCACCGTTAGCGATCCAATATGCTGATTATGCCCAATGGCAAAGAGAATATCTGGTGGGTGAGGTCCTGGAAACACAATTAAACTATTGGACGACTCAACTGGCAGACGCTCCTGCGGTGCATGGTATATCGCTTGACTTCCCACGACCTGAGATGAAATCCCATCAAGGCGCGGTGGTGAACAGTCAGCTGGACACTGACTTAGCACAGCAGTTAAAAAAGGTAGCAAGTGAGTACCAACTAACGCCGTTTATGTTATTACACGCAGCGTTAGCGCTGGTTTTGTCCCGCCACAGTAATAGCCAGGATATTGTGATTGGTACGCCGGTAGCGAATCGAATGCAAGCCGAGCTTGAGCCGTTGATTGGCTTTTTTGTTAATACCTTAGTATTAAGAGTTGAAACCAATCATGACACACTGGCCGATTATTTGGGTCATATAAAAGCTATCAATGTAGATGCCCAAGCACATCAGGATATTCCCTTTGAGCAATTGGTGGAACATTGTAAGGTACCGCGTAGTACACAGCATGCACCACTTTTTCAAATCATGTTCAGTATGGACACTAATGAACAAGGCGATCTGACAATTCCGGGCATTAGTTTTACGCCGGTAGAAAACTTAGCCGTTATTGCTAAATTTGATATAGATATTAGTGCGCAGGCGACAGAGGATGGAATTTCTTTTTCGTGGATTTATGACACCTCACTCTTTAGCCAAGTCCATATTGAAACCTTAAGTGAGCATTTAAATCGTTTACTCACGG
>SPKZ01007134.1_pt1 | contig 23215 bp, 16 predicted proteins | sample 2456571 | NCBI WGS metagenome assembly SPKZ01 (sample SAMN11192286, study PRJNA482655) | marine metagenome | biome: ENVO:00000447; feature: ENVO:00000244|ENVO:00000211|ENVO:00000569|ENVO:00002023; material: ENVO:00002151; isolation source: ocean water from marine abyssalpelagic zone ... | reverse complement strand
GACACACTGCCGGCGGACGCCGGGCCCCGGCGAGGGCTTCCGCAAGCGGGCGACCGGGCCCGGTTCTCGGGGCCGGCTGCTGACTTTCGCTCTCGCCGCTCCTACGATGTCCCCGTCACGCACAGGAACCTAGAATGGCAAACGCGCGATCCCGGGACTGGCTTTTCGGGCCCGCCCCGGATCTGCTGCTCGGCTGCGGCGGGGGCTACCTGCTGGTCTTCGGCTTGCTGGCCCTGCAGGGTGCGACGATTCGCGCCTGGTTGCCGCTCGCGCTGATTCCGCTGCTCGTCAACTCGCTGCTGCTCCCGCACTACGGGGCCACCCTGATCCGGGTCTACGAGAACCGCAGCGATCGCCGTGCCTACGCCTTCGGGGCGGTCTGGATGACGCTCTTGCTCGCCGGCGTGTTCGTCGCCTCCCTGTATTCGGTCGTCCTGGGTTCGTTGCTCGTGACCGTGTACCTGACCTGGAGCCCCTGGCACTACAGCTGGCAGAACTACGGGATCGCGGTGCTGTTCCTGCGACGCCGCGGCATCGCCATCTCGGGCGCCGCGGACCGCCTGCTGCGTCTCTCGTTTCACCTGGGGCTCTGGCTGGTCTGGCTCGCGCTCCACGGGGAGACGTCGCTCGGGAATTACGCTCCGGATGCGGTTCGGGGAGATGCACTCCGCCTACTCCCACTCGGAATTCCGGCCGGACCCCGCGACGCCGCGGTCGTGGTGGTCGGAATCGCGTACCTCTGCGCGACCGCGGGTGCGCTGGCGCTGCTGCTGAGAAGTGCTCCGTGGCGCAGGCTGATCCCGACCCTGCTCATGCTGCTCACGCAGGGACTCTGGTTCGGCATCCCGGTGCTCGTGCGCCACTTCGGCTGGTTCAGCTCGATCGAACCACTCTCGATCGAGCACGCGACCTACACGTTCATGTGGATCGCGATGGGGCACGGTGCCCAGTACCTGTGGGTGAGCGCCTACTTCTTCAATTCGCGCGACGGGGACCGCCGTTACGGGCGCTTCTTCTTCCGCTCGCTCGCGATCGGGGCCGCCGCCTGGACGCTGCCGGCGCTCGCCTTTGCGCCGGGACTGATCGGGAGCATCCCATTCGAAGCGGGTCTCGGCTTGCTGGTAGCCTCGGTGGTCAACATCCATCACTTCATCATCGACGGGGAAATCTGGAAGCTGCGCTCGAAACCGATCGCAAAGATCCTGGTCCAGCCGGATTCGGGATCGAGCGGAACGCAGACCGGGCACTCGTCTTTCCACCGCTTCGGCTGGGGAATCCTGACCGCGGCGGGCATCGTCGCGTACGCGATCACGATGACGGAAACCGTCGAACGCGAGGTCGGCGTCGAGCGCGCGCTGTCGCGCGGAGACATCGAGCGCGTCGAACAGGCCGCAACCCGGCTGGCCTGGCTCGGCTTCGACGGGCCGGAGGTCCATACCAAGATCGGTTCCATGGCCGTGGATCGCAACGACGCCAGACGCGCCGTACGCGCCTTCGAGCGCAGTCTCGAACTCTGGCCCACGCCGGCGGCCTGGACCGGGCTCGGCTACGTCCGCGGCCGACTCCGGGGAGACTGGAGTTCGGCGCTGGCCGCGTTCAGGGCGGCGCTCGATCTCGACGCGCGCTACGCCGAGGCGCTCTTCCACTCCGGCGTCGCCTACCTGGAACTCGGCCTTCCCGAGCGGGCGCTCGAGCAACTCCAGGCCGCCGAGCGAGCGTCCCCCGGATCGGAGAAGATCCGGCGCGCAGCCGCCCGGGCGCGCGCGGCCGCGGCTCCCGGCGCTCCGACGTCGCGGGGCCCCCCGCCCTGACCGCGCCCGCGGGGCCGCGGAGGCAGAAACCGCCCCGCCCTGCGAGTCAATCGATCGGGCCCGCGATCCGAAGGCCGCTCAGGAACCTCGCAAGGAGTCGAGACTCCAGACCCCGGGCCCGCGCGCGGAAATAAACAGGAACACGAAGCAATAGAGTGCGGCAAGTTCGCCCTTGTTGAGCAGCGGCAACGGGTGGTGCAGGCCGTGTGCCATCCAGTAGGCGGCGGCCATCAGGCCGCTCGCAACAAATGCCGCCCAACTCGTGAAGAGACCCAGCATCACCAGGAGTCCCCCGATAAGCTCGACGCTCCCGGCGGTATACGCGAGAAAGACGGGCAGTCCCGGAGGGGGATCGGTCGGAATCCCCAGGAGCTTCTGGCTCCCGTGCCAGAGAAACAGGAAGCCCGCGACGATTCTCAACGCGGCGTAGGACTGGGGCTCGAGCTTCTTCATGAACGCGGCCACTGGGGTTCCTCCCGGTTGGTGGAGTCCCGACAGGGTGCCCTTCTTTGGAGTCCCGGGCCACGATTTATGGGGACCCCCGGATTCCCTGTCTGCTCGCATCGGGCAGCGGGCGGCGGATGGAAGAGACTGGCCACGCTTCATACACGATCACGCGGCTCACCGGAATCGGCCGCCGCACGCGCACCGATGAGCGCCACGAGCTGAGCGCCGTCCAGCGGGCCGTAGCGCGCGCAAAGCGCGCGACTGGATCCGCGCAGGTTCAGCGCGCGCGCTCGGCGTCCTCGAGCTTCGGGTCCGGACGGCCCGCGCGGAGCCGCGCGAGTGCTCGCAGCGGCGCAGGCCAGTCCGGGCGGAGTTCGGCCGCCTCTCGCAGGTCCGCAATCGCGGGTTCCAGGCGGCCCGAGCGTGCGAACGCAAGTCCGCGCTCGTACAGGGCCTCTGCGTAACCCGGCGCCACACGTCTCACCTTCCGGTAGTGATCGCGCGCCGCGTCGAGTTCGCCCCGGAGCTGGAGGGCGTGGCCCCAGCCGTAGTGGACGCGCGGATGGCCGGGTTCGAGTTCAACCACGCGCCGGTAGTGGGTGATCGCAGCCTCGAGACGCCCCTCGGCCCTGAGCAGGTTGCCCAGATTGTGATGCGCCGATACGTGATCGACATCGATCTCGAGTACGCGGGTGTAGTTGCGGCTCGCGGCCTCGAGCTCGCCGCGCTGTGCCTGCACCACCGCCAGGTTGTAACGCGAGCGCACGTGGTCCGGGTCACTCCGCAGTGCGGCCCGGTAGTGCTCGAGAGCCGCTTCGACGTCCCCGTCTCGCTGGAGCCAGACCCCGAGGTTGTAAAGGGCATAGACGTAGTCCGGCTTGATCTCGAGCGCTCTTTGATAGTGAGCGCGCGCCTCGGCGCTTCGGCCCTGCGAGACCAGAACGCTCCCGAGGTTCGAGTGCACGGGGTAGTTGCCCGAAGTCACCGCCAGCGCGCGTTCGTAGAGCGTGACGGAGTCCCGCCAGTGGGTCAGCTGGACCCGGGTCGCAAAGACCAGAGCAGCGAGAACCAATGCTGCGCCTGCGCCGAACCAGAGCTTGCGCAACGCGAAACGGCGCTGCAGGTCGGCCGCGCCCCAGGCGACCATGATCAGGAGTCCGATCGAAGGCAGATAGGTGTAACGGTCGGCCCGGGTCTGAAAGCCGACCTGCACCAGACCGATCACGGGCAGCAGCGTGCCCAGGTACCAGAGCCAGCCGACCGCCAGGTATCGGCGACTTCGGCCGACGGTCGCGATCGCCACGCTCACGCCGGCCACAAGCAAAAGCGCGAGCCCCGGCTGCCAGAGGGGCGGCGGCGACGTCGGAAACGGATACAGGACCGCGAGATTGTTCGGGAAGACCAGGTCGCGGATGTAAAGCGCGTAGGCCGTCAGCGAATTCGGCAGCCGCGCCTCGAGCGGCAGCACCTCCCAGTCCACGAGCGTCACGTCGGGCTGGACCGCCAGCGTGACGACCGCGAACACCCCGGCAATCAGAAACAGCGGCAGCTTCTCGCGGATCAGCGGCCAGGCGCGTCGAATGGCCGACCTCCCGGCCACCCCCTGACTGCGCTCGAGCGGCCAGTAGTCGAGCAGGAGCAACACGAACGGGAGCGTGACGACGATCGGCTTCGCGAGCAGCCCGAGCAAGAATGCCGCGGCCACTCCCAGGTAGCGCGGAATTCCCGGGCGACGAACGTAGCCCGCGTAGGCCGCGAGCGTGAGCATCCAGAAGAACCCACTCAACACGTCTTTTCGCTCCGCCGCCCATGCAACCGACTCGACGCGAAGCGGATGGAGCGCAAATACGGCGGCGACGAAGGCGCTGGGCCAGAGCGAACCTGTCATGCGGCCGAGCACAAGGAACAGCAGCAGCACGTTTAGGATGTGCAGGATCAGGCCCGTGGCGTGGTGTCCAACGGGATCGAGACCAAAGAACTCGACGTCCAGCATGTGCGAAAACCAGGTCAGCGGATGCCAGAGTGAACCGCGTACCGCCGTCCACGCCCAGACGAAGCCCTCTAGCGTCCAGCCCTCGCGAATTTCGTCGTTGCCCTCGACGTAGATCCAGTCGTCGAAGCTCACGAAGCCGTTCTCGCGCACCGGCTCGAACGCGAGCAGCGTAGCGACCACCAGTCCGAGCGCGACCAAGATCGCGGGAAGTCGGCTCCGCAGAGACATCAGCCGCCCTCCGGGTCAACCGCCACGGGGCGGTAGCTTCGGAGTTCGGGCATACGCGCGGAAATCCAGCCGACGACGCCGAGACAGACGGCACCGCCGGCCACCACCGAGAAGACCGCACCCGTGAGAGACGCGAGAAAGCCCGACTCCGCCTCGCCAAGTTCGTTGGAGGCCCCGATGAAGATCATGTTGACTGCGCTCACCCTTCCCCGCAACGCATCCGGGGTCGAGAGCTGGAGGATCACCGAGCGCGTGGTCATGCTGATCTGGTCGGCCATCCCGGCCAGGGCCATGGCCGCCAGCGAGAGCGGGAGCGAACGCGAAAATCCGAACACGATCGTCGCAAGCCCGAAGAAGAGGACCGAAACCAGCAGCGCCCGACCGGGCCGCGCGAACGGGCGCAGCGTCATCAGCACCAGGGCCATCGAGAAGGTCCCGACCCCGATCGATGCGCGGAGCAGACCGTATCCCTGAGGACCGACTTCGAGGATCTCCTCGGCGTAGACGGGCAGCAGCGCCGCGGCGCCAGCGAAGATCACGGCGAGCATGTCGAGCGTGATCGAACCCAGAATGGGCTGGTTGCGCCAGACGAACGCGATCCCTTCGCGCACGGCCCTCCAGCTCACGCGACCCGGTCCTCCGGCAATCCGCGGGGCGCGGAGCAGCGCCAGGCTCCCGATCGAGGCCAGGTACGAAACTGCCGCAAGCGCGTAGGGCGCGCCGAAACCGAAGGGTTCGACCAGAAATCCCATCGCGATCGGCCCCGAAATGAACGCGGCGTTGGAGACGCCCGAGGAGACCACCGTCGCGTTCTGGAAGATCGCGCGCGGCACCAGGCTCGGAAGCAGCGCACTGCTCGCGGGCGCGGCAAAGCCTTCTACGATCGCCAGCAGGAAGGCCATTCCGAAGAGTCCCCATACGAGCGAGGGCGCCTCCGCCCCGATCCACGCCAGCGCGAGCGCTCCCGCCAGCGCGGCCACGTTTGCGCCCATGAGCAGCGCGCGTCGATCGAAGCGATCTGCGAGCACGCCACCGAGCAGTGAGACCGGGATGATCGGCAGGAACTCGATCAGCCCCAGCAGACCCAGCGCCGCGTAGGACTCCGTCACGATGAACAGGTGGTAGGAGAGCATCGCGGCAACGAGTGCACGCGCGAATCGACTCGCAAACCGCGCGATCAGCAGGCGCCGCAGGTTCGGAATCGAAAGTGCCTGCAGCGTAGGGTGCCGCGCCGAAGTCACCGCGTGGGTCTAGCATTTCGGGCCGCAACCACCCAGATGGGTCCCGGCGCGCAGCGCCTGAGTCGAAACCACCGGTCGCTCCGGTGTCGGTTGAGGGAGCGTTCGTCCACGCCCGAGACCCGATCTGCCATCCAGCCCGGCCGCGCGTGAACTAGGGGGTCTGCGGCCCCAGGCGGAAGCTCTGAATCACCCGATAGACGAAATACCATTCCGGATCGCTGGGCCCGAACACGAACGGAAGCGGACCGCGCGCGTAGAATCCTGCACCGAGAGGCGCTGACTTCGTGCTCGCCCACGCGGCGACCGGAGCACGCAGCACGGTCAACTTCTCTGCGAGTTCGGGGGGGAAGTTCATCCAACGCGGGTTGTTGTACGGAATCACGACCAGGTCTCCCGCCGACAGCGTCGTCGCCGCGTGGTCGATCTTCGTGAAACCGGCATGCTCCATGTACCACTGGAAGCCCCAGCTTCCCTGAAACCAGACCCGCTCTTCTCGATCGCCGAACTGGAGTGCGATCTCGTCTACGGCGTCGCGCTGCGCTCCCGCCAGCGCGTGGTCGGCCACCGTCACCCAGAACGCGAGCACCGATGCCGCGAGCAGCCGGAGCGCGGGCGCGCGTACGCCCGAGGGATGGCCGAGCCGTCTCATGATCAGGATCGAAGCCGGTACTGCGGCCGGAAGCAGTGCCCGTCCGTTCGGCGTCCAGTTCAGAAATGCCGCAAACACGAACACTCCGAGCAACCAGCAGCAAAGCAGAACCGTCGCGGGATCGCGCCACTCCCGCAGTACGGCCGCCGCGAGCACGAGGACGTTCAGTCCGAGGAACCCGAACAGGCCGACGTGCAGCAGAAACCCCCAGCGCAGGCCTTGGTCCCCGCGCGCCGCGAGCAAGCCGGTGGGCTCGAGCAGAACCAGCGCGGACACAGCCAGTAGGGCGGCGCCCGCTTCGAGCGCGATGACGCGTGGCGAGTAGAGGGAAGGGATGTAGAAGGCCGTTCCGATCAGGCCGCCACCGAGAAAGAGCAATGCGACCAGACCCGTCTCGGGCAGCCGGACCCCCGAAAGCGAGCGAAACCTGCTCGCGTACTCGGCCGCTTCCGCGAGCGGCAGCAAGCCGTAGGCCTGATAGGTCAGCAGATGATAGGCGCCGAGCATGAGCAGCGGAATCGAAAGAACCCAGAGCCACGCGCCCACCCGGCGGGTCAAGAGCGCGTAGAGCACGGCGAGCGGTAGCGCCGCGAACCCGAAGTACTTGGCCAGCGGGCACAGGCCCAACAGCAGCGCTGCGGCCAGCAACCGTCGGAGGCTGGATCGGTCGAGCGCCTCGATCCAGAGCCCCAGTCCCCAGCACCAGATCGCCAGCATCAATACGTCCGACATGACCGTGGTACTGGAGATCAGGATCAGTGGACTCAGCATTCCGAGCAGCGCGGCCTCGAGCGGGCGCTCGCACAGCAATGCCGCCAGCCGGTAGCTTCCGAGCACGAGCAGGACCGCCGGGAGCAGCATCGCCAGGTGTACGCCGACTTCCGACCAGCCCAGCAGCGCCGTCGTAGCCGCGAGATAGAAACTCACCAGCGGCGGATTCTTGTTGGCCTCGGCCATCGGGCGCGTCAGGCCTTCCCAGTTCACGTCGAAGCCGTAGAAGTCGAGTGGATCCCGCTGGATCTGTTCGGCCGCCCACAGGAACATCGGGTCGTCGATGTGGAAGGCCTTGCCGATGAAGGGCAGCAGACAGGCCACCGTCACCAGTACGGCAAACAGCGCCTCGCGATTCGAGCCGCGGCCACGGGTCTCCCGCGGCTGGTGGTCTCTGTCCTTCAAAGCGTCCCCCGCGGGCGAAGCGCCCGGACGAAGCTTAGCCCGCCGCGTTCCCGCCCAGACGATCCGGCCGGCAGCAGGTCCGCACTCGCGTGCTTTCACTCACTGGGTGTAGCCGAGCACTTCGAGACGTTCCCGCAGCTCGGGCGAGAGTTTCGGCGGGGGTGCCGCAGGCAGCGGCCGCGCGGCGAGCTCCGCCAGCAGCCCCAGCATCGCGTCTCGAGCCGCGGCCGGCAGCGCCTCGATGCGGTCCTGGGACTCCTTCGGATCCCGGCTCAGATCGTAGTACTCGAGACCGCCGCGCCCGGAACGCACGAGTTTCCGGGTGCGCGTGCGCACCGTCTCGAAGAAGCTCTCGTACTCGTTGGGATAGGGGGTGGATGCGTAGACCCAATCGCGTCCTTTGGCGTCTGACGCCCCCTCCAGGAGTGGGGACAGGTCCAGGCCATCGAGCGGACCGTCGTAGGCGACCCCGAGCTGGGTCAGCAGCGTGGGCAACAGGTCGATGTTCTGCGCGAGCGCGCGGATCCGGCGTGCCGGAAGCCCGGGGTGGTGAAGGATCAGCGGAATCCGAATCGATCCCTCGTTCACGAGCATCCCGTGCTCGAAGTAGTAGTCGTGCTCGCCCAGGCTCTCTCCGTGGTCGGCCGTGATCACGATCAGGGTCTCCCGGTCCAGCCCCGAGTCGGACATCCTGTCCAGAAGCCGTCCGATCTGGGCATCCACGAACAGGATCTCGGCGTCGTAGCGCGCCACGTAGTAGTCGATCTCGTCCCGCGAGCCCAGGCGCTGGTAGCCCGGGACGGCACCGCGCACGTAGTTCGGATTCCGTCCCGGCACTGGTTGGTAGTCGAGGGCCACGCGCTCGCGCTCGTCGTACCAGTCGTCACCCACGAAGCGTTCGCTGACCCCGGCCGGGGGGAGATAGGGCCCGTGCGGGTCCAGGTAGTGGACCCAGAGAAAGAACGGCGCGTTCTTCAGTCGCTCGAGCCAGGCGAGGGCGCGATCCGTAATTTCCTCGGTGTCGCCCCCCGTCAGGACGAACTCGCCGAACCCGGCGTCGTAGCCCCGTTCGGGGGCCAGTGTCGGGTTTCCGACCACGGCGACCTTGCGAAAGCGTTCCGGCAGGATCTCGGCCAGGAGTACCGCGGACTCGGGCACCGCCGCGGGGTTCTCGGTCACACCGTGGTTGTGCGGGTAGCGCCCGGTGAAAAAGCTCGTCATGGAGGGGCCCGTTTTAGGCATCGTGGTGAAGAAGGACTCGAACTGAAGGCCGTCTCGCGCGAACGCGTCGATTCGGGGGCTCGTGGCACGCGGGTAGCCGTAGACGCCCAGGTGGTCGGCGCGCAGCGTGTCGATGCTGATGAAGAGCAGGCTCCGCGGAGGCACGTCGGCAGGCGCCGGCCCCGGCTCCCGGCAGCCGGTCGCAGCCAGCGCGGCTGCCGCAGCCACCACGGCGTGAAGCCAGGCCACCCGCCAAAGCGGCGCGCGCGTGGCACGCCGTCGGCGCGTGAAACCGAAAGCGGCCGTCATCGCTCGAGCTCTCAGCGCTCCCGCGCAGGGTAGAGCAGCGGGTTGAGCTGCCCGGCTGCCAGTTCCCCCGGTTCGCAGCCGCGGAGCCAGGCGTCGCGGTCGAAGCGGCGGTTCGGGTGGTCGAGCGCACCCACGCGGGTCCCGTCGGAAAAATAGATGACGGTCATCGATTCGCGCAGCCTCCCGGTTCGGTTGGGCGGCGCCGAGTGGAGGGTCCAGCCGGAGTGGAAACTCGCATCGCCGAGCGCGAACGCGCTGCTGGGTGTGCGCGGAAGCCGCTTCTCGTCAATCACGCGATCGAACTCGGCCTGGGACTCATCCCCGATCGCGAAGTCACCGAGGCTCCCGAATCGGTGTGAGCCGGAGGCAAAGGTCATGAGACCCATCTCGCGTGTCGCCGGCACCAGCGGGATCCAGAGCGTGATCGTGTCCAGTGTGTCGAGCGGCCAGTAGAACTGATCCTGGTGCCACGGGGTGGGTCCGCCTCCCGGCTCCTTGAAGAGCGCCTGATCGTGGTACAAGCGCACGCCCGAAACGCCCATCAGCTCTGCAGCCACGCGTGCAAACCGGCGCGAGAATACGAACGCCTTTGCGAGTTCACTCTGGCGCCAGAGGTTGAACATCTGGATGAAGGCCTTGCCGTAGGTGTCGCGTTCCTCGAGCGGGCGGCGGTCGTGGCGAACCCGCTCCCCGGCTTCGAGCAGCGCGGGCCGGTAGTGTTCGACCTCTTCGGGGCGCGCGAGGGCGCGCACGATCACGTGGCCGTCGCGCCGGTAGGCGTCCACCTCCCGATCGGAAAGCGCGAAGCAATCGTCGAGGTCCAAGCGCGCCGCGGTCATTCAGGATTCTCTGGATTCCGCCGGAACCGGAGGACCGCCGCGCCCCCGCGGCAGCTCCCGTTCGAGCGAGCTCGCAACCCGGGCCAGCGTGATCATCCGCGCACTCCCAAAAATCCGACACGCGTACCGGACGACATCTAGCAGCGCGCCCCGATGCGGGTCAAGGATACGCACCGAGCGCGGATGGCTCGGCGAGACTCTGGTAGAGTCTGCGACGCCCGAGGGAAGGGAATGACTGCAGCGTCGAAGGTCGAGGAAGAGGTCGAATCAGAGCGCTGGCAGGAAGCACTCTTCTCTCCCGGAGCCTGGAAGCGCGGCGCGATCTTCATCCTCGCGGCCATCGCCACCGGAACCGTGGCGTACTCCTTCAACCTGATCGACCGATCGTCGGTGAGCTTTCGTGCCTTCCTCTTGCGAGGAGAGCCGCTGTTCGGTTTCCGAATCGACGAATCCTGGGGCACCGCGATCGCGATGGGGCTCGCGGTCGGCGGTATCTGGCTCGCGATGACGCTGCGGGACCGCGTCTTCCCCGGCACCCAGGGAACCGGCATTCCCCAGACGATGGCTTCGCTCGAGGTCGAGGCCGGGGATCCGCTCCGGCGCAACATGCTCTCCTGGCGTATCGCGATCGGAAAGGTGCTGCTGCTGGCGATCGGCATCTACGCCGGAGCGACCATCGGCCGCGAAGGGCCCTCGGTCCATGTCGGTGCCTGCCTGCTCTATCTCTGCGCCGCCTGGGGGCGCTTCCCGAATTGGGCGGTCCAGCGCGGACTGATCCTGGCGGGAGGCGCCGCCGGGATCGCGGCGGCCTTCAACGCTCCCGTCGCCGGCGCGATCTTCGCGATCGAGGAAATCGGACGCTCCTTCGAAAAGCGAAGTGCCAGCTTGATCATCCTCGGGGTCGCGATTGCGTGCACGGCCTGCTGGGTCTACCTGGGCGACTACGTGTTCTACGGCCGGCTCGATCCCGCCCTCGCGTCTCCCGCGCAGTGGTTCGTGATCCTCCCCGTGGCCGCGGTCGCGGGATTCCTCGGCGGCGCTTTCTCGCGCGCCGTAGTCGCGGGGACCTACTGGGTGAACCAGACGCTCCGCCGCCACCGCGTGCTGCTGCCGCTCGGACTCGGCGCGGGTCTCGCCGTCGTGGGGCTCGCGAGCGGAGGGCTCAGCTACGGAAGCGGCTACACCGAGGCTTTCGACGTCCTCCAGGGACGCGCCGAGATGCCGGCCTTCTACTTCGTCGCAAAAGCGGCCGGAAACTTCATCAGCCTGATCAGCGGAATCCCGGGCGGCCTCTTCGATCCCTCGTTCTCGGTCGGCGCCGCGATGGGGCAACTCGCGGCCCCGCTCTTCGGGGATGTCGACCCGCGCGCCATCAGCATGCTCGCGATGGTGTCCTACTTCACGGGTGTGGTGCGCAGCCCGATCACGGCCGTCGTGATCCTGCTCGAGATGACGACCGCCCGCGAGATGGCCATGCCAATGTTCCTGGCTTCGGTGATCGCGTACGAAGCCTCGCGTCTCGTCGCCCGCAAACCGATCTACGAAGCGCTCGCCGAAATCTTTCTGAGCGACCTGAGGCAGGCCGCGGCCACCCGCTGAGGCGGCCGCCGCCCGCGGGACCTCAACCCGGCGTGAACCAGATCGGCGAGGTCCAGGCGCGCTCCTGCTGGACGGGGTCCATGAACGGCGCGTCGCAGTCTTCGGGGCGTTCGCCCGGAGCCAGTGACAGGCACTGCCAGGCGGAGTAGCGGCAGCTCGGATTTTCGACGACGCGCGCGTAGTAGACGGCGCTACGGAGCGGGTCGAATTCCGGATCCCGCCAGATGCCGCAGAGCTGATCCGCTCCCGGGCCCAGCAGGGCGCAGGTCTCGGGATCCACGCCGGCAGCGTTTGGGCCTCCAGCAACGTCGATCAGCTTCTGATGCAGGCCCCCCTGGGCATCGACCCAGCCCTTGATGACCTGGATGCGCTGGAGCAATCCGCCCGGCGCGCTCTCGGTACCAGGGTCGCGCGCCGCAAACACGACGAAGTTCGGGACCGGGACCCCGGGCCCCATCGACGGGGGAGGCGGCAGGTCGGCGCCCATCGGCACGCCGCCAGCTGCTGCGAGCGACAGCCAATCGCTCCGGCTGCAGAGGTCGTCGGGATAGTCCCAACCCGCGAAGAAGCGCGGCCGGATGCGCGGCCCACTCGTCCCGAAGATCTCCCGGCGACGAATCGCCCGGAAGATCGCGTCGCGCGAATTTTCCTCGGCCCAGACGCCAACCAGCCCGCCCGGACCGTTGGCCACGTTGCCCATCACGCCCGGGGTCGCCGAGAGCCGGCGCTCGGGATCCGCGTCCGCGACGCCCAGGTGACCGGGCCAGCTCCGCTCGTCGACGCCGCCCGCGAGCCCGTTGTGGGTATCGGTGCTCGCCACGATCCCCAGCTTGAACGGATTCACGCCGATCCGCTCCTGCTCGGCGAGCCCCTCGACGAGCGCGTAGCGCACGTAGCTCCGGTACGAGAGACAGTCGGGTCCGAGGTGCGGTACCCAGTCGGCGAGCGGCCCGTCCCAGCATTCCCCGGGCGGATCGTCTCCGCGGCGAGCAAATGCCATGTCTTCGAACTTCTCGAAGTCACAGAGTTCGTCCGCGTTGCCCAGGATGCCGGGCAGGCCGTTGCGGCACTCGGAGTCGCCCTTGTGCTGCATGATCTCGACGGCGGGCTCGAGCGTCGCGCGCAGACGCGCGCGGGCTGCCTGCGCTTCGAGAGAACGCGCACCCGGATAGTCGATCGCGAACATGCGGCCGTTACTGATGTTGGAGTTGTGTGGAATCGCGAGCACGTCGCAGCCCGTATCCGACTCCAGGCAGGTCTCGCGCAGCAGCTCCCAGAGCTGCCACACGCGCCGCACCTCCATGAAGCTGATCGGGCTCCGCGGAACGCGGCTGTTTCGAAAGATCACGTTGCGGTGCAGGTTCGATCCGAGCCGGTGAGAGCTGTACTCGTAACCGATGAAAGTCGTGCGTTCGCAGGCTTCGCTGGTGTCGTTCCAGGCCTCGGCCGCATTGATGGTCTCGCGCCAGGCCAGGCCGCTCGACTCGTCACACCGCTCGCCCTGCGCCCCGCAGACCTCCTCGTCGCGCCAGGAGAAAGGGTTCATGATCTTGCGCACCAGCGGACTGTCGATCGGCGAGGCAGCGTCTCGGATCGACGCGCAGGTCTCGGTCTCGTACACCTCGGAGTCGGGTGTCGTGCACAGCAGGTTCTCGCCCAGGAACTCGGCGTGGTCGGTGACCGCGGCGAAGTCCAGCGGCCGGTCGATCCGAACCCGGCGAGTTCCGCGGCCGTAGGCGTCGTTCGGCGGAAGCGCGATTTCGCGGCCGAATGCATAGCCATAGGCCTCGTAGGGACGGACGCGAAGATCGTAGTTCCGGGCATCGCTCGACAGCGAGGTGTGGACGTGTAGATCCCCGAAGAGCGCCATCCCCTGCGGGTCCCGCTGCCGACAGGGCGCGCGCTCTGCGGTCGTGTCCTCGATCTCGCCCGCCTCCACGCTGAATCGGGCGGGATCCGGGGACTCTGCCCCGCACGCAAGCGCACCCGTCGCGAGCAGCGTCCGCAAACCAGACCTCAACACCGAGCGACCCCCCGCTGAGCGTTCCCGAATGCCAAGCCGCTCACTTCTTCAAGTAGCCGAGGGCTTTCAGGCGCTCGTGCATCCAGCCGGGCAGTTCGTCGACCACGAACTCTTCCCAGTTGCCGTGGTACCAGCTGCCGGGCCCCGAGGAGAACCCCACGGTCACCAGCGGCGGCAGGCTCTGCTGCTCGAACAGGCCCCGGAAGAGCGGCGCGAACTCCGTGATGTGGTCGCGGCTGCTGGCCCCGGCGTGCAGTGAAATCAGCAGCGGCTGCTGGTGACGCTCGAAGTCCGGCGGCAGGACGACGGCCGTGGGTACCGGCTTCACCGCGAATTCGGGACTTGAGATCGTGGAGTTCGAGCCTGAGGTCACGCATCCGGGTCTCCTGCATTGGCGCGCGCAGCGGACGCGCTCCGAAGAGCATAAGAGAAACCAGTGGGCTTCTGGGACGCGTCGCGCTGGGGGTCGCGCGGCGGCAGGATCTGCTCGAGGTCTCCGACCTCTTCCGCGTTGCGTCGCAGCCAGCGCTCCAGCGCCGCGGGCGCAAACACGAAGCGCGTCACCACGGGGTCCAGGCTCCTCCAGGCCACGGGAAGCGTGCCTCCCGCGATCAGGGCCGGGGACGCCGGGCCTGCAGGCCGTGATCGTCGCTTAGGAGCGGTGCGCCGCCCGGGCCGCGCGTCGACCCGCTGACGCTTTGGTCACCCCGGCGTCCCTCGCACCCGGGCACCCGAGCGCGTGATACGGCCGGCGAGTTCGAGGTCGAGCAACAGCGCGGCGAGTTCGGGCGGGGAGAGTCGGAGGCCGCGGCCGAGCGCGTCGATCTCGACGGGACCGTCGGCGAGTGCGGCCAGGATGCGCGCAGCGTCTTCGGTGGGCATCGCTTCGGCCACGGGTGCGCACGCGCTGCGGCGGAGTGCGTCGCGAAGCGTGGCGGGAAGTGCGGCGTCGAGCAGATCCTGCGTGTCGAGGATCGGGATCGCACCGTCGCGGAAGAGTTCGTTGGAGCCGCGGTGGCGCTCGGTGTCGATCGGGCCCGGGACCACGAGCACCTCGCGTCCCTGCTCGTTCGCGTGTCGCGCGGTCCAGAGCGAGCCGCTCTGCGTGCGGGCTTCGACCACGAGTGTCGCGCGCGCGATGCCGCTGATCAGCCGGTTGCGTTCGGGAAAGCGGCCGGGAAGCGCGGGCGCGTCGGGCGGGTACTCGGAGAGCCAGCCGCCCGCTTGCGTGAGGATCTCGCGCGCGAGTCTCCGGTTTCCGGCGGGCGAAGGGCGGTTCAGACCGGAGGCCAGGACCGCGAAGGTCGAGCCGGCGGCTTCGAGCGCGCCTCGGTGGGCGGCGGCGTCGATTCCGTAGGCGAGACCGGAGACGATCGCGGCGCCGGCCTCCACGAGGCGTGAAGCAAAGCGCTGCGCAAGGTCCACGCCCGACTCGGAGGGGCGGCGCGAGCCGACGATGGCGACCACCGGGAATTCGGGATCCGGAAGCCTGCCCCGCAGCCAGAGCAGGAGCGGCGCATCGGGGATTTCTGCGAGCAGGGCCGGGAAATCGGGTTCGCCCCGGTGGAGCAGGCGCAGACCCGAGCGTTCGCCGAGTCGGAGTTCCGCGCGCGCGGACTCCAGCAACGGGCCGGGCCCGGCCCAAAGTGCGCGGGCCGCGCGGGCCGGACACAGGTCACCGAGGTCCAGCGGAGGCCGGCCGAAGATCTGAGCGGGTTCGCCGTAGCGCTCGAGCAGTTGGCGGGCCGCATCGCGGCGCAGGCCGGGCGTGTCGCGGAACGCGATCCAGAGTGCGAGGTCCGTCAGCAAAGCGTACCCGGGACCGCGGGCGTGAGCTTCGGTAGAGTAGCGCCCCATGCAGAACCCGCCGGACCGCCCCGCGCTCGCCAACCGCGACGCGCTGGGCGCATACCTGCTGCCCTACTTCGCCTATCTCGGACCGGGTCTGCTCCCCGCGGGGATGCTGTCTCCGCCCATGGACTACGGCCTTCGGATCGTGGCGACCGCGGCGGCCCTGGCCTGGGGCTGGCGGCGTTTCCCCAGACTGACCGGCCCGGGCTCGCCCGTGGCCTCGGTGGGCGTGGGCGTCGCGGCCGGCCTGGCCGGCACGCTGCTCTGGGTCGCGCTCAAGCAGCCCTTCGTGGCAGCGACCGTGCCCGCCTGGGGCGAAGCCGCCTGGGCCGCGCGGCTGGCGGCCTCGGGGCTCGTGGTCCCGGTCTTCGAGGAACTCGCGATGCGCGGGCTGGTGCTCCGGCTGGTCTTGCAGTGGCAGGAGGCCCGGGCCGCGGGCGCGGAGAAACCCTTCGAAGAGGCGCTGGACCGACGCTCGGTGAAGGACGTCGCGCCCGGGGCCTGGTCCCCGCTCGCGGTCGCGGTCTCGACGCTTGCGTTCATGGCCATGCACGACCCGGCCACGGAGTGGCCGGCCGCCGCCGCCTACGGTGCGCTGATGGCCGGCCTCTGGATCGTGCGGCGGGACCTCCTATCCTGCATCGTCGCGCACGGGGTGACCAACGTGGTTCTCGCCTGCTACGTGAGGGCTACGGGCGCGTGGGCGCTCTGGTAGCCCGCGCACGCGGCATGCTGCACGGCCCGGGCGACGCGAGGGAGAAGCCGTGAGTGACATCCCCAAAAAGTACGACGCCGCCGAGGCTGAACCGCGCTGGATCGAGCGCTGGGCCGACTCTCAGATGTACGACTGGGACCCGGCGCGCCCGCGCGAAGAGAGCTTCGTGATCGATACGCCACCCCCCACCGTCTCCGGTTCGCTCCACATCGGGCACGCGTTCAGTTACACGCACCAGGACCTGATCGCGCGCTTCCAGCGCATGCGCGGGAAGAACGTCGCCTACCCGATGGGCTGGGACGACAACGGGCTCCCGACCGAGCGGCGCGTGCAGGCGCTGTTCGGGATCCGCTGCAACCCGCATCTGGACTACGACCCGGACTGGATGCCGACGCCCGACACGAAGAAGAATCGCAAGGCCGAAGACGTGATCGAGGTCTCGCGCCGGAACTTCATCGAGGCCTGCGAGATCGTGACGGCCGAGGACGAGCGCGCGTTCGAGGAGACCTGGAAGCGCCTCGGACTCTCGGTCGACTGGTCGCTGCTCTACCAGACCATCAACGAGCACTGCCGCCGCACCTCGCAGCTCTCGTTCCTGGATCTCTGGCACAAGGGCGAGGTGTATCAGAGCGAAGCGCCCACGATGTGGGACATCGAGTTCCGTACCGCGGTCGCACAGGCCGAGGTCGAGGACCGCGAACGCCCCGGCCACTACCACGACCTGCGCTTCCAGGTCGAGGACGGGGAGGAATTCCAGATCTCGACAACGCGGCCGGAGTTGCTCGGGGCGTGTATCGCGGTGGCCGCCCACCCCGACGACGAACGCTACCAGGCACTCTTTGGAAAGACCGCGCTCACGCCGTTGTTTCACGCGCCGGTCCCGATCCTGGCCTCGGAACACGCGGATCCCGAGAAGGGAACCGGGATCCTGATGGTCTGTACCTTCGGCGACCAGGCCGACGCGGACTTCTGGAAGGGCACCGGGCTGCCACTGCGGCAGCTGATCGGGCGCGACGGACGACTCTTCGAGGTCGACTACGGCGTAGAACCGTTCCAGAGCCGGCGCCCCGAACTCGCCAACGCGACCCACGCCGAACTCGTGGGCAAGACCGCGAACCAGGCTCGGAAGCGGATCGTGGAGTTGCTCGGGAACGAGGGCTCTGCCGTGAGCGGCAGCGGTCCGGCGCTCGTGGGCGAGCCGCGCCCGATCCAGCATCCGGTCAAGTTCTACGAACGGGGCACGCGCCCGCTCGAGTTCGTGCCGACGCGGCAGTGGTTCATCCGAGTCCTGGAGCACAAGGCCGAACTCCTCGAACAGGGGGCCAAGATCGACTGGCACCCGCCCTACATGCAGACCCGCTACGCGCACTGGGTCGAGGGCCTGAACCAGGACTGGTGCGTGAGCCGACAGCGCTGGTTCGGGGTGCCCTTCCCCGTCTGGTACCGGCTCGGGCCCGACGGAGTAGCCGACCACGCCGACCCGATCCTGGCCGAGAAGGACGCGCTGCCGGTCGATCCGCTCGCCGACACGCCGCCCGGCTTCACGCCCGGACAGCGCAATCAGCCTGGCGGCTTCGCGGGCGATCCCGACGTGATGGATACCTGGGCGACGTCCTCACTCACGCCGCAGATCCTGAGTCACTGGGCGGACGATCCGGACCGGCACCGACGAATGTTTCCCGCCGACATCCGGCCGCAGGCGCACGAGATCATCCGCACCTGGGCCTTCTACACGATCGTGAAGGCGTGGATGCACGAGCGCGAGATTCCCTGGAAGTCAATCGTGATCAGCGGCTGGATCCTGGACCCCGACCGCAAGAAGATGGCCAAATCGGTCGGCAACGTCGTCACACCGCGCCCCGTGATCGAGGAGTACTCGGCCGACGCCTTCCGCTACTGGGCCGGGCGCGCCCGGCTCGGCGTCGACACCGCGTTCGACCCGAACGTGATCAAGATCGGACGCCGGCTCGCAATGAAGATCTTCAACGCCAGCCGCTTCGTGTTGATGCAGCTCGACCGCGTCGGTGAATCCGCCTACGCGATCGGGCCCGAGGCAATCCGGGAACCGCTCGACCTGGCCTTCGTCACGCGGCTGCGCGGCGTGGTCGAGCGCGCCACCGCCGCCATGGACGGGATCGACCTCGCGGTCGGGCTGGCCACGATCGAGGAACTGTTCTGGCGCTTCTGCGACGACTACCTGGAACTGGTCAAGATCCGCTCCTACCTGGAAGAGGACCTGCCCGCGCGGCGCTCCGCGATCGCCACCCTGCGGCTCGCGCTCGAGAGCTTCCTGCGGCTCTTCGCGCCCTACCTGCCCTTCGTGACGGAAGAGGTCTGGTCGTGGCGCTTCGCCGAGACCGGGGGCACGCGTTCGGTCCACCTGACTTCCTGGCCGTCGCCTCACGAGACCGAGGCAGTCCCCAAGACCAGCGACGAGGCGTTCACGTGCGCGGTCGAGGTGCTCCAGCAGATCCGGTCCGCCAAGACGCAGGCCAAGAAGAGCCTGCGCTGGCCCGTCGTCTCACTCGAGATCCAGGGCCCGGACGCCCCCCGGGCCGCGCTCGCGGCGGTGCTCGACGACGTGCGCCATGCGGGTGCCGTCGAGGCGGCGGCCCGCGTCGAACTCCTGGACGGACCCGCTCCCGCGGGCGAGCGCTTCAGCGTCCGGACGACACTAAGCGAGGAGAATTGAGCGCGCCCCGCACCGGGCCGCTCGGGACCGGCCGAGCCTAGCGGGATCTGAAGCGGAAGCCGGGCGAGAACTCGGCCGTCGAATCCGTCACGAGCGCGAGCGAGGTCTGCTCCGCGGCCTTGAGTACGAACAGAGAGCCGATCTCGGCGTCCGGTATCCGCACGCTCCCCCATGCGAGTGGGTTCTTCACGCGCTTCCCTTCGGTGAAGACCACGAACTGGTTCCCGGGAACCACGCCGTCGCTGAGCCCCTGGTCGAGCAGGACCAGGTCGCCGCCGGCACTGTCGAGCCGGTAGAGCTGCTGCGCGATGATGACCCCCTCGATCCCGTCCCGGGCCGCCACGGGTACGAACGTCGTGGGTTCGGGCCTGAACGGGGTCACGCGGTCGCCCGGCTCGATCTCGGCGAAGGCGTCTGTCACGAAGGCAAATGACGACTCGGGATGCACCTCGGTCACCCGGGCCTCGCCCAGGACCTCGATGAAGTAGCCCATCATCTTGCCGGTCTCGGGATGCTTCACCCTGTGCCGGACCCGGAACAACTGATAGCGGAGACCCGCTTCGGTCTGGCCCGTACCCAGGCTGACCACGATCTCGTCCCGCTGCGACATGAAGCGCCTGAGTTCATCGCTGGGGAGTACCGCTCCGGATCCCTGGAACTTCTCGGCGGAGATGAAGCCGAAGCGCTCCACGCCCGGGAAGCGCAGCCACCAGTCAGCCGCAGCGTGCATCCCCGAGCCTGCCGCCTCAGATGGGTTCAGCTGGCCAAGCTCCGGAGCCCCGCCCTCGGGCGCGGCCGGGTCCTGAGCCCCCGGCCCGTGGGATCGACCCAGCAGGCGCGCGGCCTCTTCCTCGGTCAACCGCCGCAATCCGCCGGCCGTGATCCAGATCAGCTCGCTGGGATAAATCAGGTGGGGGTTCTGGATGCCGGTGTTCTCGTGCCAGATCGAGGGCCAGATCCAGGGCGTGCCCAGATAGTGGCTGGTGATGTCCCAGAGCGTATCCCCGGCGACCACCCGGTGAAGGTTTCCGTTGCTGCCATCCGGAAGAACCCCGGCTTCCCGCGACGTCGCCTGCGCCGAAAGTGCGAGAGCCAGAACCAGTGCGAAGCCGATCAAGCGAGCCGACATTTCGATCCCCCGCGTTTGCCTAGCGAGAATCGGCAGTTGGACCCCGTCGCTTGAGTCAGTGCTCGCTGGCTCGAGAACCCGGAGAGGGCTCAGGACTCCTTGAGCTGCTTCAGAAACGCCTCGGCCTCGCCGCGCGACGGGAAGCTCGCGCTCTCGGCCAGCGTGGCCTCGATCTCGGCGATCGCCTTGTCCAGCTGGCCGTCGAGGTCGTAGGCCTGCGCAAGGTGGAAGCGAATCAGCGGACGTACGGCACTCCCGGGATCGAGCTGGCCCAGAGCCTCGTGGAACAGCGGGATCGCAGCGACCGGAATCTCCTTCCGATACAGCACCCAGCCCAGGGTGTCGGCCACGCTCGGGTCATCGGGCAGGAGTTCGCGCGCGTCCTGGGCGAGTTCGAGTGCCCGGTCGAGCTCAGGCGAGTCATCCGCTGCCGTATCCGCCAGCAGCCAGGCGAGATTGTTCCGAGCGATGGCCTGATTCGAATCGAGCCGCACCGCGACCTCGTATTCGGCCATGGCGTCCGCCTTGCGGCCGCCCTTTTCGTAGAGGCTGCCGAGCACCAGCCGCAGAGACGGATTCTCGGGCTGGTTGTCACGCGCCTGTTCGTAAACGCCAGTTGCGTCCTGGATGCGGCCCGAGGTCTCGTAGTAGGCCGCCAGCGCACGGTACGCATCGCTCCCGGAGGGGTCCTTCGCGATCGCAGTGGTGAGGTCCTGCTCGACCAGATCGGGGGACTGGATATTTCCGTCGCTGTCGCGCAGTTCGAAGAGGCGCAAACGACCGCGCAGAGCATAATACTGGGCCTCGTCCGGAGTGACCTCGATCGCCGCGTTGAGGCGCTCGAGCGCCTGCTCGGGCTTTTGCTCGGCCAGGTCGGCGGCGACGAGTTGAGTGAGCACCTGCGGGTTCTCGGGCTCCACGACGAGCGCCTGCTCCAGGACCTCGCGCGCCTGCTCCAACTTGTCCAGCCTCAGATAGATCCGGACCGCCGGAAGCAGGATGGAATCGACACGCTTCTCGTTCGCGTAGTCGATCTGGTCGATCGTGGCGAGTGCCTGTTCGCTGCGACCGAGCTCAGCGGCCGCCGCCCCCCGGAGCAGGAAGAGCCGCGCATCACCCGGCAGGCCGCGCAGCGCCGTGTCCGCCTCGTCCAATGCCAGTTCGCGCTCCCCGAGCCGCAGATACGTGGCGGCGAGCTGGGCGCGCGCCTCGTAGTTGTTGCGATCGAGCTGTACGGCGCGCAGGAACTCGCTCGATGCCAGCACCACCTGCTGGTCGCCGAGCAGGGCCGACCCGAGCAACATGTGGGCGTTGGAGTTTCCGGGGTTCGACTCGATCACCTGCCGGAGATGCTGGCCCGCCTCTTCGAAATTCCCCTGGAAAATCAGGATCTTGGCCTTGGTAAAGCGCGCTTCGCTCAGGTCCGGAGAGGTCGCGAGCACCGCCTCGATCTCGGCCGCCGCCCGCGAAATCGCGGCCGGATCGCCTCCCGAGGCCTCGAGCACCAGTTCGGCCCGCTGAACCCGGCCCATCAGAAAGTCCGGATCGGCCTCCAACGCCCGGTTGATCACTTCCAGGGCGCGGTCGGGCGCTCCGGACTGCTTGAGAAACGCAGAAAGCTGCATGGCCCGCCGGGGATCGTCCGGGTCCTGCTCGGCGTATTCCGTGAAGACCTGCTCGGCCCGCTCCGTGTCCTCTAGCGCGGTGTAGAAGCGCGCCAGCGCGAGCAGTGCTTCGCTGCTCTCCGGGAACTCCTCGCGGCTCGCGAGCAGCGCCGACTCGGCGCCTTCGACATCCTCCGCGCGCATCAGGAACCCCGCGAGTGTCGCGCGCGCCCGAACCTTCTCCTGCTCGCTCTGCGCGACCTCGACCGCCTGCCGAAACGCGACAATCGACTCATCCGAGCGCTCGAGCCCCACGAGAAACAGGCCCAGCGCCGTGTAACTCGGGGACGAAGGACTCACCTCGACCAGGCTCTGGTAGGTGGCCTCGGCAGCTTCGAAGTCCTGCTTGCTCTCGAGCGCCCGCGCCTTGAGCAGCAGGGTCTGCATGTTCGAGGGTTCGATCGCGAGCGCAGTTTCGATCTCAGCGAGAAACTCGTCGATCTCGAAGCCGTCCTGGCTGTTCTGCTGACTCAGAACGGCCCGCAGCAGAATGGCCGGAACGTGCTCGGAATCCTGCTCCAGCACCGCCGAAAGTTGCTCGAGCGCCCCGTCGATCTGCCGGGCCAGGACCTCGATCTCGGCGAGCTTCATCCGGGCATCGAGGTTTCCGGGCTCGAGCCGGACCGTCTCCATGTATTGCCAGCGGGACTCGGGGAACTCGCGAAGCTCCCAGAGGGTCCGGGCCATTTTCGAATGGGCGTCCGCGTCTTCGGGATCGAGTTGGATGACGTTCCAGAGCTCGATCTTGGCCTTCTCCCACTCATCGTTCTCCAGGTACGCCTCGGCGAGCCGTTTGTGCTCGGTCAGCCGCTCCTCGGGGGAACGGCAGCCTCCAAGCAGGAGTGTGGCGACAGCCAGAGCCAGGAAGACACGCATCCTCGATTCCTCCGCGCGGAAAAGACCGGCAGCCTCACGGCGAGCCGACCCTAATAGCATAGGGTTCGGCCTCGCTCACGGCCTGCATAAGGTACCAGGGGGGGGGCCCGGGGACCCCGGGTTCCGGAGCTATTTTCTGCGGCGCGCCTGTGCCAGGCGCCGCACCTCCTGGGCACGGTCCAGCGGACAGACCAGCAGAGCCGTGTCGGTTTCGATCACGGCCAGGCCGGAGACGCCCAGCAGCGCAACCTCGCCCGTTCGAGCCGTCCAGACCAGGTTTCCGGCCGCCTCGATGGCCCGCAGCGACGTGCCCTCCCGGACCCGGTTCCCGTCACGCTCGGGGAGTTGCTGGGCCAGGGCGTCCCAGCTCCCCAGATCCGACCAGCGAAAGGTCCCGCGAACCGCCCGGAGCTTCCGGCTGCGCTCCAGCACCGCAAAATCGAACGAGATCGGCCGGACCCTCCGGTAGCTGGTTTCGAGGGTCCGGGCGGCCACCCGCCGGCCAGCAGCCAGCCGCGACAGGAGCGGCCCGAGTCCCGCCCAGACCTCGGGGCTGTGGCGCTCGAGCTCTTCGAGAATCAGCCGCGGGCTCCCGACGACCATTCCGGCATTCCAGAGATAGCTGCCCGCCCGGAGGAAGCGCCGCGCCCGGGCGGCGCTGGGCTTCTCGAGGAAACGGCGCACCCGGAGCGCAGCCGGACGGCTGGCCGCGTCCGCGGCCGGGTCCGCCACCTGGATATAGCCATAGCCCG
>SPKZ01011771.1_pt1 | contig 23339 bp, 21 predicted proteins | sample 2456571 | NCBI WGS metagenome assembly SPKZ01 (sample SAMN11192286, study PRJNA482655) | marine metagenome | biome: ENVO:00000447; feature: ENVO:00000244|ENVO:00000211|ENVO:00000569|ENVO:00002023; material: ENVO:00002151; isolation source: ocean water from marine abyssalpelagic zone ... | reverse complement strand
GGTGAGGGTTCCTTCGGAGTCTGTAGAGGGGGGGATAGGGGAGGAGTGTCAAAGCTCGGCGGGAGCTGTGGGACTAGTGAGTGGTTTTGGATTGGGACGCCAACTGGGCCAGACACCAATCGCGCCCCTCTTGAAAGGTAGCGACCACTAGACTGGCTTGGGGAGAGCTTTCTACATCGTTTCGCATCCACATGATGCCGGTGAGTAGGCCCCGGAGTAGGGCTGATTCGGTCACAATGGCGACCGATGGGTTTTGATAGGGCTCGGGGCCGATGGTTTGTACGATCCAGTTGTGCATATATTCGCGGCCTTCGCGGCCGAGGGTAACGGACACCTCAGGAGAGTTGACCAGCATGGCGAAGCCCTCTTTCCGTGACATGGCGTCAGCAATGCCGTGGCAAAGCTCTTTGACGTTGGCCATGCTCAAATCCCCCGCCCGGATCTGAATGACGAGCAACGGCCATTCCGTGTCGTCAAACTCAATCCGCTGCGGGGACGAATCAGCCATAGCTCTCGGTCGATTGGGCGGGGGCTTCGGTCGCGGGGGAGTCTAGCGGCTGAGCCGTGCGTGCGAATCCGCGCCGCAGCATCACAGTGAGGAACGTCACATAACACGCGGTGAAGAAACAACCGGAGAGGAGGATGCCTTGGATCGGAGTGCCTTCCGGTAGATCCGGGTTGCCCATGAGGTAGAGCGTCGTACTGAGCATGAACACGTACACGGCGGAGTCGCTCATCAAGCTCCACATGGGCTGGTGCGGAAGACGGTAGGCGCCTTTTGGCCGGGTACCAGCAGGAATGGTCCAGCGGTCCACGAGCTGATTGAGGCCCACCGACGTAAAGCCCGTAAACGCCCAACCCGCGTAGTTGCTCAGCGGGACGTCAAAGTGCATGCCCGGAGGATCGTAGTGATAGAGGCTGCCGAGCGCCCAGTAGTCGCCGAGATGCGTCACCGGATCCACCACGATGTCCATCCACGTGACGAGCAGTGTCGCGACGAGAGTCAACTTGAGAGACAGCGCTGTCTCCCGACTTTCTACGCGCTGGATGCCGCGGGAGGTTCGTTCCAGTGGTGAGAGGCAGGTGAGCGCCAAGGAAAAGCCGAAGTAGGTGAGGCAGGTGAAGCTCAATGAGGCGAAGAGCGGCACGCCGGCGATCCAGAATTCGTCTTGGAATCTATCGGCATGGTAAATATACATGCCGAAGGGGAAACCCGTACGGATGCTGCTCGCTTCTACAGCCCAACCGACGAAGGTGCCGAGTACGAACCAAACGCCGGCTCGCAGATAACCGCGTTCCGCAGGAGCGACGATCCAGAACGCGATTATCAGCAGCACCACGTAGGGGCGCTCAGTGAACATGGCGGATACGTAGTTCATGGGCTGTTTTCCTCGTTCATGGGCTGTCTTGCTTGCGTCTTAGCGGGCGGCTCGTCGAACGGTGCCGGGCAATCCGCAAGTCGGAGAGACGATCGGGATGAAGCTGAGCTTAGGATTCGTGGTTTTTAGGGACCAGCTGTACTCGCGTAGCAGGGTCGAGATGACAATTTTCGCTTCCATTAGGCCAAAGGCACGTCCGATGCACAGGCGCGGGCCGCCGCCGAAGCCCACCAGCGCGCATGGGGTGCTGCGGTGTTCCATGCGCGGTTCCAGAAAGCGGTCCGGATCGAACTCGTCCGCTTTGGGGAAGACGGAGTCCATACGATGGGTTGCCCAAGGCGAATAGATGACCTTGTCTCCGGGCTTGAGCTGGTAACCCTGGAACTCAATCGGCTTCAAGACACCCCGGAGGTTCAGGCTGATGGGGGGGTAGAGTCTTTCGATCTCGCGGAGTACCGCGTCGAGGTATTCGAATTCACCGAGATGGTCCAAGGTAAGTTCGTCATCTCCGACGACTCGAATTTGCTCTTCGATGAGTCGCGTTAGCGAGGCGGTCTCCCGGGTAATGCAAGGGAGAAAACTGGATAGGTAACTGCTCGTGGTATCGTGGCCCGCGAACATCAGAATGATCGCCTGCTGTACCAGCTCGTCCACGCTGAGGGTGTCGCCGTCTTCGTCCTTGGCGGAGATCAGTAGGCCCAAGCAGTCTTCTTGCTCGTCGTTGTTCGCTTTCCGTCGGGTGATTAGATCCTTCAGGTAAGTTTCGAGCTCGATGCGTGCGCGGATGCCGCGACCGTAGGTCGTCAGTGGGGAGTCGATACGCGGGAAGGCGCTGGAGCCTTTCGCCATGACCTCGTTGAGGTGAGCCAGGCGTTTCATGTCGCCCTTACCGCCGGTGCCGAGAATCAGCCGAGACATGACCTCGAAGGTGAGGTGACGGAAGCGATCATGCATGGAGCCTTCGCCTTCGCTGGCCCAATTGCTGATGTGCCGTTCGCTGCACTCCTTCATCACATCGAAGTACTTGCGCACCCCGCGGTTGTGGAAGGCGGGGGTCATTAACTTCCGGTTCCGGCGGGCGACGTCGCCGTCTTGGAATAGCAGTCCGTCGCCGAGTACGGCGGTCACGATCTCGTAACCTTCGGCATAGGAGAAGTACTCTCGCTGCTTGGTCATGATCATGCGGTTGGCTTCGGGGCCCATGAGCCCGATCATGCGCTGACCAAATAGTTCGATCTGGAAGACCTCACCGTACTCGCGATAGGCGTCGTACAAATACTTCCCCGGGTTGGACAGAAAGCCTCGCGGGTTGCCCACCCACGGGATTGCCCGGACGGTGGGGATTGGTTTGCTCTTCGTTTCTACGGGGGTTGCCTGGGTCATCGACGGGGACTTTCAGCTGGGGCTGGTGGGTGATTCGGTTTCGCGAGGGCGAAGCGGAGGGTGAACTAGGTTGTCGGGCAGCCCCAATACTTTCTTGGCCACGGCGATCGCATCGCGTCGGTGGGCCTCGTATTGTTTGGCGTCCATGGGATTGAACTGACGGCTGCCTGCAAAGGCAGGCATCGCTGCAACGAAAAACACGGTGGCGCCGGCCAAGGTGCTGGCGATGTGGAGAGGATCGCGACTCAGAGGCTTCAGCAGGCCCTGTTTCTCGCCGCGCTCCAGGACGTCTTCAATGAATTCGAAGAAGGGACCGGCGAACAGACTGCCCAAGCCTGCCTCACGGCTGTCGGCGTCGCTTTCCGCGTCGGCCGCGACGCGAAGAATCAGGCGGGCGAAGGTCGGCCGCTCACCGATGAAATCCATCCAGACATCGAGGGCCTCGAGCATTCGGGCGGGCAAGTCCGCCGCGCCGGCGTGGCTCAGGCTCAGGGCCTCCTGGATCCGAATAAAAAGGTCCGTGGTGAGCCGCTTGAGGGTCTTCTCGTAGAGCTCCTGCTTGTCCTTGAAGTGGTAAAAAATCGCGGCGCGTTTGATGCCACAAGCCGTGGCGACGTCCTCAAGTCGGGCTCGGTCAAAGCCATGTCGGGCGAAGTGCGTTTCAGCAGCGTCCAGGATGGCTGTTCGGGTGTCGGCGGCCTTGGAGCGTTTGCGAGTCGTTGAGGGCATAGAATTTACTTGCGAGTAAGCAAGTCCCACAGTATCTACCAACTCGCAAGTAAAAAAAGGGGCTGCCACACCCCAGGCCTAGGGAGCTATCGACACATGAGCGCAGAAAAACAGACCATTTTGATCACAGGCTGCTCGTCCGGTATCGGCTTTCAGATCGCTACTATCGCGGCTGAACACGGTCACACGATCGTAGCGACGGCCCCGACCGAGGCTCTGCTGGCGGATGTGCCCGAAACTGCTGCGATGAAGCTCGTGTTGGACGTGACCGACGCCGCCAGCATCGCCGCCGCAGTCAAAGCGGCGGAGGAGCAGCTGGGTTCGCTCACTTCCTTGGTCAACAACGCTGGCTATTGCCAGACGGGCCCGGTGGAGCTCATCGATGATGCCCGCTTGCGGAAGCAGTTTGATGTCAACGTGTTCGGCGCGATGGCAGTTGCCCGGGCAGTGATCCCGAGCCTTCGACGTGGCGGTGGGGGTCGTATCGTGAACTTGTCCAGTATGTTTGGTCAAGTCACCGTGCCGTACCACGGCGTCTACTGTGCCTCGAAGTACGCCATCGAGGCTCTCTCGGATGCGTTGCGCATGGAGCTCAAAGAGTTCGGTATCGACGTCGTGTTGATCGAGCCCGGCTGGATCAAGACGCCGTTCTTGAAGACTGCCAACAGTTTGATTCCCGACGAGTGGCAGCAAGAAGGGGTGTACGCGACCAAGTTCAAACGCTTCCTCGAGCGCTCGGTCGAAATGGACGAAAAGGGTGGCAAGGTCGCTGACGCGCTAATGGGCACGCCGGAGCAGGTGGCAGGAATCGTCGTGCGCGCCTTAGAAGCCAAGCGACCGAGCGAGCGTTACCCCGTGACGGCGATGGCCAAGCTGCTTCCGCTGATGCAGAAGATGATGCCGACCGGTCTCTGGGATACCATGCAAAATAAGAGCCTCGGCGCCTAGGACCCATGCATTCTTAATCTGTCGGCTGTTTGGAGGGCGCCTCGGTCGAGCGCGCGCTCTTCAGTCAGCTTGATTGAAGAGCTTCCGAGTGCAAACCGCACTCGCGCTGGGTCGCTAGTTCCCACCACCAGCGGGCCGCGCGTTCGTGTTCGCCAGGGCGGCTCGCTCGCGTGCAGGGCTCGCAGCCGATGGAGATGAAGCCTTGGTCGTGCAGTTCGTTGTAGGGCACGTCATTGTCTCGGATGTATTCCCAAACCTCCTGGCTCGTCCAGTTCGCTAGCGGATTGCACTTGATGAGTTGCCCGGCTTGGTTGTGGTGACTCTCGTCGAGGCCAATGACGTCGATATCTCCACGGGTCGCGGGGCTCTGGTCCTTGCGTTGCCCGGTGACCCAGGCTCGCTGTGGGGCGAGGGCTCGCTTGAGCGGCTCGAGCTTTCGCACGCCGCAGCACTCGGGATGCCCGTCTTCATAAAAGCTGAATAAGCCCTTCTTGCGAACGAAGGCCTGGAGGGGCTCGGTCAGCGGGGCCATCATTCTGATGTCAATTCCGTAGTGTTCCCGCACGCGGTCGATGAATCGATAAGTTTCAGGATGCAGTCGACCGGTATCGAGACAAAATACGCTGAACGGCAAGCCGCTCTTTGCCGCCATATCGATCAGCACAACATCTTCAGCCCCGCTGAAGGCGATGGCGCAGTCGGTACCATATCGCCTTAGCGCCCATTCGATGATCTTGTTGGGAGATTTGGGCTGGTACTCATCCGCCAAGTCGCTCAGCTGTTCGGGGCTCAACTTGCCGGCATCGATGGGGCGCTTGCCCACCGCACGGCTTTCCGGAAACTCGGCCTTGATGAATCGGATGACACTCTTGAAAACGGTCTCGGCCCCGTCTCTTTCGACGATAAAAAGCGGAGCAATACTGACATCGAGACGCTCCGACAGCTTCATTCCGGCGGAATCCGGCTCGCCTTCGACGGCGAAAACGACGTTGTCTACTTTGTCCCAGAGGCCTCGCTGCTTGAGCATCTCCTCGGCTTGAACGCATTTTTTGCAGGGCTCTCCGCTTGCGAGCTGCTTTTTCACCATCGTAATAGTCATTGGGGAATCCTCGTAGCGCCCGAGCTGGCGACTGAGCGCGGGATAACAAAGCTTTTCGCTGCCGTCATGATTCCGGAACACCGATGGTTGGTTCACCAGATGTTCCGAGCCCCTGCTGGTGCTTCACGACCTGCGCTTCCAGAGGCGAATGGGCGTTCGCATAACTCACATTCCGGCCCAGGGCGACCACTCGGTCGTGCAATTCGGGTAGGAGCTCGTCGTATATCCAGATGTTAACCAGGGAGCTGGGGAAGGGGATCACGGCGCTCAATGTGTCCGTCGGAGTGTGAATCAACAGTGTGGATTTCCAAGCCGTGGCGACTACTTCCACCTTGACGATACGCGCCAAGGCGACGGCTCGCGTCGATATGGTCCGTCCCAGAAAGCTTCTGCCATGGCTGATGGTTCGGGCTCCCAGTTTGAACTGACGTCGCCCGAACAGGGGATAGGCCGCCAGAAGTAGCAACAAAGCGCTGGAGATGAGGGCGAATAGGCCCATGCTCAGCTCCTCGGTGGCAGCCCAGTTGCCCTGGCGGGCGTGCTCGGTGCCTAGGCTTAGCAATGCCTGCAGAGTGTGGAGAGTGGCGAGTAATACGGGGAAGGCCACTAGGCAGGTGGCGAAGCACAGTCCCAGGCTGCCCTCGGATTGCTGCCAGATTAGTTCCACCGCCAGTTCCTCCTCCGAGCGGTCACCGGGCGAGCTTCGCGGCTTACTGAGCGGAAGTTGGGCGGCCTCCCACTCAAGTCTGTCCCATACGAACAGGAACCCTGCGCTGCAAAATGGGCAGTTGAGATAACCCTTACCACGCACCTCTGGGCTTAACTCCAGTGGGGCTCCACAGGACGGACAGGGTTTCTCGTCGGGCACGGTCGCGCTGCCGTCGGCTTTCGAATGCGTGAGTGAGTAATTAATGAAGCGCTCCAGCCAGCGTGCTTCCCGTGGCCCCCCGCATCGCAAGGACAGTTCCGTTGCTGTGCCGTTCTTCGCGGACACCGGGCGCAGCCGCACGGATGAATTGACTCGGTGGGCGCGAGAGTCAGTCTGGACGGTGTACTCGTTTTTTCCGAATTGTCGTTCTTCCAGCTGATGGTATAGCAGTGCACGTTTCGGGCTCAGCTCGAGGTGCTGTTCCGAGCGATATCGACGGAACAGCAATATGGCGAGCAGCGCGCCGATCGTGAGCGCCGCGCCGGCGGCTAACCAGAGGGCTGCACCGTTGAAGCGCAATTCGGCCTCCGTGAGTAGCCGTAGACTGATCACGGCGCAGGCTGCGTAGCCGCCAAAAAGTGTCCATCGGTTGAGGAAGCTGCCAGCTGGGATCGTGAAATGGTACCGACCGAGCCGCTGCTTGATCAGGATGTGCGCCTTGGGCCCTTCGATGGTCTGAACGACTTCTTCGGTGCCGAAGGCGGCTCCGCAGTAGGCACAGCGCAACCAGCCTCGCCGGGCGATTGGCGGCGATACCCGGTTGTCCGCCCCGCAGGTGGGACAGCGACTTCGCTGATCCTCCCCGAGGGGGTGCACGTTGGCTTCGTCAGGCACAGGATCTGGTTATGGGGGGGAGAGCCCGAATGGGCAACCCGGCGCTGATTTGGTAATCGTTGGAAGTACGGACCGCACGGCATATTCGGTCGGCCTCGGTAGGCGCCCGTTCGTTTGGGGGGAGGCCGTGCACCGGGGCGAACGGCCATTTTGTCGGAGTTATTTGGGTGAAATCGCCCGCAATGTCTGGGGGCGGCGACTGGCTGTAAATTTTCTAGTGCTTCTGCGACCCGGGGCACTAGGGTCCGGCCATGACCGACGCACGCCGACGATTGAACGGATCCATTGGACTTCTGGCCGGGGCGTTGCTCGTGGCTCCTCTCAGTGGTTGCGCCTCTTCCGCCCGGGATGCAGAAGTGGCCCAAGGTGTTGCCTACGAGTCCGGCGTCTCGGAGTACGACGACTTGTTCGAAGACTTTGCGAAGGCGCAGTCTGTGAGCTCTGAGGTGTCCCGACGGTTGAAGTCTACGCAGAAGAATCTCGCGGATGAGCTGGGCCTGGAGAAGGGTGCCGATGTCGACGAGATCATCGCGATGGTGGATGGCAAGGCCTCCGAGCTGCGTTCACGTGGCGTGATGCTGTACGCCGAAGACGCCGGCCGCCGGACGACGCTGTCTACTTCGGGGGACGCCAGCAAGGCGGATCAAAAATTCGCGGCCTCCGTGGAAGAGGCGCTGTCAGGCCTCGCTGAGCTATCCGCCGAGATCGAGAGAGCGAAGCACTCGACCAAGAAGTTTTCGTCCCGTCAGAAGGCGCTCCAGGGGGGACTCGGTGCGGCGTTCCGTACCAGTGGTGCTGTGGCGCGTCACAAGGCGAAACGAAACCTGGAGGCGGTGGCTTTGCTGACGGCTGAACTCAAGGTGTCGTTGTCCGAGGGCTTGGACAAGCTCGAGCGATTCGCCGAGGGCTTGCAGGTAGCGATTCAGGCGGAGAGTAGCATGCAGGCGGAACCCGCTGCCGTGGCGGAGCAGCCCTACGAGGTGGAGCAGCCTGCCGAGGAGCCGCCGGCGCAGACTGGCGGAAACGGAAACTCCGGCGGCAGGTGGGTAGCTCCAGCGGACGTCACCCTAGATTCGGACTGACGGTTGACATGTGGTCAGCGCCCCAGCAGCCGGGTGACGATTGCGCGAAGGCATCCGAGAATGATCTGGCCTAGGAGCGACCGTGCTTGAGCTCCACAGCTTGTGGTCGCGGAGCCGAGGGGCGCTGGCGCTGGCTCTGGCTCTAGGCAGTGTCTGCTCGGGTTGTGCGTCAGTTCTGCCCCCATCACCGCCGGCGACCCGGGGAGCGGCGCCCGGAACGTCCGCTGCCGGCGCTGATGGGCCCATACTGCCCGAAGGCCACTTTGATGGCGCGTTATTGGACAGCACGCTATCGGATGGTGCGGAGATGTGGCGCGCCGCGGCCGCTGACGATCCGATCGACCTCGGACGTCTAGCAGACCGCGAAGGGGCCACCCGGCTGATCGCATGCGTGCAGGCGGGTGGCGGCAAGGGCCGAGTGGCATTGAGGGCGCTGCCGCACACAGCTGACGTCCGCTCCGCCGTGGGCGAACTTTGTAGTCTGTTGGAGCACGCGGCGGGGCGGGATCAGCTGCTGGTGCTGGCGTCGCTACACCAAGTCTTGTCCGGAGGGATCGATGGGATCGATTCTGATACGGCCGCGTTATGCCGCGGCGTCCTAGCCCGAGTGAAGCCAGGATTGCCGGTGCCTGCGGACCGGGATCGCGTCGCCAGTGCCCTCGATTCGCTTTCCCCTCGGTCGGCTGTGACTGAAGCTGCGTCTGTAGCCCGCCCTCGGGAGTGACACGCTCCGCCGCGCTGGCGGGCATGTTATCGTGGCTTCGTGGAACATCAGGGACCGGCGGCCGCTGCCTCAAATCCGTACTCTTCCGAAGCGTACTTCCAGCAGCTATTACAGAAGGCCATCGCCGCCGGTGCGCGCGATATCCATTTAAAAGTCGGACAGCCTCCGGGCGCGCGAGTCCGTGGTGAGATGCTTTATTTTCGGGTCGACACCATCCGTCCTGATCATACGGAGGCCATATCCCGGCATGTGATTCATGACTCCGCGACCTTGGCGGATTTGGTCGCCCTAAGGGAGCACGACACGTCCTACGACGTAGACGGCTTGGGTCGCTTTCGGGTGAACGTGTATCGCCAGCGGGGCAGTCTCGCGATTGTCATGCGGCACATCCCTCACGAGGTGCCGACGCTAGAGCAGCTGGGCGCGCCAAAAGCGTGCATCGATCTAGCGAAGAAAGAGCGCGGGCTCGTTCTTTGTGTAGGGGCCGCCGGCAATGGCAAGAGCAGCACCCTGGCGGCCATGGTCGCTTACATGAACGCGAATCTGCCCCGACACATTGTCACCATCGAGGATCCTATCGAATTCTCTCACATCGACGATAAGTCCAGCATTAGCCAGCGAGAGATTGGTATCGACACGGTCAGTTTTGCTTCGGCCCTTCGGGCGTCCTTGCGTCAAGATCCCGACGTCATCCAGGTCGGCGAGATCCGCGATGGAGAGACCATGGAGACGGCGCTCAAGGCTGCCGAGACGGGCCACTTGGTGTTGTCGACGCTTCATACATCTGACGTGCGCCGAACGATGAATCGCATCATCTCCCTATCCGAGGGGGATGCTGATGAACTTCGAGGGCGCTTGGGAGACGCGCTTCAGGGCATCATCGCCCAGCGCCTGCTCCAGCGTGCCGACGGCAATGGCATGGTGCTCGCCGCGGAAGTGATGGTGGCCAGCGGCTCGATACGGGAAACCATCAAACGGCCCCAGGGCAACCCTCCGATGAAGGAGCTGCTCGAGCAGGGCGTGCACCCCTACGGTATGCAAACCTTCGAGATGGACGTGAAACGCTTGGTCCGCGAAGGGGTGGTCACCAAAGAGGTCGCCCGCGCCTCGCTAGGGAGTTGAGAAGGGCTCCTGAAAGCCCCCAGCAGGAGCGTCGAAAGCCGGGGCACGACCCAGGCCACCAGAATTCGGCCCGGCTCTCCGGTATCGCGCGATTTGCTGCGTCTGCAGCCCCCAAAAAACGCCGAAGTCACGGGGTTTCCTGGTTTTTCTGGTTTTTCTTGGTTAGGCGTCCCCACGCGGGGTGCCACAGCTTCGGCCCGTCGCCTTTTGAGGAATGTCCCCGCCGTGTTAGATGCTCCCGCATGAACGCTGTTCGTCACGATTGGTCGGTAAAAGAAGCCCGAGCCCTTCACGATTTGCCTCTCTTTGAGCTGGTCGACAAGGCACGGGCACTGCATCGGGAGCACCATCCGGAACAGGAAGTTCAGCTTTGCAGTCTGCTGAGCGTCAAGACCGGCGGCTGTCCCGAAAACTGTTCCTACTGCCCGCAGTCGTCTCACTACGACACCGCCGTCAAGGGCGAGCGCATGATGAAGGTCGACGAGGTGCTCGAGGCCGCGCGCACGGCCAAGGACCACGGAGCGACCCGCTTCTGCATGGGGGCGGCCTGGCGCGAGGTGAAGGACGGCGAAGCTTTCGATCGCGTCATCGCGATGGTTCGTGGCGTCAAAGAACTCAAGATGGAAGCCTGCGTCACCCTGGGCATGCTCAGTGGAGACCAAGCGCTGCGTCTGAAAGAGGCGGGTCTCGACGCCTACAACCACAACATCGATACCTCCGCCGGATATTACAAGTCGATCATCACGACCCGCGAGCAATCGGCGCGCTTCAAGACTCTTCAGAACGTTCGTGATGCCGGGATAACCGTCTGTTGCGGCGGCATCATTGGCATGGGGGAGAGCATCGACGACCGCTGCGCAATGCTCGTGTCCTTGGCCACGTTAGAGCAACATCCAGAAAGCGTTCCTATCAACGCCTTGGTGCGCGTGCCGGGGACACCCATGGAGAACCTGCCGCCGATTGATTCCATGGAGTTTGTTCGCATGATTTCCCTGGCGCGGATTCTCATGCCCAACGCGAAAGTCCGACTGAGCGCGGGTCGTACTGAACTCAGTCGGGAGGCGCAGCTCTTGTGTCTCTACGCTGGCGCCAACAGCATCTTCTACGGCGATACCTTGTTGACGACACCGAATCCGGATCTGTCTGAGGACCAGCGTCTGATCGAGTCCGCGGGACTGAAGGTTCAGGCACCAGGGCGCTAGTCGAGACTAGCGCCCTCGAAGAACTCAGCGTTTACGCGCGGCGCGTCGAGAGCGCAGACGTAGCCACGCGAGTAGGCCCAGTCCGAGGCTCGCGGAGCCAACGGGTACGCCGCCGCCAGAGTCCGTGGAGCGTGGCGTCGCTGGCAGGGAGGCGACACTGCAGCCGCCCTCTTCCATTTTCTCTTGGCAGTAAGGCGAAAAGCCGTTGAATGGCACAAATTCGCTGCAGCTCTCATTGGCGCCCGGCGGGTAAACGGCGCAAATTCCCGCTTGATCGTCCTCAGATATGGTGCGGAAGTTCGTGCCGCCGGGACTGTAGTTCTCGTACATGGTGGCGTCGCGAACTCGGGAGTGGGACAGACCGAGAAAGTGTCCGATCTCGTGAACGATGACGGACTGCAGATCGTTGATGACCCGGCCTTCGACCTGGAACTCCGTGTCCGCCGTGTTGATCTCGATGTCAGCATCGAGGATTTCGCCTGTTTCAGGGTCGAAGCTGATAGTGGTCAGAGCGAGCGTGATGCCGGGATCTTCGAACGGCCAGTCTTCGTCGATGTAAAGAAGCGTGTTGGCGTTGGGCTCAGGGGAGTTGACCCGGGCGCTCCCACAATAGAGTGGCGTGAGTTCGGGGATTACCGACAGGCTCGGCGTGGCGCCTGCGCAGTCGGCGGACTCCCACTCGGCGAAGGCTTCGTCCACGTACACCAAACTTTGTTCGAAGGTGATGCCCTGGCTCAGCGAGCCGTCCTTGTGCACTCCCAGGGAGACGCAACCGTTCGCCCAGTACAGGGGCTCGCCACTGATGTTGCAACCTTCCGCTGTATACTCGCAGGTGTCCGTATCGCTGGCGATACAGGTGGTCGTGCGGCAATAGGCCGATGCGAAGCCGGGCTCGAAGAGGACCGCGGCAAAAACCGCCCAGCCGAGGTAGCGTCGCGAAGTCTGCACCGGTTCAGCGTTTGGTGGGATCCGCGAGGATTCGTTCGAGCTGGAGCAGGCTATTGCCAGGCAGTTGTTGGACGGCAGCGTCATCGAAACGCCGCAGCTCGGGGAGGACGGGGCTGGCGTGCAAGCGCAGCAGATCCTGCGAGTCTGCGAGCAGCGGGTAGTGACCCTGGGACATGGCGGTGACGTAGAGATCCGAGCGACGGCTGGGGGCTAGAAACATCACGCTGGCTTTCCCGCGGATCAGCGCTGCCTCACCGTGGACCAGTTGCCCGATCTCTCCGACACGGCCTCCGAGGGTACGGACGACGACCTCGGTCTCGCTCGTTTGCCCGCCGTTGACGGTCTGTTCGACGCGCACGGTGGTGAAGGTAACAATGCGTCTGTGACCGCCAATTTCTTCCCACTGGGCGGTGCTGCCTAGGGGCGTGCCGACGATGCTGTGGGAGCTCCGGTGCAGCAATTCGGTTACGCTCACGGCGCGCGAGACGGTCGCCTGGGCGATTCCGGGAGCGGCCGACGCGCCGGCCACCAGCCCGAGGCTTCGCAGGAAATCTCTTCGGTCAAGCATGAAGCAAGGCTAGCACACGATTTGGTATCGGCCTTGCATTCCTCTGGCTCGGTCGGGCGGGCAGGGGAGAAATAGCGAAGGGGTGGTTGGTCTGCTAGATCCCAGAGGGTCCCCCATGGTCGTTAGTCGAGAATCCCAACCGCCTCTCCTGGAGCGATTGTCGCGCACGCTCGTTCCTGAACTAAAGAGCTACCTGGTCCAGCATCAGGCCAAAGTGATGGCCATGGTAGAGCCGGGCGACGAAACTTCCGGCGTTCCCGCTGGCGCGCATTACACTCGATGTGTCGACGGTTTGTTGACGTCGGTATTCGCGGCTGCCGAGTGCGCGCTGCGCTCGAATTCGACACACAAGCCCATCTGTTTGGCGGCGGTCGGCAGCTATGGCCGTGGCGTCATGTCGCTGTACAGCGACCTCGACGTTCGCTTGCTGTGTTCCGGGAACATCGACGACGCGGCGGAGGCCGCCGAAGCCATCCTGTATCCACTATGGGATGCGGGCCTCAACATCGGTCATCAGGTAGTCGAGCTAGAAAGTCTGCTTGAGTTGGCACGCAAAGACTTGCCGACAGCCACCACTTTGCTCGATTGGCGCAAGCTAGCTGGGCCAACAGAACTAAACGGCGCGTTACAGCGCCGGGTGTTCGAGGGCGTTTTTGACCGCAGTGGCCTTAGAGATTTCTTGGACAAACTGGTCGAGAGTTCGTCGAAACGAGCGGCACGTTTCGGCGACTCAGTCTTCTTGTTGGAGCCGGATATCAAGAACGGCGCGGGCGGCCTGCGCGATCTGGACATCGCTCACTGGGCGGCACGAGCCCGCTGGCAGTCTTCTTCCTGGTCGGGTCTGGTTCGTCTGGGGGTGCTCGTCAAAGGCGAGGGGGCGGAGCTAGCTGCCGCTCAGAGCTTCCTATGGCGCGTGCGCAATCAACTGCATGTGAAGGCCCAGCGTCTGAGTGACCGGCTCGGCTTCGAGCAACAAGAGATGCTGGCCGAAGCGCTTCACTACGGCACAAGTGGCGCGGCTGTGGAGTCGCTGATGAGCGACTACTACCGGCACGCAAGAACCGTCATTCGCGGGCGAGATATGTTGCTGGAGCGCGCCATGCCCCCGGCGCAACGGCCCCCAACAGAGAAGCTACTGGGTAACGGCCTGAAAATCGTCAACGGCGCGATGTCCTTGGTTGACCCTCGAGACATGGCAAACGATCCCGCGCTCGCGATGCGCGTGTATTACGAGGCCGTGCGTCGGCAGCTGCCGGTGTACAAGTTCGCCAGGCAGGTCATCGTTCGGTCGACTGGCTCCGCGGACTTTTGCAAGGCCTTGCGGGCTAGCGAAGAGGCGGCGACCATGTTTCGGCGGCTCGTGCGAGAGCCTCAGCAAACGAAGTTGCGCTTGGGTTCCGTTCTTCACGAGCTTCACGATGTGGGCCTGCTGCTCGCCATGGTGCCGGAATTTGAGCCGGTGGTAGGCCGGGTGCACCACGATATTTACCACGTATACACCGTGGACGTTCATTCGATCCGCGCCGTGGATCGGCTGCGGGCGCTGACCCGCGGTGAACTAGCCGAAGAATTTCCGCTGGCGTCACGATTGGCCGCGGAGATAGCGCGTCCCACGGTGCTGTTCTTCGCCACCTTCCTGCACGATGTCGGCAAGGCCCTCGGCGGGAAGAACCACTCCGAGAACGGCGCCATCATGGCCCAAGAGATCGTCGCTCGCTTGGGTTTGAGCGAAGCGGATGTGACCGAGGTGGTTCACCTCATCAGCGAACACCTCCGCATGTATCACGTTGCGACACGACGGGACATCGATGACCCCCGCACTATCGAGGACATGTGCGAAGCGGTGCATGGCCGGGAAGGTCTGCGCGAGCTGTACCTGCTGACGGTATCCGATGTTTCGACCACCAGCCCGACGGCGATGACCAGCTGGAAGTCGCGGATGCTGGAGGAGCTCTACATCGCGACCCAACGAGTCTTGGAGGTAGGGGCCGAGAAACGCGATGGAAAACGCGTGCGCAGGGTCATCGAGTCCGTGCAAGCCCTCTGGGGAGACGCACCCGATCGAGAGTACCTGGACCATTTTCTAATCGCCTTGCCCGAGCGATATTTGTACGCGAACTCTCCGGGGTCGATTGTCAAGCAGGCGCAGTTTGTCGCGGACAGCCGAGGCGAGCCCGTGAAACTGATGGTCTTGGGCAGCCGTGAGCCCTACGTTGAGATCGCCGTACTCACCGAAGACCGCTTCGGAGCCCTGGCGCATATTGCTGCCAGTTTTTCGGCATCCCGGCTGCGAGTGATTGGCGCTCAGATCTATTCTTGGAACGAGATGGACGGTCACGGCCGTGTACTGGACATTTTCTGGGTCAGCTGCGGACTGGAGGTGGATTCGACCCTGCGCGCGGTTCCCAGTGTAGAGGAGAACCTCGGTCGTCTATTGCGAGGGGAACTCACCCCGGAACAACTGCTCGGGATGGGCGGGCGCGCGAGTTCCGACCCTCGACGAGATGGCCCCGAGATCCGGTCGAAGTTGAACATCGACAACCGTTGCGCCTCGCGCCATACGGTCATCGAAGTCATTACCCGCAATAGCTCGAACTTGCTGTTTCGGCTCGCCGACACATTGAACAACGCCGGCGTGCGAATCGACTTGGCTAAAATCAATACCGAGGGAGACCGCGTGGCGGACGTCTTCTACGTCACCGATACCGATGGCGCGAAGCTGGTGGATCCTGCGGCGCTCAGCGAAATCAAGCTGGCGGTGTACGAAACGCTAAAGCTAATCGATCAGGGCGATTCAGGCGCGGGCTAGCCGGGGAGCGACCGGCTTTCGACGGGGCAGGGGCTTCTGTCTCCTGGTTGTGCCCGGCTGAGACGCGACTGCGACCCGGCGGCAGCACCCACTGGGTACCGGGTCTTCAACCAGCGCGGAATATTCGGGCAGCAGTTTTCCTCAACACTGCCCGACAGTGTTGAGAATTGTCACCACGGGCTGAAGTCACGATACTGTCCCTCATGATGCAACGACCTTGGCGCAGAAATTCCTCCAATCACGTGTGCCGGGCAATCGTCGTATTCGTTGCCGTCGCTTTACTGGGCGGTTGCGGAGGCGCGCAAACTAGCACCCAGGCTCCGTCGGACCCGCCCCCCACGTTGGACGCCGACGACACCGCGGCTCCATCCTCGAGCGCGGTGGCCAAGGCGATGGAGGCGATCAAAAACGAAGACTTTGCTGCCGCCCAGCAAGCGTTGGCAGCGATCGCCACGGGGCCTACAGACGATGCCCAGGCTCACTACTATCTCGGAGTCGCTCTCGAAGGCCTGGGGAAGGGGAGCGAGGCTGAGGCCCAATACGCGTACGCCCTGGCGGCCGATCCGAAACTAACGGAGGCAGCTTTGAATCTATCGGCGGTACTGTTGGACGCGTCCAAAGCAAAAGAAGCTCTGGAGGTGATCGACGCCGCCCTGGGGGATTCACCGGACTCGCCTATGCTGTTGGCGAACAAAGCCTTGGCGCTGTCGATGGGGTCCGACACGAAACTCACTCTGCAAGCCTACGAAGCGGCGGTAGCCGTGGCTCCCGGCAATCACTCCCTGCACTTCGAGTACGCCACCATGTTGGCTCGGGACGGCAACAAGACGGCCGCACTGACGGAGCTGGACGTGGCGACGGAGTCCGATGACATCGCCGTGCTCGCGTCATCGGCGGACGCCTACGGTAAGTTAAAAGCCTTCGGCAAATGCATCGCCGCGCTGAACCGTGCTCTGGCGCAAAAGTCGGGCAACACCGGTCTCAGTTCGGAGCAATGGGCGCAACTTCATCTGCAGCGGGGCATGTGTGAACACGGCGCCAAAGATGACGATTCAGCAGCCAAGGATTACCGAGCGGCCATCCAACTGAACGCGAAGTTGGCGGCGGCCCACTACTACCTGGGCCTGCACCTAGCTAAGAGCGGGGACAAGTCAGCCGCGAAAAAGTCGTTGGAGCAGGCGGTGGCCTTAGACGCGAGCGGCCGAGTGGGCGCCGCTGCAGCCAAGGTAATGAAGCGGCTGTAGCCCGGTCTCACCCAGCGTCGCCAGCCGGGCGATGATATCCAGCGGTGCCGTGCCCTACCGTCGGCGCTGGGAGCTGCCGTCGACGGTGGCGAGGATCTAGAGCAGACGCTCCAGCAGGCGATCCAGGTCGTCCAAGCTCGCATAATCGATTTTGATTTCGCCCTTTCCGTCGCGGTCCTTCACTGTGCAGGGGGCGCCCAATGAACGCGCTAGGCGGAGTTCTAGATCGCGGACACCTACGCTTTTTTTCTTCGGGGCAGGGGGAGTGATGTCGCCCGTATCTCGAGACGAACGGACGAGTGCTTCGGTCTGTCGCACGCTCAAGCGCTTTTTGAGCACGACGGCGGCTGCGCGAAGAATGCTCTTCTCGTCACCGGCTCCCAGCAGGGCGCGGGCATGGCCTTCGCTCAGTTCGCCGTCGACCACTGACTCACGGATCGAGGCGGGAAGTTTGAGTAGCCGCAGGGCGTTGGAAATAGTGGAGCGGTCCTTGCCGATCGCTTTCGCGAGGGAGTCAATGGTGTGTCCATGCTGGTGGACAAGCGCGTCGAGGGCTTCGGCGAATTCGATCGCGTTCAGATCTTCGCGCTGAACGTTTTCGATCAGAGAGACCTCGAAAGCTTGGGCGTCGGAAAAGTCTTTGACGATGACGAGAGGCTCGAGCAGTCCCGCCTTTTGGCACGCGCGCCAGCGTCGTTCGCCGGCCACAATCTCATACTTGTCGGACCCGCTGACTTTACGGACCACGATGGGTTCAATCAGTCCGTGTTCCTTGATGGATGCGGCGAGTTCTTCGAGCCGCTCGGGATCGAAATGTTTTCGTGGCTGTCCTTTTTTGGGAACGAGCTTTTCCAGTGCGCAAGGGAAGACCGTACGGTCGCCCGAGCTGGATGCTGGCTGGGCGGGTGCCGCCGGCGCGGCTGGGGTGGCGGCCGCCGCCGGGAGCAGCGCGTCGAGGCCGCGCCCTAGACCTCGTCGGGGCTTGGGTGGTGGGCTCAAGAGGTGCCCTCAAGAAACTCGCGGGCTAAGGAGAGGTAGCTCTGGCTGCCCTTGCACTGCACGTCATACAGGATGGCGGGCATGCCGTGGGACGGGGCTTCGCTCAAACGAATGTTGCGGGGGATGACCGCGTCGAAGACTCGAAAGTGACGCTTCACCTGGTCTGCCACTTGATGGGCGAGTCGGTTCCGGGGATCCCACATGGTGAGCACCAGGCCCTCGACGGTCAGTCCAGGGTTCAAGCTGCTTTTGACGCGATCGATAGTGGCCATCAAGTAAGTGATGCCTTCCAACGCGTAGTACTCGGCTTGAAGTGGAACGATGACGCGGTTGGCTGCCCCCAATACGTTGAGCGTCAGTACGCCGAGGGACGGCGGGGAGTCGATGACGATGAATTCGTACTCCTTGAGGGCGTCGGAGCGCAGGACACGTCGGAGGTGTTTTCCACGATCCTCATCGTCGAAGAGTTCGTACTCCACCGCGGTCAGATCTTGGGACGACGGCGCGATGCGTAGCTTAGGCATCGCAGTTTCGTAAATCACCTCGGTGATGTCGGCACCGCCGATGAGTGCGTCGTAGATGGTTCGCTCCGCGGTGTTCGGTGCGATGCCCACGCCGCTCGAAGCGTTCGCCTGGGGATCGAGATCCACTAGTAGCGTATTGCGTTCTGCCGCGGCCAGGCTCGCTGCCAGATTCACGGCAGTGGTGGTCTTTCCCACTCCGCCTTTCTGGTTCGCGATGGCGATGATGTCGGGTCCAGATGTCATGGCTACGGGGGACACTCTCTTATCGAAATTATCCGAAGAACACTCGTTTTGTTGGCGGTAATCCGAGGCCGGCATACATTGTGTGCAGATGTAGGTGTAAGTAGGTTTTTGTGAGAAGGTAAGTCAACAACAAGGTCCGCGCTCAGGCGCCAGCTCGAGACAGCGATGTCTGGGGTAGCTCTGCCGGCCACTCCGGCTGCCGAGCGGATTCTGTTGGAGCAGTTCTGGCAGCGGGATTCCGTTCCCGCCACCCGTCGAGTCTCCCCGACCCCACGCCCCACCCACCTGAGTCTCGTCCCGAACCCTTAGGAAAAGTCCAATGAGCACATCCCGTTATCGAAGTTTTGAAGATTTTACCCGTGACGAAATTCGTCCCAATTTACGGGCGGGCTGGTCGTTGGACAACATCAACGACCCCAGCGCTCGGGAGATCGAGTTCGGAATGGACCCATTCGAAGCTGCCTTGCTCGAGGCTGAGCAAGAGGAGGAGGACGAGTAGGACTCCCTTCCAGAGGCCAGGGAGTCCCTCCGGCCCCAAGAAACTACATCCCTCTCCGGGATACCCTGACCCCGCGGGCTGCCTCCTGCGGGGTCTTTTTTATGCGGGGTATGGGGAACTTGACACCCGGCTCGGGCGCGGGCACGAGCGTCCCCACAAATGCAGGTAACTCTAGAGAAACTAAGCCCCGTCCTTGTTGAACTGAACGTCGAAATCGATGCGAAACGCGTCGGGGTCGAGGTCAAGCAGGCCTATGCCGCCTTGTCGCGCACCGCCAAGGTCAAAGGCTTTCGCCCCGGCAAAGCGCCGCGCAAGCTTCTGACCCAGTTGTACGGTCCGCGCATCGCCGCTGACGTCGCCCAAAAGTTGGTGGACTCGACGTACCCCGAGGTGATTGCCGAGCAAAAGCTGCAGCCTGTCAGTCAACCGGCGGTAGAGCCCGGAGCCTTGAAAGAGACGCAGGTGTTTTCCTACAAGGCCCGTGTCGAGATCATCCCGGAAATCGAGAAGGTCGAGTACGAGGGCTTCGAAGTAACGAAGCCCAAGAGCGAGGTCGAAGAGAAGGCCGTCGACGAGGAACTCGAGAATTTGCGTAAAGCCAACTCGTGGCTCGAGCCTGCCAAAGAGAAGCGACCCGTAGAGGCCGGTGACGCCGTCGTGGTGGACGTCGATGTGTCCGTGGACGGTGAAAGTATCGAGGGCGCCGGCGGCGAAGGATTGAACTTCGAGCTCGGTGAAGGGAACCTCATCCCCGAGGTCGAAGAGGCCCTAATGGGAACGAAGGTCGGTGATGTCGCTGAGGCTCTCGCCGAGATGCCTGCCGGTCACCCCAACCCGAAGCTCAAAGGCAAGAAGGCCACGTTCAAGTTGACCCTCAAGGAGTTCAAGGTGCGTGTGCTGCCGAAGCTGGACGACGAGTTCGCGAAGGACTTGGGCGAGCACGAGACGCTGGACGAGGTCAAAAAGAGCGTTCGGGAGCAGCTGGAGAAGCGGGCGACCGAGGCCGCGGAAAATGCGGTCGCCGAAGCCCTCGTCGAGGCGCTGGCCAAGGCCAACCCCATCGATGTACCGAGCAGCTTGGTGGCCCGGCAGTCTCAGCAGACAGAGCAGGAGGTCATGGGTCAGGCCATGCGCGCCGGCCAGTCGGGCGGCTTGCCCCCGGAATTGAAGGGCAAGATCAAGGAAGACAGCGAGCGCAAGGTGCGTGCGGGCCTTCTAATGGCCGAGATCGCCAAACAAGAGGAGATCAAGATCGGCGAGCCGGAAATCGAGGAAGGCCTGAAGGAACTGGCCGAACAGACCGGCAGGAACATCGCCAAGCTGCGGGCGGAGTACAAATCCGCTCAGGCCCGCGAGACCTTGGTCGGGATGATTCTTGAAAATAAGGTACTAGACATCATCGAATCCAAGTCCAAGATTACCGAAGAATGAAATCTCACTCACGTTATGGCGCGAGTGGGCGGTAGTGTTGAGAAGAACCAAGCAATTTCTATCAGCGGCATTGTTGTTAGAAATCGCGGGGTGTGGGATTTGTGGTGATGTGTGAGCCGCCTCGGCCACTCTGGAGGATTGATGAGCAAACGACCGGAAACGCGTGCCCAAGCGATGCAGCTGCTCGAGCGAACGAGCGCGAACGTAATCTACGCACACGTGGTGGAGACGACCCATCGCGGGGAGCGTACTTGGGATATTTTTAGTCGGCTCTTGAAAGACAGAATCGTCTTTCTCGGGAGCCAGGTGGACGATGATGTCGCGAACATCATCATCGCCCAGTTCTTGTTCTTGGAGAGCGAGGAGCCCGACAAGGACATTCAGCTGTACGTGAACTCGCCGGGTGGCGTGGTGTCGTCAGGCTTGGCGATTTACGACACGATGAGATACGTGCGGCCCAAGGTCAGCACTATCTGTATCGGTCAGGCAGCGAGCATGGGTGCCGTGTTGCTGGGTGCCGGTGAGAAAGGGCGACGCTATGCGTTGCCCCACGCTCGCGTCATGATCCACCAGCCTCTCGGTGGCGCTCGAGGTCAGGCAACGGACATCGAGATCCAGGCGAAAGAGATCCGTCTGTTGAAGGACGTGATCACCGACATTCTCGTCGAGAGCACGACCCAGACCCGGGACAAGCTCGCCGCGGACATTGAGCGCGACTTTTACATGAGCGCAATCGAGGCAAAGGAGTACGGGCTTGTCGACGAGGTGTTCCTGCCAAAAAAGGACGACGCGGAAGAAAAAAAGTAGGCGCGAGAAAATAAACTCAGATTTTTTCTGAGTCTAATTATCCGCCCAACGCGCGCCGCTTGGACGTTCATGCCGCCGAACCGGGTCCGAATCGACCCGTGTTTGGCGGTATTCGGTTTGTGTTGGGGCTCGTTTCCGTGTCCTCCAGGGAGCCGGCAGGGGCGTGCTGACGCCGTTCAGAGAACCCAGGTGGGCTGGTAGGAGGCCAATACTCCCGGATTCGTTGGGAGTTTTCGTGATCCGCTTTTGGTGTGTCGCGAGATGGCCTACCGGTACGGCCCCCGCGGGCGACATGTGTGTAACTTGTGGACGCGATTTGCCGGCGGGGTAGGGCGTTTTGCGTTGGCGGTTAGCTTGCTCCGGGGCGTTCCGCGCCTTAGACTTCGTAGGTCAGAAAAGCGATTCGCACTACCCGAAGTGACCTTAGGGAAGTGTGTGAACCAGACGTTGGATCGACTAGCAAACCGCGATTCGCAGGCACCTGGGCCGGCGCGTCAATGTTTTAGACACTAAGTAGAAAAGAGCGACCGTGGAGCGGCGAAGAGACGACTCAAACGGAAATCTATCCTGTTCCTTCTGTGGCAAGTCCCAGAAGGAAGTCAAAAAGTTGATCGCGGGGCCCACCGTGTACATCTGCGACGAATGCATTGCGCTCTGCAATGACATCATCGCCGAAGAGATCGAGAAAGACGAACCCTCGTCCGGATCCGATCCGATTCCGAAGCCCCAAGAGATCAAGGCTATCCTCGACGAGTACGTCGTAGGGCAGGGACGCGCGAAGAAGAACCTCTCCGTCGCGGTGTACAATCACTACAAACGTGTCGACGGACGCGTGGGTTCTGACGAAGTGGAGCTCGCCAAGAGCAACATCCTTCTGCTTGGCCCCACCGGTAGCGGCAAGACTCTGCTCGCGCAGACTCTCGCTAAAATCCTCAAGGTGCCCTTTGCGATTGCCGATGCCACCACGCTGACGGAAGCCGGCTACGTGGGCGAAGATGTGGAGAACATCATCGTGCAGTTGCTACAGAACGCTGACCACGACGTAGAGCGCGCACAACGCGGCATCGTCTACATCGATGAGATCGATAAGATCAGTCGGAAGAGTGACAACCCGTCCATCACTCGCGACGTCTCCGGCGAAGGTGTGCAGCAGGCCTTGCTGAAGATCATCGAAGGCACCATCGCCAACGTGCCGCCGAAGGGAGGTCGTAAGCATCCGCAGCAGGACTTCTTGCAGATCGACACCACGAACATCCTGTTCATCTGTGGTGGCGCCTTTGTCGGCCTGGACGAAATCATTCAGCGCCGCACAGGGGAGTCACGGCTCGGCTTCGGCGCGGAGATCAAAAGCAAGAGCGAGATCAAGCTGGGCGAGCTGCTGGAAAAGATTCAGCCCGAGGACTTGCTCAAGTTTGGTCTGATTCCCGAGTTCATCGGCCGTTTGCCCGTATTGGCGACCCTGCATGAGCTCACCAAGGACGCGCTGGTCGATATTCTGACGACGCCGAAGAATAGTTTGGTCAAACAATTCCAGAAGCTATTCGAGCTGGACGGGGTTAAATGCACCTTCACCGAGGCTGCACTCGACGCGGTGGCGGAAAAGGCGCTGGAGCGAGAGAGTGGCGCGCGTGGCCTTCGAGCCATTCTGGAAGAGGCGATGCTCGAAATTATGTACGAAGTCCCGTCCGAAGAGGGCATCAAGGAGATCGTCGTGAACGAGGAAGTCATCAACAGCGGCGAAAGGCCACTGATCGTCTACGAGAAGGAAGAAAAGGCCGACGCCGCGGGCGCCTAGCCGGTCGGTCGCTCTCCCAGGCTTCTGGCCCTTTTTGGTTCAGAGCAGCCGTTCGACGCGGTGCAGCTATCGGCGCCTGAGGTTTTTCTGCCAAGGCGCGGTCGCTTATCCCCCCTCACAACCCCCTATACCCAGCATAATGGAGCTGATGTTTTTTAAGAACGACTCCGAGAAACCGGCCGCGACATCTAGGCGAACGCTACCCGCGCTTCCGCTTCGGGACATTGTTGTCTTCCCCCATATGGTGAGCCAGCTGTTCGT
>SPKZ01017538.1_pt1 | contig 23368 bp, 27 predicted proteins | sample 2456571 | NCBI WGS metagenome assembly SPKZ01 (sample SAMN11192286, study PRJNA482655) | marine metagenome | biome: ENVO:00000447; feature: ENVO:00000244|ENVO:00000211|ENVO:00000569|ENVO:00002023; material: ENVO:00002151; isolation source: ocean water from marine abyssalpelagic zone ... | reverse complement strand
GATGGTGTTTGCTCAATTAATTTTTGATTACGTCTTTGAATTGAGCATTCTCTCTCAAAGATGTGAACTGCATTACCATGTTTATCTCTACACATCTGAAATTCAATGTGTCGTGTCTTTTCAAGAAATTTTTCTACAATAATAGCGGATTTCCCTACTGATGCCATAGATTCTCCCGTAACAGATTCATAGCCTTCACGTAATTCTTTATCACTAGTTACTATTCTAATTCCACGACCACCACCACCATAAACTGATTTTAACATTACAGGATAACCAATTTTATTTGCAATTTTTTCTGCATCATCAGCATCTTTTACTAGGCCAGGACTTCCAGGAACAGTTGGAACATTAGCTTTTAACATTGCAGCTTTACATTTCATTTTGTCACCACAAAGATCCATTGAATCTGCAGAAGGGCCAATGAAATTAATTTTATTTTTTTCACACAGTCGTACAAAGTCATCGTTTTCAGAAAGGAAACCATAACCTGGATGAACAGCATCTGCACCAGATGATAGCATGACTTCTAGAATTTTTTCCTGATTAAGATATGATTTTGTAGGAGTTGCCTCCCCAATGTAATATGCTTCAGTAGCTTGTTTCACATGCATTGAATTGTAATCTTCATCAGAATAAACAGCAACTGTTTTAATTCCAAGTGCTTTACATGTCTTAATTACACGTAAAGCAATTTCTCCTCTGTTTGCGATAAGTACTTTTTCAATCATTTTAAATCACAAATTGATATTTCCATGTTTTCTAGGTAGTAGTTTTGCTCTTTTGTTTTCAAGCATGTCAAGTGCTTTAATTATCATAGGTCTTGTTTCAGCAGGATCAATTACGTTATCAACAGTTCCATACGATGCAGCAACGTAAGGATTTTCAAATTTTTCTGCAAATTCATCGATTAATTGTTTTTTTAATGCTTCAGCATCTTTAGCTTCACTAAGATCTTTTCTATACATAATTTTTACAGCAGCTTCACCACCTAAAACAGCACATCTAGCAGTTGGCCATGCATAATTAATGTCAGTTCCAAGATTTTTACTTCCCATTGCAATGTATGCCCCACCATATGCTTTACCAATAACTAAAGTGATTCTTGGAACAGTTGCTTCACAAAATGCATAAAGTAGTTTACTACCATGTCTAATGATACCGTTATGTTCTTGATTAGAACCAGGCATGTATCCAGGAGTATCCACTAAAGTGATTAAAGATATGTTAAACGCATCACAAAATCGGATAAAACGTGCAGCCTTATTTGAGGAATCAATATCTAATGCTCCTGCAAGATGCATTGGATTATTTGCTACAAATCCTACAGATCTACCATTCATTCTTCCAAAACCTACCACAACGTTTGGCGCGAATAATTCATGTACTTCAAAAAATTCATGATTATCAACAATTGAGTTAATGATATCTTTCATGTCATATGGTTGTAAAGGATTTTCTGGAATTATGTTAATTAGATTATGATCCATTCTATTTGGATCATCATCAGTTGTAATTTTTGGTGGTGCTTCAGTATTATTTTGTGGTAAATATGAAATTAATTTTTTGATATAATCCATACATTCGTATTCATTTTTTGCAATAAAATGTGAAACACCACTTTTTGAACTATGTGTCATTGCTCCACCAAGATCATCAAATGAAACTTCTTCACCCAATACAGTCTTGACAACATCAGGTCCTGTAACAAACATCGTTCCCACCTTTTCAACCATAATAACAAAATCAGTCATTGCAGGTGAATACACAGAACCACCTGCAGAAGGGCCAACACTTGCAGTAATTTGTGGAATTACTCCAGAAGCCAATTGGTTATGATAAAAAATATCTGCAAATCCATCAAGACTCACAATTCCTTCTTGAATTCTAGCACCGCCAGAATCCATAATTCCAATAATTGGGCATCCAGTTTTAACTGCATGATCCATTAGTTTACAGATTTTTTTTGCGCCCATCTGACTTAGTGTACCACCAAGTATAGTGAAATCATAAGCAAAGAGGAAGATTTGTCTTCCATTTACATTTCCATATCCACCGATTACACCATCTGTAAAGAATTTTTTTTTCTGCATATCATATTCGTGGTAATGATGTGTGGCTAATGGATCTATTTCAGTAAAAGTACCTTCATCAAGTAAAAGATCAATTCGTTCACGAGCAGTTAATTTCCCTTTGCCATGTTGAGCCTTAATTCTATCTTGGCCCCCTCCTTGTAATGCGATATTAATTTTTTTAGTATATCCTTCAATCTTTTCAGAATGCATAATAATGATCTAAAGCAAGGGGGTTTCATATATTAATTTAATTTGTTGATAAGGATATTGTAAAAATTTTATAGAAGCTAAAGGATTATTGTTTTTTTTTAATTCATGAGTTTAGTATTGTAAATTGCTTTTTTGTTGATTTTAGATAAGAACTAAAAGCATCTTTTGCCTCACTGCATTTTTTACACATACATAATTGAGAAACATTTGAAATATCACAGATATCCTGAAACTCGCATTGAGGACAACCAGCAGGGCCTTTACACACAACACATTGTAATTCACTTATTTGAGCACATTTTTCATGTTTTACACCCAGTCCTTTTGCCCATAATCCAATTTCATTAACTTCAATTTTTTCATTACAAATTATACAGGTACCAGGAAATTTCATAGGGATTTTTCTCCAACTCATTGTATTAGTTCAATCTCCTTTTCAATAATATCACCAAAAGTTTCTTCTATTTCTAATTCAAGAGTTTTATTTTTTATACAAAATAAAACATATGATAAACAAAATGTTACAAATGCACTAGAAGATAAATGTAATTTTTTTGCCATTACAGAAGACATTGATTTAATTTTTGCACCATCCCAACGTATTCTATTTAGTAAAGGCCATGAAAGATTGTATTTACTATATCTTATTCGATCATCATTTTGATATAATTTAACTAAAATATCATTAAGATATCGTAAAAGTCTCCAATTTTGGGTTTTCATTATTTTTCCATAAAGCATATCAGCATCAGAAATAATTTCCAAATATTTTGCAAGTGTGGAATTATCTAATTCGCTTGTAATAATACTAGAATAAAATGCATTGATTTTTTGTCTAGGATCAATTTGTATTGAATACAAAACACTTCTTGCCTCTTCAATAGAATTTGCTTTAAAGAATGCATTAACTCCATCTTCAACATTAATACTTTCAAAAGATGTTTCAGTTTGTGGATTAAATCCAGTTACAAAAGATTGTGTAAGATTAATCATTGAGCGAATATCTCCACGAGATTTATCAATTACTTTGATTAAAGATCCAGGACTTAGTTTTGCATCTTCTTTTTTTAAAATATTTTCAAGATAAACTCTCAGTAAACGTGGAGGAATTTTTTTGAATGAAATTGTTTTAACTGCTTTTTTTATATTTTTCATTTTATCTAATGTGTCATTATTTGCAGCAAGAATAATTGGTACTGTAGGTTCTTTTAAAATATCAACAAGAGCTGCTGCTCCACCATAATCACCACGACCATGAATTCCATCTACCTCATCTACAAAAATCATAGGAGTTCCTAGAACACTAACATTTCCTAAAATAGGCGTAAGAATTTCATTAATTCTAGATTTGCTTCTAACATCACTGGCATTTAACCCAATCATGTCATAACCAAATTGTTTAGCAACAAGATAAGCTATAGTGGTTTTTCCAATACCTGGAGATCCAACTAGTAAAAGAGGTTTTGTTCCTTTTTTCCATTTTGCAAACCATTCCAAGATAGCAGCACGAGGTTCTTCATTTCCTATCATGTCAGAAATTATCTGAGGTCGATATTTTTCAGACCACATCAATTTTATCACTTTGGAAGTTTGGATTCAAACTCAGACCATTTATTGGCTTTTTGTAATTTATTGTACCAATAATGATTGTAATGCTCCACAGTCAAAAACAAAAATTCTAAAAATTCTTTATGAGAAAATCCTTCAGGTAATAATTCCAAAGTAAGTCTAGCATCTTGCAAATACAAATTACTTTTTTCTAAAGTAATGGCAAATCCTTTTTTTACATCATTTGCTAATAATGAATAGTAAAGTGGCCAAGAAGGTATTTTTACAAATCCATTTTTGATAGAGTCTTCAATTTCATTTCCACAACCAACACCTTCAGAAGCTCCTGCCATACCTAAATAGAAAATTTCCCCCAAGGGCTGTTCTGCTAAAGCCATGTTTCTACCAGCAGTTCCCATTACTGCACGATATTTTTTATAGGACAATATCATTTCTTCTTCAGTAATTGTAGTTGGTTTTGATTTTAATTTCTCATCAAGGTATTGTCCTATTCTTGCATCCTTGAATCCCTCTTCAAATGATTTTAGAACATGTTCACCACCTTTTGAAATTTTACTTCTAGCTAATTTCAAAATGTAAGGGTTCATTAATTTATAGTCATCAAGAAATTCCAAATCTTCATCTTTATCTACAATTCTATCCATGGGTTCACTAAGATCAATTGCTAAAATATGTCCCTCAACAATATCTTGTTTTAATTGAGGATCATTTCTACCAGAATATTCTGCTGCTCCATCAAATAATGCGTTAAAAACAGGAAAAGTCATTTTCACAAAATTTGAATTCAAAATTCGAAGTACTCTATCTTTTAGTACATCCAGATTTTCTAATTTTGATTTGATAGGCTCGATTTCCGAGGCATTTAGAATTATTTCAGTTGAACCAACTTCATCACCAAATGCTTGTTGAGTAGAATTTGGATTAGTGTCAGATTTTATTTCATTAAGAAGACCTTGCGTAAATCTTTCTGCAAAATTTGGAAATTCCTTTTCTGTTTCTTCTTTATACTTGTTAAATAATTTGAAACCTTTTGATTTGAATAAAGCTTGTTTCAATATTTGTTTTCCAGGTTTTGTACTCATCAAAGCTTCTTTACTTACAACAGATTGATCTTTGCCACTCACAAACGTAAATTTCTTTATTGTTATTTATGCTTTCAAAACAAATGTTTACGTCACTTAAATTACGAATTATCTAAATTAGCATTATGGAAGTAATAGAAATTCTGCGTGAAGCATCAAATAGGATTTATGAAAATGTAAAAGATCTTGCAGGTACTGAACAGGCAGCTGGTGATTTTGGAATAGGAGATGGTGGAGATATTTCACGAAACATAGACATTGTTGCTGAAAAAACAGTTTTAGATTATCTTAAAGAAATTAATTTTGAATGTATTGTTTTAGGTGAAGAATGTGGAAGAGTGGAATTGTCTAATAATTCTAAAGGGTATGTAATTATGGATGCAATTGATGGTTCTGCAAATGCAGTACGTGGCGTTCCTTTTTTTTGTAGTTCATTGGCATTTGCAACTGAAAATAAACTTAGTTCCATTACAGATGGAGTAATTACAAATCTATCAAATGGTGAAATGTATTGGGCTTCAAAAAATAAGGGTTCATTTTTTAATGATAAACAAATTAAAGTTCAGAATAAGGAACCAATCTACAAAATAGTTGGCATTAACATATCAGGTGCATCAACAGACTTGATGAAACGATTACATCCAATATTTGAAAATCATAATCATACAAGACATTTTGGTGCTAATGCCCTAGAAATGGCATTATTTGCAAGAGGGTTAATGGATATTTTTATTGATTTAAGAGATAAAATTAGAATTCAAGATATTGCTGCAGGATACATAATTGTAAAAGAAGCTGGCGGTTTATTGTTAGATGCAAACTTGAATCCATTAGATGCTGATCTGAGTTATGAAACAAGAGTTTCTTTTATTGCTGCAGTAAATCAGAAAATTCTTGATGAAATAATGTCTCAGATTAATAAATGACTGAATACAGTAAAAAATTAAATTTTAAAGTAATTGTGCAATTTTTCTAATATTTAGAACAATAATCAAATTTTTTGAAGCAGATCACAAGAGAAATACATTTATCCAAAGTCACGAAAAAGTCTTTTGTATGGTAACTGAGATGAAGGCAAAAGTTGTCTATAGAGAGATGTTAAAAGTAGATCTTGTAATCATACGATTGGTTCCAGAAAAAGGAATGCCTCAATACAAAACTGGTCAATTTTTAACAATTGGTCTTCCAATTCCATCAGAAAAAAAAATAGTTAGACGAGCGTACTCAATTGCATCCCATCCAGAAAATAGTGATTATTTTGAATTTGTAATTAGATGGGTAAGAAAGCCACTTCCAGGTAGAGTTACAACTGAATTATTTTATCTAAGTGTTGGAGATGAGGTATCTCTTGGTGAACCCACAGGAGCTGCATTACAAATTAGTGATAAATTACCTAACGGTCAAAAAGATAATAGACGAGTAGTTTGTGTTGGCGGTGGAACAGGATTAGCACCATTTATTGCATTTGCAAAACATTTCCATGATATTAATGATAAAAGAGAAGTAGTTATTTTACATGGAGCAAGTTACGTCGATGAATTAAGCTACAAACGACTATTAACAGACTTAGAAATTGAAAGTAGAGGAAGAGATAAGTGGAATTTTAGATATAGAGCAGCTATTAGCAGGCCAAAAGAATTCTTTAACAGAAGTTGGAATGGACACGTAGGTAGAGTAGAATCATTCTTCAAGGCAGATAAAAAAACTGGATTATCACCAATAGATGAAATGGTAGGTGAAGAAATTACTCCAGATAATACAATTGTATACATTTGTGGATATCAAGGTACTATTGACGGGGTAATCGAATCTTTGGATTCAAGAGGTTTTGTTACTGAACATGAAAAGAAACCAGATGGTAGTTTTGGAATTAAATTTGAATCCTATGGATAAAAATAATTTTTAAAGACATAATTAATTTTCATTTAGGGGATCAAAAAAAATAGATTTCATTCAAAAAAACATACCTGTGGATTTTTATATTCAAAGTATTTTTTTAAAAGTATGGCAAAACTAAAGTGTAATGATTATGGTTTTGAATGTGATTATGTAGCCGAAGGTGAAATGAAACAAGTTATAGAAGATTTTAGAAATCATACTGATGAAGAACACGGAATAGATTATTCAAAAGAGGCCATAATGCAATTTCTCTTAAGAAAACAAGGATTATAGAAAATTAAGCGTCTAATCTTTTCATTGTTGCAGATAAAATAGGAATTTCTTTTGCAATAATTTTTTCGACTGCAGGAACAATTCCAGATCTAGCTTTAACACTTTCTTCATAGATTTCATAAATCTGATCTCTAAATAGTAATTTCATTCCAGGAATAGCAGTGATTCCTTCATCAACAGTTCTAGGATCAGATAAATCTAAAATCAATGTTCCTTTTTTCTTGTCTTCCATTACTAATTTTATTCGATCATATGTAATTACGAAATAATCAGAAGTGGTTGCAACAAAAATAATATCATATTTATCAAAACTAGATAAAACATCATTAAAGTCAATAGGTGTTCCACCCAAAATATTTGTAAAACCTGTAGCTCGTTCAAGTACTCTGCTCGTAACATCAAATTTAATTTTTCTTTTGTTCAAAGTTTTTGCAAGCATAGCAGCTGATTCACCAGTACCAATCAGTAATACTTTCTTCTTATCATCAAGCCCTGCTTTTTCATCTACTAGTTTTACTGCAACATCACCAAGAGAAAGTACATCTTTTGAGATTCCAGTAGTATCCCTCATTCTAGTAGATAATCTAATCACACTTTCAAATAATTTATTAAGAATTTTTCCAGAGTCACCTGCTTCTTTTGCAACAGTTAATGATTGGATAAGCTCATCAAATATTTCTTGTTTTCCAACTACAACTGAATCTAATCCAGTTGCTAAACGTAACAAAGGAAGATAAACATCATCGCCTCTATACACTTCAAGTGTTTGATCAAAATGATCAATATCAATTTGCTTTAATGTAGACAAAGATACCCATGTGTCTTTGATTTTATTTAAGATCAAAGTTTTTCCTTCAGCTCTTCTTGCATCAGGAGAATCACCAGTTTCCACATTACTTACGGTAAATATTTCAACTCTACTGGATGTTTGTATAATTATACATTCATCTACACCAGGAATTTTTTTGAATTCCTTACAAGCTGCTGGAATATCTTTGAAAGTAAATTTTGATAATGCATGTATAGGAACGTTTTTGAAAGTTACTCGTGCATTTATTACATCAAAACTTACTTGACTCAAACCATCACCCATTATGCTTTGATTTTATTCCGTCCGCCTTTAGCTGTCCTGAAAACATTCATTCCGATGAAAAAGTTTTCATGTATTGATTCTAAATAAGTAATTTCATTCTGAGATGCTTGAATTTGTTGTTTAGTGGTTTCTGAATTATTTTTTAATTTTTCAAGTCTTTCTTTTGCATCTTTCAATAATTTACTGACTTCACGTTCATAATTTGAAACACCGCCATATTCTGGACTAAGAACATGTTCAGGAATATAAGAAGGGGTTTGATCTTGTGGAGTTTCAGCTTTTCTTGTAAGAGACTCTTGTTCTTCTGCTGAAAGAATTGGTCGTGGGAATCGGTCTTTTTTATCTAAAAAGAATTCTGGCTCATCCATTTCTCGTCTGAAAATTTCTTCGCCTGTTCTCTTAAAGGTATAATCAGTTTTTTTGGCAACATCTGCTTTTACCTCATCAGCAATTGCTTTGTATTCTTCTTCTGCTGCTTTCTCTGCGTTTATTTTTGCTGCTGCTGCTTTTGCAATAGCTTCTTTTGCTGCAACTTCTGCGGCTTTAGCTGCGGATTCTGCTTTTGCTGCTGCATCAGATGCAGTTTTTGCGTCCTTTACTGCTTTAGCAGATTCTACTTTTGCTGTTTCCTCTGCAGATGGTTTTTTTGATTCTGAATTGTCTGTAGATTTTTCTTCCACATTAGATTCTATTTTATCTTCAGACATCAAAACTTACTAAAATTGCCTGAATTTTAATATTATTGTAAGATAGAAAGTTCGTCATTTCATTTTTTATTACTATAGTCAAGAAATTCAATTCTGATCGGTCTAAAGATAATTCTCAGTTACAAATAAAAGAAATAATGGCGCCCTCGGCGGGATTTGAACACGCGTCTCAGCCGTGACAGGGCCGAATTCTAGACCGGGCTATACTACAAGGGCACAAGTAGTGTGAATCAAATTCCCAGATTAAAAGTTTCTGTCACAACAAAAAGTTTTGTAAAAGACTAAATTATACGCGTAAAACATTTTTTGTGAGGGTCTATGGCGCAGCCAGGTAGCGCACCGGACTTTTAATCCGGTTGTCGAGGGTCCGAATCCCTCTAGACCCGCTTTCTAATTTTAAAATTTAGATTTAAATAATTTTTTTCAGTAAAGTGAATCTAGGTTTATCTGGTTCTATATCTTCATGCATATCCACATCACTTACAATTTTTACTTTATAGTTAATCCATTTTTTATGCATATTACGAAATTTATGATTTTCATCAATTTCTTTTTCATTTTCTTCAAATTTTTCACAATTCATTATGTATTTTCCAGACACTCTATACATTTCAGCAATTCCTTTCTCAACTGTGTCATCATCCAAATAATTCAAAAGTTGATGTGTAAAAACAAAATCAATTGATGAATCTTCAAATGGTAAATTTGTAATGGATCCCTTTCTAAAATTTACAATCGGATGTTTTTCTTTTGCTATTTTCAATGCATTCTCATTAAGATCAATCCCATGAATCTGGAATGTTTCAGGAAATAGTCTTAAATCAATACCTGTTCCACATCCCATTTCTAGAACGCTTGTACAGCGTAATGATGTAGCCAAATCTCTTGTAAATTTTGCAAATTCTTCATTATATCTGGCTTCATTTTCATCTGTATATTTATCCCAAAATTCTTTATTGTAACTCATAGAGTTTTTAACACATTACTCTATTTGATACTAATTGTTTAGTGCTGACATTTACACGGAATAAGTTTTGTATCAAATGTACAATCATGTGGTCCATCTGATTTACCTTGTGTTGGAATTTCCTTCATACAGTCTTCATGACGTCCTTTTCTACAAAACCAGCAAATTTCCTGAGTATCACCTGTAGCACATGAATCCATAATCTTTGAGCATTTTTGTGGGTAAAAAACTTCGTGGAAAATTAGATAAATGTCAACCAAGGCATGAATCTTTCATCTTTGCCCATGACTACATCTGTAAATGATTTTTGTAATGCCTTTGTGATGCTGCCCATTTTTCCATTTCCAATCTTTACTTTATCGATTTGTGTTACTGATTTTACTTCTGCAGCAGTACCTGTCATAAAAATTTCATTAGCTGTATAGAGATCATCTCTTTCCAAATCTCGTTCAATTACAAAACCACCATTTGCCTCAATAATTTGGATTATTGCATCTCTTGTAATCCCTTCCAATCCACCTGCAGAAAGTGGAGGTGTTTGAATAATATCATCTTTGACAACAAAAATATTTTCAGCACTTCCTTCTGCAATTTTTCCATGAAAATTTAACATTATTGCTTCATCATAACCATTTTCTAATGCTTCCATTCTTGCAAGTGCTGCATTTGCATAGTTTGATGCTGCTTTTGCTTGCATTGGTTGGGATCTTGAATCAATCTTTATCCAACTTGATACTTTACATTTTGCACCCGAAAATTTACCAGCTTTTGACTCCCCCATTTTCCATTCCCAACATGCAATTGAAACGTCTACTTTATTTTGAGTAGGAGTTAATCCCATTGTTCCATAACCATAGTATGCTAATGGCCTAATGTAACATTCTTTGAGATTACTAGAATTTACGGTTTTTACAATGGCATTTGTAATTTCTTTTTTTGAGAATTGCATTTTCATCGAATACAATTTTGCAGATTTGAAAAATCTATCAACATGTTCTGGCAGTCTAAATATTGCAGGACCATTTGATGTGTTATAACATCTAATTCCTTCAAAGATTGATGTGGAATAATGTAATGCATGAGTCAGTACATGAACTTTGGCATCTTTGAATGGTACTAGTTTCCCATTCATCCATATTTTGCCAACCTCTTTCATAGGAGAGGGAAAAAACTCTACTAATTTAAAGAATTATTTTTTTATTCATTTTTCCTAAATTGAAAAATACATATCATACAAACTATCCATTTGAGCATGGAGTGGACTTTTGGCTTTATTGCAATTGCATTACTTGTAATTGGATTAGTTGGACAGGCATTTGAAATGCGAAAGATTCGCTTGATTACAACTAAAGATGATGAATTGGCTTCAGCAAATATTTTCACAAATAAGAAAAATTTCAAGTGGTATGCTGTAATTGGAATTGGAATAGTTCTTTGGTATGCAGCTGAGCGTGTTTGATCATTTCTATATAGATCAGCTCTAAATACTAGAAAATGTAAATTATATTGTTGCGTGTTTTGGGTAACGCCGGACTGAATCTAGATAATGGTCCAAGAATAAACCCATAATGGCGGTACTGGTGTAAAAACCGGAACGCCACACTTTTCATTAAATAAAATTAATTTTTGTAATTTCTTGGTGAATCGCATTAATTGCTTTTCTTATGTTATCTTCTGCATCTTCTACAACAATAATTATTCGTGAAGTTTCTTCTTGTGCATCCATATTCAAAATGTTTAATCCAGATTCACCAATTTTTGCACTAGTTCTTGAAGCAACTTGTTGAACTCTCCACATTTCATCTCCGATCAATGTGATTACTCCTCTGTTGTATGTAATTGTAGCAAGAGAATCAAATCCTAACAAGTATTTTTCATTTCTTTTTACATAATCTCCATCTAAAAATAATATTCTAGAAAATCCAATTCCATCCTTTGTAAACGGTGATAAAATTATAAATTCACTGTAACGTTTGTCCTTTTCTAATGATGTAAGTAATTTTTGAATAGAATTTGTTTCAATTCTAAAAATTGCACAATTTTCTTTTCCTGTGACTATTTTTATTGGGTGTCCTTTTTGTTCTCCTAATACTCTCTTAATTGTAGTTATTTTTTCTGGATTTCTCATATTTGTAACTATTATTGGCATATCTACTCCATTTTCCACAATTTCTTTAATTGCAATTGGATCCAAAATTTTCATTCCAAACATTCCAGCTAATCTAGCTTCATTGTATGATAATTGATTCACTTCTCTTAATCCAGAATCAACAATTTTTGGATCCGCAGAAACTACAGCACTGTCTTTTTCAAAATCTATACTAGTTTCATATTTCTTATGAAATAAAATACCTAGATCAGCTGCAGTTCTATCTGATCCACCTCTTTCATACGTGGTTGTAATGTTTTCTTCTGTCTTTCCAATAAATCCACCAATAGTAACTACTTGATTTTTTTCTACTAATTCTGAAATTTTACCCATCTTATTCCTTGATTCTGCAGTAAGAAAATTTGTAGATTCTATGTTGTTATCTGTAATAATTGGCCAATCTTCAAATTTTACAGCATCTACTTTGACGCTATTACTTCTCAGAATGTAATTCATTACATGAGACATCAAAATTTCTCCTGAAAATGCTAGTGCTCTTGAGCGTATTTCATCTATGAATTCTTTATTTTCAAATGCTTCATCCAGTGCTTTTTGTGCTTTTTCTAAATGTACATTAACAATATTTTTACAATTTTCCTTATTTTCTGAATTAACCATTTCTAAAATTTTTTGATAAGTTGATTTTATAATATCTAAATTTGGAATGATCCCATTTTCTGCATTTTTTCCTTGTTCTAAAACTACATCCGTAAGTGAACGTTTTTTTCCATTGTCCATTGTTTGTGGAGCAGAAAAAACAGCAATTACTTTAGAATCTTTTTTCAAATCATTAATTCGTTTAATAATTTCGGGAATAAATACACCATCTGCACCTATTACACTTCCACCAAACTTTGCTACTACTAACTTTGTCATGGTAACTTGTCAAAACCCACTGGCCATCTATTAAGCATTTGATTATTGGATAAATTTTCTAATAATATCTGCTGCATTTTTTGCACCATTATTGTTTGCTTGGCTTCTTTTGTGTTCAAGTCTTTCTAAAATTAACACATCTAGTCTATTGATATCTTCAAAAACAAATCCTTCTTGTTTTGCATTATCTTCTTGTTCAAAATGACCTTTTATAGGAATGAATATGGATGGTGTTCCATAGAAATTAGCCTCATCTATTGTTGATTTTCCAGCCATGGAAATTAACAAATCTGAGGCAAAAATTAATTCATGTAAATTATCCACAAATCCTAAATTTGTAACATTCTCAAATTTTTTATTCACTGCAGGACCTGACACTATAACTATATCTACATCTTGATTGATTTTTGAAATTACTTCTAATGCTTTTTCAACAAGAAATATTCCTACATCAGTTCCACCTATTGAAATTATTATTGTCTGTTTCTCAAATGAAAACTTTTTCCTTAATTCTTCTCTTGAATTATTTGTTTGTCTAATTATTGGTCCTACTCTTTGAATATTACCTTGATTGTCTCCATGTTCAGGAATAATTACTACATCACATTTTTCAACAATTTCCTGCATTGATTTGTTCATCTTTTTTTCAATAAGTGATACTATACCTCTAGTAAAATGAGTTTCAAGTACATCTGTGATTAATACTGTGGGGATTTTCATCTCTTGTGCAATACTTAATGCTGCAAAATCTTCATCACTGATTACTAAATTTGGATTATCAGTTTGAATAATTTTTTGTGAAATATTTTTACAATTTTTATAATATTGGTAATAATTCCATAACCACTTTGCTTGATTCTTTAGTGTACCATCTTTCACAATAAATGATGGTGGATTGTAAACATTTTTCACTTGGTAATCCATTTTTTTTAGAATTTCAGCAGCTCCACTTCCTGTTACAAAATTTATTCTAATGTTTTTGAGATTTTCTGCAATTGCAATATCTCTAGTTACATGACCTAATCCAATTGGACTAGAAAAAAAATTAAAACAATTCATGATTCTTTTAATATTTTATCTTCATTTTTAGATTTTCATATGTCTCAAAGTTTAAATGGATTTTAACAAAGTAGGTTTCTGGGCTCGTGGTCCAGGTCGGTTATGACGTCGCCCTTACACGGCGAAAATCCGGGGTTCAAATCCCCGCGGGCCCATTTTTACACTCAAACATTACTTTTCGAGCCTAAGTTTATCATGATTTTTTTACTTTAATAATTTAGAATTCTTAGAATAATCATTGGATTATGAAAAATTTTGTTCAGAAATTTTAGATAAAGATCCTAAAATTAGATTTGCTTCTGTTTATGATGAATGGGCTGTTCGTGTTGGAGGTGGAATGAGAGATGGATTAGACAATCCACTTTCAGAACATATGCAAAATGAATTGGTTAATCTTTCCATTATTCATTGGAAAGCACGTAAAAACACTGCAAAAATTCTTGGCAAAACAAAATACACCATGTCTGAATATGACAAGATTAAACGTTTTTCATTTTATCTTGGTGATGATTATTTACTTCTTGTAAGTGCTGAAAAAGATCATGATACCAATGTTGTTGTAGATGAAGTCATCAAACTTTATTATAAAAACCAAAACTAAGTGTTATAATTATAAAATAATTGGATCTTAAGACCAACAACGATTAGTTATTTGGTGAGAGTTCCAATCATTTTTAGTATTATATGATAGTATTTAGATCATACTGATCATTACTTATTTCCATGTATTTTTTTTGAAAACTTGAATGATTATAATCAAATCAGCAGTCTCTAAATTCATATCTTTGATTAAATATCTGTTAAAATGAGTATTATCATGCCTGTTCAAGCACTTGCAAAAAAATCAATGGTATTGACTTCTTTTGTACTATTTTCTCTAATCTTTATTGGTGCAGTATTTGCTCTTGAAACATCTTCAACACTGAATAATCAAGAACATACGAGTTATCTTTCATGGTTAATAATTGCATACGTTGCAGGCTTATCCATGATTGTGTTACCCTGCACTCTCCCACTTGTTTTCATCATTGTTCCACTTAGTATGGGAAAAGGATACAAGAAAGGATTATCCATGGCCTTACTATTTAGTTTAGGTCTAGTAATTACTATCACATCTTACGGGGTAGCTATTGCACTACTAGGTCAAAGTGCATCCCTTGATCAAATATCAACTGTAATGTTTTTGATTGCAGGTATTGCTGCTTTTGTTTTTGGATTATCACAATTAAAAATAATTTCTTTGAAAATGCCTTCTTATTCTGGAACACCAAAATTTATACAAAAACGTGGAGAGTATGCAAAATCATTTTTCATGGGATTACTATTAGGAAATGCAGGAGTTGGATGTCCCAATCCATTATTTTATTGGCTTTTAATTTACATTGCAGGTACTGGAAGTCTTGAGATTGGGGCATCAGTAGGGCTAGTTCATGGCGTTGGACGTGCAATTCCACTAATTCTAATGTCAGTTTTGGCAGTAATTGGAATTAATGCAACAAAAAGTCTTACAGTAAAAAGAGAATCAATAGAGAGAGCATCAGGATGGATGTTGATAATCATTGGTGCATTCTTAATTATTAATGGTCTTCCAGAAGGCCATGAGTGGTATGAGGAGACATTCATTCATCAAGGATGGAATCAGTTAATTGAATTAACACCAATTCCAGCAGAATTTGAGATGGATGAACATGATCATGGACATGCAGATATGGAAAATTTCAAATCATTTTACACTATTTTGTTAGTTGTGTTAATACTCAGTCCAATTTTTGTACTATCAATTCGTAGATTAAGAGAGACGAAAATATGAAAGATCCTGTATGTGGAATGGAAGTGGGAGAAAAAGGCGAATCTCTTACTCATAATGGAGAAGAATATCGATTTTGTTGTGCAACATGTAGATGGGCATTTGAACAAAATCCAAAACAATTCACAGAATCATGAAGATACAAGTTCTAACCACTCCTGGATGCTCAAATTGTAATGTTTTAGAAAAAATGTTAGAAGAACTGGGAGTAAAATATGATTTAATTGATGTTACAGAAAAACCAGAATATCTACAAAAATATCCAATTTTTACTGCTCCTGGATTGGTAATTAATGAGAAATTAGAATTTACAGGAATTCCAAAACTCGATGAACTTGAAAAGAAACTTTTTCAATAACAGGCAATGTTTTTTACTCTGCACATATTGATATTTTCAAATGACAGATTACTCTATGAATGAAAAAATGATTATTGTTCAATATGCCATCAAAAAATATGAAAATGAAGATATAATTATTGAAAAATTAAAGTCAGTATTTTCTGAAAAGGATATTCAAAGAAGTATTGATACACTAATTGGCACACAAAAGGTTAGAAGAATTGGCCCTGAGGTGATTCAAAATAATGAAAGTCATACCGAACTTCCAGATTTACCTGATAATCTAAAATCTATAATTGATACAATTTGACAAATTTTTTATGGAACTATATTAGATCAAAAATATGAATTTGAAAGGACTTTTCCTTACAAGTGTTTTACTAGTATTGGTATTTTCATTAACAACCTCTTTTGCATTTGCTCATCCTCATCCTGGTCAAATTTTGATAAATGGTCATACTCATGAAGCTCAGACTGAAATTATTCCTCTAAACTCAATGATGGGTCTTGAAAAAACAACTATTTTCTTCCATTCTCCTGAATCAAATACATTGCCATGGGCATTTGTTGAAGGAAATGTTGTAAATCATGTTGAAGGATATCCGGTAATCATTCAAATTTTTAAAAATGATGGCGCAATTCATTTTGCTCAAACAAATGTAGAAAATGATGGTGATTATGAATACAAGTTTAGAGTACTTAATTCTGATAATGGCTTTACAACTAAAATCTTTGATGGTGATTATTCAGTTAAAATATTCAAAGTTGTATATCTAAACCAAGTTAATTTAATTTAGAATCCTCGTAACCCTTGTGGACGTATAATTTCTGGATGTTGTTTCATCCAGTCCATTTTATCTATCATATCTTGTTTGTCTTGCGGAAAAGTACCTTTGATTGTATATGCATTTGAACCATGATTTGCTCTAAAAATAATTTCATCTTTAGTCTCTATTTGATTGATCAAGTCATGCAGCTCTTTTAATGATTCGTCATCATTAATTCTGATGAATTCACCTTCGAATTTATCAATAAATTCTTGTTTAATTCCGTTTTCCAAATAGAGAGTTAGGGTTCCCACATATTGTGGTGAACATGCACTAATTACTTCAGCTGTACCTTTGATATGTTCTTTAGAATATTTTTTTCCTCCCAATCCTAAAATTATCATACAAGACATTATGTAACCTGCATCTTTTGCTTTGTTTACAGATTTGATGATTGTTTTTGCAATAGCACCTTTTGTTACTTTTTTTAGAACAATATCTGAACCACTTTCAATTCCTAGATAGAACATGTCTAGTCCAGCTTCATTCATTTTCTTTAATTCTTCAGGTGTTTTCTTTAAAATATTCATAGGCATTGCATAACAAGCAATTCTTTCAATATTTGCAAATTTTTCTCTAATGTATTTTACAATTTTTATCATAAACTCTGAATCAAGATTTAATGCATCTCCATCTGCAAGAAATACTCTTTTTGTATCTGGAAGATAACCTGCCATCATATCTATTTCTGCTTTAACATCATCCCATGATCTTTCAGAATATTCTTTTGATCTATACATATCACAAAAAGAACATTCGTTAAATGAACAACCTAGAGTCACTTGAAAAATTAATGATTTTGCTTCTGAAGGAGGTCTGTATAATGGAGCATCATAATTTAACATCATATGTATTTCAAAAGAATTTGCTTGATTATGTTTTTTATACTTTCTATTCAAGTTCAAACCCAAAATACCTTTTAGTGGCAAATTAGAATAATTTCATTACCCATGGCAAATGATCCTGATGCAAAAAGACTACTTTGGTTTGTATTTGCAGGTTCACGAGGGGGACTAAATCGATTAAAAATTATTTCAAAATTAAAGGAAAATCAATTTAACACTAACCAACTGGCAAATAAAATGGGTCTTGATTACAAGGCTATTCAACATCACATTAAGGTTCTTGAAAAAAATAACATGATAACTAGAATTGGAGAAAAGTATGCTGTTTCCTTCTTTATTTCCTCTTTTCTTGAAGCAAATATGGAGTCTTTTGAAGAGATTGAACAAAAATTGGATAAAAGTAAATAAAAGCTCAAGAGGTGTTTTTTACTAAATGGAATCAACATCTCTAATCTTATCTATTGTTTCAATCGCAAATATGATAATACTTGGAATTATAATTGCTATATTTGGAAGGATGTATAGTAAGACTAGAGCACAACTTCCATTAGGTATGATTGTTGTTGCAGGTATGCTATTTTTGCATAATGTAATTGGTGGCGTTGCTTATTTTTCAATGGAGATGCTTTTCTCTAATGAGATATTTCCATACATGTTAGGAGTAGGAATTGCAGAACTTGCAGGATTGATAATTTTCCTAAAGATTACTTTAGATTGAGTTTAATTGTAACAAAAAATAATCAAATAGTGTGTTACAAGAATATCTAAAACTTAATAAAAATATTCTAATTGCATTTGCAGCATCAATAATTGTTTCTGCAATAATTGCTCAAAGTTTATCTGATCAAATAGATTATCTAAATACAACATATACTACAATTGCAGATTATGTAATTTATTTTTCTGTTTTTAGTGGATTATTTTATTTAGATAATAGAAAAAAATATCAATTAAAATCTGGTGATACTGACACTGTAAAACTAAAACATGATCTCAAAAAATTAATTACATCACTTGGGATTGCTGAAATTGTTTATACTATTGTTAGGTGGTTCTTACAATATTATTTCCTTTCAGTACATTATGATCCATATATGGCATCTATTGCATCGCAAGGTATATCCACAATCATTTACATGTTAGTAGTTAATTTGAGTGTAAAAATTACGAGGTTGTATAAAGATGGGAATTAGTGTGTATGTTGATGGTTCTGGTGGTACTAATAGTGGATATGGATATTTTGTAAAAGAAACAGGAGAGTCATTTTATGGAAAAAAATCTGATTTAACTAATAATCAGGCTGAATATTTGGCAATAATTTCTGCATTAAACAAGTATGCTGATTCAAATGTTGAGATTACAATTTACAGTGATTCTAGAAACACTGTAAATCAACTAAATCATGAATTTGCAATAAATAATGAAAAACTCAGAAATTTAGCACGAGAAGCTTGGGGTGTTATTGGAAAATTTTCTAATCTTACAATAATGTGGATTCCTAGAAAAGAAAATTTAGCTGGAAAAATGCTGGGAAGCTAAAAACCATAGATCAGAAATTTCCATGAATAACTTTATTATATAAAATCTTGAGATCCAACATAATGGCAGAATCTGTTTTTTTGTCACCAAAATCAATTGCAGTAATTGGTGCATCTGACAAGAGGGGAAGTGTTGGAGCTACAATTACTTCAAACATTATGAATGGTTTTACTGGTATTGTTTATCCAATTAGTCCTTCAAGGGACACTGTCTTTTACAAAAAAGCATACAAGAGTGTTTTAGATGTTCCAAAACCAATTGATCTTGCAGTAGTTGTCATTAAAAATACACTTGTTGCAGATGTCTTAGAAGAATGTGGTAAGAAAAAAATCAAAGGCGTCATTATCATTACAGCTGGTTTTAAAGAAGTAGATGAAGAAGGTGCAAAACGAGAACAACAACTTAAAGACATTGCAAAAAAATACAAAATCCAAATTATTGGACCCAATTGTCTTGGCATCATGAATCTTGATCCAAAGACAATGATGAATTCAACATTTCTTAAAATCACTCCAAAGTCTGGAAAAATTGCACTTGTATCACAGAGTGGTGCAATATGTGCTGCATTAGTTGAAGATGCTAGTGCTCAGGGCATTGGATTCTCTGCAGTAATCAGTTTAGGGAATAAAGCTACAATGAGTGAAGTTGATGTTCTAAAGATATTGGCAAATCATAAGCAAACTGAAGTTATTGTGATGTATCTTGAAGATATGGGTGATGGCCAAGAATTCCTTAAAGTTTGTAAAAATATTACTAAAAAACTCAAAAAACCTGTTCTTGTTCTAAAATCAGGGCGTAGTCCAGAAGGTGCAAAGGCTGCAATGTCTCATACTGGAGCTTTGATGGGTTCAGATGAAATCTATGATGCTTTATTGAAACAATCAGGAGCAATTAGGGTTGATACTATGGAAGAATTATTTGATTATGCAACTGCATTTTCTAAACAACCGTTACCATCAGGTGGTGAACTTGTAATTGTTTCAAATGCAGGAGGTCCTGCAATCATTTCAACTGATGCATGCTCTAAATTGAAATTAAAAATGGCAGATATTACAAGCATTAGAAAAAAGATTGATGAGGTAATTCCACCTTGGGGAAGCTCTAGAAACCCCGTTGATATTGTTGGTGATGCTGATTTTAATCGATTTCATAATGTATTAGATCGTGTACTAAAACATCCAAAAGTTGGTTCTGTTATTACAATGTGTACTCCTTCTGGTATTCTAAACTATGATAAACTTGCTGAAGTGATTGTTACAATGTCCAAGAAATATAAAAAAACAATGCTTGCAAGTTTGATGGGATTAGATGAAGGAATTACAAACAGAGAAATTTTAGCTGATGGAGGTGTGCCATACTATACTTATGCAGAAGGTGCAATCAGAACTCTTGCAGCAATGACTAGATTTTATAACTGGACAATGTCGTCACCTGGAAAAATTACTAAATTCAAAGTAAACAAAGCTAAAGCAAAAAAAATCTTTGATAAAGTAAAAAAAGAAAAACGACCAAATCTTCTAGAAGAAGAAGGACAAGATGTTCTCAAAGCATATGGTTTACCATTACCTTCAAGTGCACTTGCAGCAAATGAATCAGAAGCAGTTAAAATTGCAAAGAAAATTGGTTATCCAGTAGTAATGAAGATTGCATCCCCTCAAATTATTCACAAATCTGATGCAGGTGGTGTTAAAGTAAACTTGACTAATGATTCTGAAATTAAAGATGCTTTTAAAACAATTATTAAAAATGCTAAAAATTACAACAAGAAAGCTGAGATCAAAGGTGTCTTGATTGTTGAGATGGTAAAAGGAGGTAAAGAATTAATCATTGGTTCAAAACAAGAGCCTGGATTTGGTCCAGTAATTATGCTTGGAATGGGAGGAATCTACGTTGAGGTTTTCAAAGACGTTACATTCAAGATTGCACCAGTGACTGATAAAGAAGCTGATGATATGATTGCCTCAATTAAAACTCAAAAGATACTACAAGGAGTAAGAGGTGAAAAGCCTTCAGATATACCTAAACTCTCTGAATGTATTCAGAGATTATCTCAACTGGTTTCTGACTTTAAAGAAATCAAAGAATTAGACATGAATCCGGTTCTTGTAATGGAGAAAGGTAAAGGATGTCGTATTCTTGATGTCCGAATAGGACTATAATTGAAATTCATTCCTAAAATTTAGCTTACACTAATTTAGAATATTTATACAAGATGAGAACAAATATTGTTACATGGCCAATGTCTTAAAGACAATTAGAACTGGCGAAGATTATATCGAAAGTCTTAGAGGACGCGATCTTGTAATTTACCTATTTGGAGAATTAATTAAAGAACCAGTAGATCATCCAATGATTAGACCATCAATTAATGCAGTTGCAGAAACTTATGATCTTGCTGTACGTGAAGCAGCATTAGCTACTGCTAATTCATCTATTACTGGATTGCAAGTTAATCGATTTTTACACATTGCAGAAAGTGCAGAAGATTTGGTTTTACAAAATAAAATGCAAAGAACGTTGGGACAAAACACTGGAACATGTTTCCAGAGATGTGTTGGAATGGATGCATTGAATTCTTTACATTCTGTAACTTTTGAAATTGATGAAAAACATGGAACAGATTATCATAAACGATTCTTAGAATTTGTAAAAATGGTTCAACAAGAAAATCTTGTAATTGGTGGTGCAATGACTGATCCTAAAGGGGATAGAAGTAAGGGACCATCAGAACAAGATGATCCTGATATGTTTACTAGAATAATAGATAGCGATGATAAAGGAATCTATGTATCAGGTGCTAAAGCACATCAAACTGGTTGCATTAATTCACATTGGATAATTTTAATGCCAACAGTTAGATTAACTGAAAAAGATAAAGAATGGGCATTTGTTGGTGTGATTCCTGCAGATGCCAAAGGAGTTACTTACATTTACGGTAGACAGTCTTGCGACACACGAAGTATGGAGGATGGTGACATTGATGATGGTAATGCAAAATATGCTGGCCAAGAAGCTTTGATGATTTTAGAAAGAGTGTTTATTCCATGGGATAAAGTGTTCATGAATGGAGAACATGAATTTGCAGCTATGCTAATTGAACGTTTTACTTGTTATCATAGACGCAGTTATGTATGCAAAACAGGACTTGGTGATGTATTAATTGGTGCAGCAGCTACAATTGCTGATTACAATGGAGTGCCAAAGGTATCTCACATTAAAGATAAATTAATTGAGATGACGCATCTTAATGAATCCATATTTGCTGTAGGTATTGCATCTTCTCATCTAGGACATAAACTGAAATCTGGTGTTTATCTAAATGAAGATATGCTTGCACAAGTTTGTAAACATAATGTCACTAGATTCCCATATGAAATTAGTAGACTTGCACAAGATATTGCAGGTGGATTAGTAGTTACTCTTCCTTCTGAAAAAGACTTTAGACATCCAATAGCTGGTCCAATGCTCAAAAAATTCCTTGTAGGAAGAAAAGGAGTTGACGTTGAAAATAGAATGAGGATTTTAAGATTAATTGAAAACATGACTCTTGGTAGAAATTCTGTTGGATATCTTACAGAATCTATGCATGGTGCAGGTTCTCCACAAGCTCAAAGAATACAAATTCAAAGACAAATGCAAATTGGATACAAAAAGAATCTTGCAAAACATCTTGCAGGAATAACTAATGATATTGAAGAACCATCAGAACATTCTGAATATTTCCAACGAATATTCCAAACAAAAGATTCTGTTTTATAGTTAGAAATAATTTTCACAAATTCTATTTGTGAAATTGACAAAAATCATATCTAATTCATAAATGATTCTACTTTTGAAACTAATGATTCATCAGGATCCTTTTTTAGTAATTTTGACGTAATTATGCCACCACGCAAACAGGACGATCTAATACTTTTGTTTTGGTATAATGTGAACCTGTTTGCCTGAATTTTAGCAGATTTTATTTACTTTTTATTATCTTTCTCAGAAATATCATCTGTTTTAGTCTCCTTTACAGATTCATCTTTTTTATCTTCTAAAACATCTGATT
>SPKZ01008955.1_pt1 | contig 23419 bp, 26 predicted proteins | sample 2456571 | NCBI WGS metagenome assembly SPKZ01 (sample SAMN11192286, study PRJNA482655) | marine metagenome | biome: ENVO:00000447; feature: ENVO:00000244|ENVO:00000211|ENVO:00000569|ENVO:00002023; material: ENVO:00002151; isolation source: ocean water from marine abyssalpelagic zone ... | reverse complement strand
GTTGATTCAATTAATGTTTCAACCTTAAGCGAGGTTTGAATTCGAGTTTTTGAACCATCTTGAAAAGTGATCATGGTGTTAATTTCCACTCGGTCTTTATCGCTATAAATTGATTCGATAATGTCGCTATATTTCTCCGCCACCACACCACGGCGAACTTTACGTGTACGTGTAAGTTCACCATCATCGGCATCGAGTTCTTTGTAGAGCAAAATAAATTTATGGATTTGTTGAGCTGGGGGTAACGTTTGGTTAACACGCTCGATTTCTTCGCGGACCTTTTGATACACTTCCGGTTGCGCCGTTAAGTTCGCATAGTTAGTAAAGCTCAATCCCTGTTGCTCTGCCCATTTCGACACGATGCTAAATCGAATACAAATCATCGCGGTTAAATTGGGACGATCTTTACCTAAAATAACGGCTTCACCGATAAACGAAGAGAACTTCAATTTATTTTCAATATATTGCGGCGAATAACTGACACCAGATGATGTTGTTGCCATATCTTTAATTCGGTCAATAACCACCAAATGACCGTTAGACTCTTTAAAATAACCAGCGTCACCGGTGTGCATCCAACCATCAATAACATCTTCATCAAAAGCACTTTGATTATCAAGATAGCCAGTGAACATCCCAACGGTTTTGGAGATGATTTCGCCAACACCTTCCGCGTCAGGGTTAATCACTTTAATTTCGGCATTATCGAAAGGAAAACCAACACTGTCATAATCAATATCACCTTCGTGGTGGACTGTGTAGGCACCACACATTTCTGTTTGACCATACAGCTGTCGTAACGGGACTCCAATCGCATGGAAAAACTTAAAAGAGTCAGGTCCCATTGCTGCGCCACCAGTGGCCGCAGAATCTAAAAAGCTAAAACCTAAGCGATCCCGTAATGCTTTTAGTAACAACCATTCTGCGAGCAGCGATTTTTTACCTTGCGCCTGGGCGTCATAGGCTAGTTTCATTGCAAAGTTATAAACTTTTTGCTTGAGCGGCGTCGAGTCCATCATACGTGCTTGAACATCGGCCAAAATATTTTCCCACACGCGCGGTGCCAGCAAGACAAAGTTAGGACCAATTTCTCTTAAATCGGCCATCATTGTTTGTTGTTCTTCAACAAAATTAACAATTTGACGAGAGATTAGTGCCATTCCTACTGCGTATACCTGTTCCATAATCCAGGGTAACGGTAACGCAGAAACATAGTTGTCACCGGGTTTTCGTGGATCGGCGCGTAAATAAGCACTGCTGTGTTCAACAAAACGCCCAGCGTTCAGCAACGCAATTTTTGGTTTGGAGGTGGTACCAGAGGTGGTGCAGTAAATCGCGGTTTGATCGGGACAGGTTGCATCAACTAATTGATCGTAGGCACTGGCATCAGCCATCAAGACATCTTTGCCTAGCTGATAAAGATCTTCAATGGAAATTAACCGCGGATCATCGTATTTACGCATCCCACGCGGATCGCAATAGATGATATGTTTAATCCCAGGGACATCATCGCCGAGTTCTAATATTTTGTCACATTGCTCTTCATCTTCAGCAATTACAATGGTTGCTTTAGAGTAGTTAAGTAAATAGGCGACTTCCTCATGCATCGAGTCTTGATATACCCCTAATGAATAACCTTTGATCGCATGCGCTGCTATTTCACCCCAGATCCATTCTGGACGATTATCACCGAGTAATGCCACAGCATCACCAGATTTCACTCCTAGTTTTAACATCCCTAACGCTAACCATTGCACTCGATCATGATAGTCCTGCCAGCTAAACTGACACCAAATGCCAAACTCTTTTTCGCGCATCGCAATATCTTTACCATGTTGCTGCGCGTTATGACGGAGGATTTTAGGAAAAGTATTTAGCTCTCCCATATCAAAATTATTACTAGTCGTTAGAGTTGTCATTAGCTCGCCTCCTCGATACCAAGGTAAGCACTACGAACATGAGGATCGGCCATCACTTCAGCGGGTAAGCCACAAATGAGCTTTTTGCCAAAATCAAGCACCATCACCTGATGGGAAATATCCATCACGACTCCCATGTCATGTTCAATCATCACCACGGTAATGCCAAACTCTTCATTGAGATCGAGGATATAACGCGCCATATCTTCTTTTTCTTCCAGATTCATCCCGGCCATCGGCTCATCAAGTAAAATAAGTTTAGGATTTAAGGCCATCGCCCGTGCTAACTCAACACGCTTGCGTAAACCATAAGATAATGTGCCAGCAGTTGCTTTTCGAATATGAGAAATTTCTAAAAAATCGATAATTTGTTCGACTTCACGGCGATGGCTCAGTTCTTCTTGTTGTGCTTTAGAGAACCAATACATCGGCCCTGTAATCCAGTTATTATTTAATTGATGATGTCGACCCACCATGATGTTATCTAGCACCGTCATATGGCCAAACAAGGCTAAATTTTGAAAAGTGCGACCCATGCCTAAATCAGCACGGTCATTGGGTCTTAAATTTGTCACGACCTTGTCGTTAAAAATAACATTGCCCGAGTTCGGTTGGTAGCGGCCAGAAATACAATTAAGCATGGAGGTTTTTCCCGCACCGTTGGGACCAATGATTGAAAAGACACTCCCTTGCTTAACCTCAAAACTAACGTCGGTTAATGCTTTAACCCCGCCAAAGGCTAAAGAGATATTTTCAACTTTAAGAATATTATTGCTCACACTGCAGCTCCTTATTATGAGTAATTTTGTTAACTGATAACGGTTACTCAATCTTAGGACTGACGTGCGCGTCACAATAAAAACATTACCTTTACGTCTTGGTAAGGTTAAATTTAGTGTGTGACGTGAGGGTTTTTTATGCTATTAGACCTTGGTCGTTTATTGATTAAATGTAACAAAAAAGTTAATAACTTTAGTCGTATACACAAAAAAAGGAACCCGAAGGTTCCTTTAAGAGAGAGGTGTAATCTGGCCTACAATACAAATTTAGCCGATAGTTGTAAGTAGTTTGAATCAGCTTCAACGCCGGCATCAGAGACATCGTAATTACCAAATTCAACACCAACCGATAAGTTTTTGGTCAAGCTCTTAAACAGATTAACCGCGAAATGGCTACGTTCTGTTTTAGCTAACTCACCTTCAGCATGGCCGTAATAAATCGTCGAGCGCAATTCATTGTTCCAAAAATGACGATAAGCGACAGTGTAGGCAGTCGTTTCTTCAACTTTGCCACCAACAATATCTTTAGTGATTGTTGCACCGACATAACGACCTAAATCGCCGTGGTGTAACTGAAAACGGAAATCATCTTTACCAACGGTTTTAATACGACCAGTAACCGACGCACCAACAGCGGTTTTATCAATGCCTTTAGGCTCTAGTTGACGCACTAAACCAGCCACAGACACACTACCCCAGTCGCCTTTAAAGCTGTATTTAGCAATGACGTCTGGTAGATTATCATTGGTACTGTCAGTGCCGCCCCATGATTGCGGATTTTCAATCGCCAACTGTAAACCACCATTGGTGTAACGAATTTGGCCTTGACGAACAAACACTTCACCAACAATGGGGCCACCGAAATCAGCCGATTCAGGGATAGCGCTAGTATTCATGAACGTTGACCACGTTTGACCAATCATCCAGTTTTTATATTTGATGAACGCATGACGTAGACGTGGGCTATATGAATTAGAGATGACTTCATTACCGCCAACTGAAGGCGATGAAAAATCTAACTCTAAAAATGCCATCACTTCGCCGTGAGTATATTTAGTGTTAAAGCGAGTTTCACGGGCATGTAATTTAAATTGAGAAGCATCGGGGCCAGTAGCGCCGCCACCAATCCAATAATCGGCAAACGGGACTGTCCCATCAACATATCGAGCATCGGCCTTAATGTAGCCACCAAATTCTATAGTGTCTTGATCAGAGATTTTAATCTTGTAACCAGCTTGTGCTGTGGTTGCAATAGCGGTTAGTGCAATAGCTATCGCAATTTTATTAATTTTTAATTTTTGTAGTAACACGTTATTCTCCTTTAATAGTCGCTTTTTAATATCGAATAAGCTTTACGCTTTGGGAATCAGCAAAAAGTCTTAAGACTTTAGTCTTATTCGGCCTGTGCGGTTTTTATACAAAATAATGACAATGGCTGATTATTTGACGATAAGCTGTAGCCACCTAGCTTTGAATGATTTTTTTATTTAATATATTTGTCATAATATTAAATAAAATTCAAATATCATTTTTTATTTATGCTCAATCTTCGACTAATAGATAACAGCTAGTTAAGATTGTTGAGCAGTATGCCGATTAATATCGACAAAATCATTACGTATAACTACCTAAAATAACTAAGCAGTTGGCACAAAACCAAAAATCACAGCAATGAGGGGAATTAAAATGAACCAACCGTCATTCAACAAAGACCCTGCCGCATTTCTTTTATCCCTCTTTGAAATCGCGATTAAAGCAGCGTCACCGGAACAAATATTCGAAAAATTTTTACCTAAAAACACCAATCAACGTGCAATCGTCATCGGTGCCGGTAAAGCAGCGGCTTCGATGGCATTAGCATTAGAAAAACATTGGCAAGGGCCTTTATCAGGTCTCGTGGTCACACGCTATGGTCACGGTGTCAATTGTCGCCATATTGAAGTGATTGAAGCCGCTCATCCTATCCCTGATGATAGTGGACAAGCCGTCGCTCAACGGATATTTAACTTAGTCGAGAACTTAACTAGCGATGATCTGGTTATCTGTTTAATATCCGGTGGCGGCTCAGCGTTACTCTCATTACCAGCACCAGGCATCACCCTAAATAATAAACAAAATATTAATAAGGCATTGTTAAAATCAGGCGCTGCGATTGATGAAACAAATTGCGTCCGCAAGCATTTATCAGCCATTAAAGGAGGGAGATTAACGCAAGCCTGCTACCCTGCGACAATCCACACCTATGCGATTTCTGATGTGCCAGGTGATGATGCAACGGTCATTGCATCAGGTCCAACGGTTGCCGATCCCACGACATCAGCCCAAGCGCTGGCTATTCTCAAAAAATATAAGATTCACACACCAACTAACGTCGAACAATGGTTACAAGACCCCCGCTCTGAAACTTTAAAATCAGGTGACCCAACCCTTAAAAAGAGTCAATTCACACTCATTGCTACGCCTCAGCAATCCCTTGATGCCGTGGCACAAAAAATCAAATCAGCAAGGTTAAATATCTTAATGTTAGGCGATAAAATTGAAGGAGAATCAAAGGAGGTAGCAAAAGCACAAAGCGAGATAGCATTAAAGATAATCAAACAAAAACAACCAGTAAGTTCCCCTTGTGTTATTTTATCCGGTGGAGAAACAACCGTCACAGTCACCGGTAATGGTCGTGGTGGACGTAATGCCGAATTTTTACTTAGCTTAGCGAATTCACTGGGACAGCAATCGAAAATTTATGCCATCGCCGCCGATACTGATGGCATCGACGGTACTGAAAACAATGCCGGCTGCCTATTAACCCCAAGCACTTATAAAAGAGCTCAGCAGCTAAATCTTGATCTGAGTCGGCACCTTGAAAATAACGATGGTTATAGCTTCTTTAAAGCAACCAACGACTTAATCATCACAGGGCCGACTCGTACTAATGTTAATGATTTTAGGGCAATTTTGATCTTAGAATAGGTCGAAACAGCAAGACACGCAGCATAAACTTGATAGTAAAAACTATGTTTTTTAACTCTCCTTTACTATCGGTCACGGTAATTTGATACTTTCCAGCAGCCCCAAATGTATGATTAATCGTTTTTCCACTTGAGATATCAGTATTATCCCATTGATATCGATAAGGATCATCACCACCGGATATTTTACTCTAGCCAGAGGTGTGTCCAAAGCTTGATGATTGCCTAACGCGACCCCATTAGCTCTGATTTGAACATAATCATAATCTTGTTCGATATCCCACTGCGCTTGCATTGGTAGCGAGATATTGCCCTGAATAGGCACTGTCACCGAAAAAGATAACTTCATAATCGATTTATTTTGATGACCAGAAGAGACCAACGTAACCGCTTTACCTATTTGATTTAAATCGTTAGCATCAACCAATAGTTGTGTTAACCATTTACCGCCATAAGTGCGCCAAATTCATGAGCCACCGATGTCAGCAGCGGCATCAATGGGTTGAATAGCGTAGCCATGAACTTTAGTCTGACTACCTGGTACAGCCACAGGGTCTTTTTCCACATAGTAACGGTGAGACCAAATAGCGTCTTGACCTAAAACACCATCGCCAGCCTCTTCACCAATACTTAAATGAAACTCTAAAAGACGATCAACCACACCATCATTATTTAGCTAAATCAACTTTCCCATCGGCAACAGCGGTCGTGATGGCCCCTAACACCAATTTTATGGCATTATTATCGGCACCCATTACTCCGGTTCTTTCCACCATAGTAAGCTGCATCCTGTTGCATACGATACCAACCGAACACCTTACCGGTAAAACTGAATGTACCGCCTGATTCTTGATAGTAATACTGACGGCTCTTGATGAGCCGCTCATCGTTTGGGCCCGTAATTGTATCCGATGCGAACAACAGATCGTTATAATGAGCGTGAGAGTAATCACTATAATATATTGCTGTATCACTGGCTGTTAAACGATTTTCATTGTAGGGAAAATCAATGAATACAGCAAAAACATTAACTTTAATTAGCGTTTTTTCATCAATCTGATATTCATTCATTTTACTTTTATGGTTCATTGTTTTGTTACTAACATTAAAAGCCATTGGAGCAATCGGCTGACGGCGTAATTTGAGTCGATAAGTCATACGCCCTTGGTTAATTAACCTCAGATATAGTCGACTTTTGTGTCGTCACAGCAAAATCTTGAATTGGATAGACTAAAAATATTAACGTAATTGAAAGTATTGATTTAATCTTCATTATTCCACCTTAAATATGTCAAACATACTTTTAAAACCATAATTAAGGTTAATATAGTGTAATAATCAGTAAGGGAGAAAGACCTAATGAAGTGAGTAATAGAGGTTAGAGCCTACAACCAATGAATTAAAAGTTCACTGTGTAAACGGTCTATTCATTCGATCAGAGATAATTTTAATATTTGGTTTGTGTTTTGACTTTAAAGCAAGAAAGACCCAACGAAGTTTGGTGAACAATGTTGAAATTACGATGATGGCGCAGGGAAGTGGTGGGTCATGTGGGATTCGAACCTACGACCAATGGATTAAAAGTCCACTGCTCTACCAACTGAGCTAATGACCCGTCTTTGTAACGGTTTGCAATTTTTACTTTTCTGCAAGAAAGTGGTGGGTCATGTGGGATTCGAACCTACGACCAATGGATTAAAAGTCCACTGCTCTACCAACTGAGCTAATGACCCGCCTGCAATCATCTAAGCAATAATGCTTAATTGATTTAGACGCTAAAGGAGTAAAAACACTTCCCTTGTCGACGGGCGCTAATATTACGGATTTATTGAGACAGCGCAACCTAAATTTTAAGTTTTTTTACTGTTTGTTTTATTTTCGAACTAAGCAGCCCAAAAGTGCAAATTATCTGACCAAATATGACAAAAAAGGAGCAACAAATCCGAATTAACTTATTTCAAACTATTTAAACGCGTTCGCGCTATTTGTGCTGCAGACTTACTTGGATACTGCTTGATCACTTTAAGATAAAATGATTTGGCTTTAGCCAACTGTTTATTGTCTTGAGCAATCTTGCCCAATTTTACCATGGCATCGGCTGCTTTTGAAGAATCCGGATAATTATTAACCAAGTCAGAAAACTGTTGCTGTGCTTGTGTTAACTTGCCTTGATTAAAAAGCAACTGGCCTAACCAATAGTGAGCATTGGCCGTATAAGTTGTTTTGGGAAACTCAGTTAAATAACGCTGAAATTGAATAATCGCTTGATCAAACTTTTTATCTTTTAACGCTAAGCTTAATGCACTGTCATATAACTGCGTCATCGACAATACTTGCGAAGAATCACCAGTTACTGGTATCGATGCTTGGGCGGTTGGTTGCACACCTTGTGTTTGCAATGTAGTAAAGCGCTTATCAATCTCTTGATAAAGCTCTCGCTGGCGTTGTAACATTTGATTAAGACGATAACTATGGGTTTCTGTTAAGCCACGTAGCTCATTGACCTCTTGTTGTAAGGTATCAATATATTGCTGCATTTCTAACTGAATACGGCTTTGCTGTTGGATACGTTGTTCTAACGCAACAACACGCTGCTCGGGGGAGTGTGAGACATCAACCACAGTAGCGGTCTGGGCTTGTGCGCCGACCGCTACTAGGAGACCTAATGCAATTAAATTTTTCATTACGTCTATTTTTATCTTAGTAAACTAAAACTGCACGACGGTTCTTTTCAAAACCAGACTCAGAGCGGCTATTATCCAGTGGCTTTTCTTCACCGTAGCTTACTGTTTCGATTTGGCCATCATTAACACCTAAACCGGTTAAATAACGGCTAACAGCCTTTGCACGACGCTCGCCTAATGCAATATTGTATTCAGGAGTACCACGTTCATCAGCATGTCCTTCAACTAACACTGACGTTGATGGGTTAGCGCGTAAATATGTTGCATGAGCATCTAATAACGTTGCAAACTCACTTGATACTGTCGATGTATCGAAGTCGAAGTAAATAATGTGTTCTTGGCGCAGTGCTTCAAGCTCAAGACGTTGTTTTTCAGCAGGTGATAATACTTTTTCTACTGAATTTGTTTGTACTACTTCTTCTACTACTTGGTTTACTTGTTGCTGTGTGTCTGCTTCTGTAGTCGATGTAGAACCACAAGCCGCTAATACGAACATTGGAGCAGCAATTACAAGCCCTTTAGCAATTTTATTTAAACGCATTTCTATTTCCTTTTGTCATTTTAATAAATATATGGTGACCATGCTGGCGCTCTTACTTCGCCGTCTTTCACTGGGAGTCTCGCTTTAAATCTACCATCAATCGATACTAAACCTAACACTTGCTCTCCGCGATGCATGGTGCCATAAATAACCATACTTCCATTTGGTGCGATACTTGGTGACTCGTCCAAACGTGTTTTTGTTAAAACTTGCAATGTGCCAGTCTTAATATTTTGTTTACCAATATGATACTTTCCTCGGCTTCGATTCACTAACACTAATTGTTCATTATTGGGTGTTAGTGAGCCGCCAAGATTCATCTCACCATCAAAAGTGAGGCGATTAATTCTGCCAGTCACTAAATTTACGCGATAAATCTGCGGTTTACCACCTCGTTCTGAAGTAAATATTAAGGATTTGTCATCGCTTCCCCAACTAGGCTCGGTATCAATGGCTCGATTACGAGTGATTCGCTTGAGCTGTTTAGTTGCTAAAGTGAGAACATAGACATCGGGGTTACCATCTTTTGAAAGCACTAACGCTAGTTTTTTACCATCATGTGACCAACGTGGCGCACTATTAATACCCGGAAAATTACTGACATTAGTTCGCTTCTGGGTATAGATATCTTGAATAAAGATTTGTTGACGTTTATTTTCAAAAGAAGCATATGCCAATTTTGTACCATCGGGAGACCAACTTGGTGACATCAGTGGTTCTTTCGATCTTAGAATTTCAGTTTCATTGAAACCGTCGTAATCAGCAACCATTAAACGATGGGTATACTCACGATCCCGATTAACCAACACATAAGCGATTCGCGTTCTGAAAGCCCCTCGCTCACCGGTAAGTTTTTCATAAACGATATCACTAATCCGATGACCATATTGACGAAACTCTTTAATCGTAATGACGGTTTCGCGGCTATCTAGTAAGTGTGATGTTGAACTAACTAAGTGACCATCTTTAAGCATTTTTTGCTTACCCTGACTTAGTTGCCCCCGAAGTACATCCACCAGTTCGAAACCCACCACAAAGCGGTTGCCAGGATAAGGTTTAATCGTCCCCACTAAAATAGCTTCAACGCCCTGCTCCGCCCATTGGTCATAATTAATCTCACCACTGGCGCTTGGTGTTTGCGGCATTGAAAACACAGCAACGGGACTGAATCGACCACTGCGACGCAAATCAGCAGCAACCACTTGAGTAATGTTATGAGGAACAGGACCCGCTCCGAGCCATTTAAATGGCACGATAGCCACCGGACGCGCACTATCAACGCCCTCAGTAATCACTATTTCCAGCGCAGCATTGGCGTTAAAAACAACCAATGATAATAATATAATCGAGACTTTCTTAATCAGATTCATGTTTTACTCAAACTCAGGTTGCACGGTTAAATTAATTTCTTTTAGTTTTGCAAACACTTCAGGGTCCTTAGAAACCGGTAGTGTTCGCGCTTTGTAAACGGCATCTTGAGCCGACTTACAAACGTATTTATCACCAGAAATCGCTTTGACGTTATAAACTAAACCACTCGATGACAGTTTAATGTTTAAAACACATTGCTTCCCTTTCATACTTTCATCGACATTCCATTGTCGTCTAATGGCATTAATAATCAATGCCGTATATTTCTCAACTTCTGACAAAACCGCTCGTTGGCGCGCCTTCGTTAACTGGGCTTGCTCGCTGGCCATTTCTTGAGCCAACGCGGCTTCACGTTTGACTCGTTCGGCAGCTTCTTTCTCTCGCTTGAGTTTATCACGGCGAATTTTGTCACGTTTTTTCTGTGCGGCTTTATCGGCGGCAACTTTTTTCGCTTTTTCAGCCTTAGCATCAGCAATGCGTTTAGCCTTCGCTTTTGCGGCTGCTTTATCTGCTGCTATTCGTTTCTTTTTGGCATCGGCCGCCGCTTTTTCTGCTTTTTTAGCTTTAGCAATCGACTTGGCCGCGTTAGCATCAGCGCTCTTTTGCCTCTTTTTAGCCTCAGCCGCTAATTTATCACTAACAATTTTTTCTGCCTGACGTTTTTTACGCTGCTTTTCAAGCGCTTTAATTCGGTTTTTCTCTCGCTTGAGTTTACGCGCCCGTGCTTTGTCATTGGATTTTTGTTGCGCTTTTGCTTGTCTAATTTTAGCAATTTGCTGATCAACACTGGCTTGATCAACCATCACCGCTTGCACCACAGGTTTGGTATGAGTGATTTTTTTCTTAACCACTGGTTTAATATAAGCGGCTGCCACTAATAAACCCACAAGCCCGATATGCAAGATCAGTGAAAAAATCAAACCAATTCTGAAATATGATTTATGGCTCACTTATTTATCCTTGATTGGGTCGGTCATCAATCCAACGGATGGCGCACCCGCCCCTTGCAATGTCACCATTAACTGTAAAATGTAATCATAGGGAACTTCACGGTCACCTTTAACCATAATTGGTGTCTTAGGCTCTAAGTCAAGATGAGCAGCCACCAAAACAGCCAACTCTTGTTGCGTTAATGATTGCTCAGGAGAATCACCAACGGTCAAATAATAACTACCATCGGATTTTACCGAGGCAATCAGTGGCGCAAGTGTATCTTCAGCCAACGCCTTCGCTTCGGCTTGTGGCAAATCAACTTTAACGCCCTGAACAATCAAAGGAGCGGTTGCCATAAAAATAATCAACAATACCAACATCACATCAATATAGGGCACAACATTAATTTCAGCATTAAGGCGACGACGTTTACGCTGGTACTGCATCGTTAACCACCTACTTTTTGTGTACCGGTACCGGCATAGGCTTGACGCTGAAGGATAGAGGCAAACTCTTCCATAAAGTTAACATAGCTATTTTCTAATTTTTCAACCCGAGATGAGAAGCGATTATAGGCAATAACCGCAGGAATCGCGGCAAATAGTCCCATAGCCGTTGCAATAAGGGCTTCAGCTATTCCAGGCGCAACCATTTGTAAGGTCGCTTGTTGGACTTCACCCAGCGCGATAAATGAATTCATGATCCCCCACACGGTACCAAACAAGCCAACGTAAGGTGAAATAGAACCAACCGTGGCTAAAAATGGTAAGTTTTTATCAAGTTCATCGACTTCACGGGATAAAGCAACGCGCATCGCGCGGTGTGAGGCATCAACGATGGCTTCTGGTGTCGTCGATTGAGTTTGGCGCATCCGGGCAAATTCTTTAAAACCAGCAACAAATAGTTTTTCCAGTCCTTGATTACTACTCGCGCGCGCCGATAGCTCTTTGTAGATGGCAGATAAATCGGCGCCACTCCAAAAACGATCTTCAAACTTTCGAGAATGACTAGTCGCACCACTTAATACTTTGACCCGTTGAAAGATGATTGCCCAAGAGACAATCGAGGCAATTAATAATGACAACATCACTAGTTGAACTAATAGACTGGCTTCTAGTACCAGATTAAGAAACGAGATCTCAGCAGTCACTCATAAACTCCTTTAAAATATGTTGTGGAATAGCCGTTGGCTTCATTTGGTCAATAGCGACACAGACCACTACGACCACTGCAGTGCTTAACAGTTTCCCAGTTTGCGAAAAAATTTGTTGTTCAAAGGTAACATTAGTACGTCGATTGCCTGTAACAGTGACGGTTACCGATAATAAATCATTAAATCGTGCAGGTAATAAATAGTCTATTTCGCAGCGTCTGACGACAAAAGCAATGTTATCTTTTAACAATTGTTCTTGGTCAAACCCCAAATTTCTAAGGTACTCGGTTCGACATCGCTCATAAAAATTAAGATAATTAGCATGATACACCACACCGCCAGCGTCGGTGTCTTCATAGTAAATACGCACAGGAAATTGAAATGACATTAAAACTTCGTTTATATAATTATAATAGAGGCTGAAAGTTACTATATATCAGGGTTTAGGGCAACTAGATTAATGTTACAAAACATAATTTATAACAAAATTTTATGCGAAATCAAAAGAGCACTGGTGGTGATGGCAATATTTCAGCCTTAACGACTAAAAAAAATAATGCAGAAATATTGAATAAACATGCACAATAGAGGTAATCCCTTTGTTTAATAACCTTAAAAAACACTTATTCATTAGTTTTTCTAATCCGACGTGGTGTATTTTTTCATTGGTCAGTTAACACTATCTCAATTATTATAGCGTCATCTCTTAGAGCATCAGTCAACAACTGCATGTTCGGAGCAACAAATTATACCAATTTGATTAAGTTTGTGATCTTGTTGTGCGCAGTCATTTAATCAGATTAGTATTAGTTGTCTCTCTGTTTACTTGTTACTTAACTTTTTTGTCAATCGCAAGATTGCATTCAGCCCATTCAACATAGAATGGGCTTTTTTTTATTCTAACTTTAGTCCTTGATATTACTCTTCAAAGTCACGGCCAAAATGACTATAGGTTTGTTTAGTGACGATCCGCCCGCGATGGGTACGTTGGATAAACCCTTGCTGGATCAGAAATGGCTCAATCACATCTTCAATGGTATCGCGATCTTCGCCGATAGCAGCAGCCAAATTATCTAAGCCAACCGGTCCACCATTAAATTTATCAAGAATCGTTAGTAGCAACTTACAATCCATAAAATCAAAACCTTGGTTGTCAACACTCAACAAATCAAGTGCTTTGGCTGCCACTATTTCAGTAATAACACCGTCATATTTAACTTGTGCAAAATCACGGACTCGTCGTAATAAACGATTAGCTATTCGCGGCGTACCACGGGAGCGCCGCGCCAGTTCAACCGCACCAAGCTGATCAATTTCAACCTCGAGATGACCAGCACTTCGGATTACAATCTCAGTCAGTTCATCAACGGTATAAAACTCAAGCCGCAGTGGAATACCAAAACGCGCCCGCAATGGCGAGGTTAAGGAGCCAGCACGAGTTGTCGCGCCAATTAAGGTAAATGCCGGTAAATCCAGTTTAATCGAGCGAGCAGCAGGCCCCTCTCCGATCATAATATCGAGCTGATAATCTTCCATCGCTGGATAAAGAATCTCTTCGACTACCGGGCTTAAACGATGTATTTCATCAATAAATAAAACATCGCCTTCTTCTAAATTAGTTAGCAAGGCGGCAAGATCACCGGCTTTTTCCAACACAGGTCCAGAAGTCGACTTAACATTAACCCCCATTTCATTGGCCACGATGTTAGCAAGGGTTGTTTTACCCAAACCAGGAGGGCCGTATACCAACATATGATCCAGAGCTTCATCACGGGCTAGTGCCGCGGCAATAAAGATCTCAAGTTGCGCTTTGGCCTCAGTTTGCCCAGTGTAATCCTTAAGCATCTGTGGTCGCATTGCCCGATCGACATGTTTTTCTTCAACATCAATCTCTTCGGCTTGGATTAATCGATCCGCTTCAATCATTTAATTCTCTCTTATCTCGTTCTATAACATCGATTTAAGGGCCGCTTTAATCAATGCTTCGCTGTTCATCTCTGGTAAAAAGATCTTATTAACACTTTTGGTCGCTTGCGCTGATTTATAGCCTAACGCAAGTAACGCAGAAATAGCATCATCGCGATGATCAATGGTTTCAATAAAGGTATTTTCAACACTATTATCGAATGCCATCGCATCGGTGGCTGGAGTATCGCTCGCCAAGGTAAAGTTTTTAAGTCGATCTTTTAATTCAATAATTAAACGCTCGGCGGTTTTCAAACCGATACCTGGTAATTTAATCAGTGAAGTGGTATCGCTATTGATCACGCACTGCACAAATTGTACGGCAGACATACCTGATAAAATAGCCAAACCCAGTTTAGGGCCAACACCATTGGCTTTAATCACTTCTCTAAAGAGCTGACGTTCTATTTTACTAGCAAAACCATACAATAACTGCGCGTCTTCACGGACCACAAAATGAATAAAAATAGTGGCATCTTCGCCAACTTCAGGCAATTTATAAAAACTGGTCATCGGCAGTTGGACTTCATAACCGACGCCATTAACGTCGAGTAATAAAAATGGCGGTTGTTTTTCTGCGACATTGCCGCGTAATCGTCCGATCAAAATATATTCCTTTTCTATTTATTACTGAAAGCGACCACGGATCACTTTCGATGAACGTGATTTGCTACGCCCCGCCATCGCTATCAGGCTTTGGTTGGTATGAGCATGACAAATAGCAATCGCTAAGGCATCAGCGGCATCTTCTTGTGGTCTGGCGGGAAGTTTAAGGATTTGGGTTACCATATGACCAACCTGATCTTTGGTTGCACTGCCAATACCAACTACGGCCTGTTTAACTAACCTTGCTGCGTAATCACTAACGGGTAAGTCATGGTGACAAGCCGCCACAATAGCGGCACCACGTGCTTGGCCCAGTTTTAGGGCTGAGTCGGCATTTTTTCCCATAAATACTTGTTCAATCGCAAATTCATCGGGATGATATTGGCCAATCAACTGACTAACACCATCGAAAATTTGTTTTAGTTTACCGGGTAATTCAGTGCCACTCATGCGAATGCAACCACTACCAATATAACTGAGTTTATTACCCGTTTTTTTGATAACACCGTAACCGGTCACCCGAGATCCGGGGTCGATTGCTAAAATAATACTCAAATTCACTCCTATTTGAAACTAAAAAAGCGGGCATTAGCCCGCTTTTTTATCATGATAACTATTACTTAATCTTGCTGTTCTTGCTCTTTTTCGTCAACGATTAACGATGCAATATTTAGCTCAGTTAATTGTGCGGTATTAGCAAAACCTGGGGCATTCGTTAACGGACATGCAGCAGTGGTAGTTTTAGGGAATGCCATCACGTCACGAATTGCGCTTGCGCCCGTCATTAACATGATTAAGCGATCTAAACCAAAGGCTAAACCAGCGTGTGGAGGCGTACCAAACTTTAATGCTTCCAGTAAGAAACCAAATTTCTCTTGCGCTTCTTCATCGCTAATCCCAAGAATACGGAATACTGAGGCTTGCATTGGTGCGTTATGAATACGAACCGAACCGCCACCAAGCTCACAACCGTTTAATACCATATCATAAGCATCTGAAATAGCAGCAACCGGATTAGCTTCTAGCTCTTCAGGCGTTAAGTTAACTGGTGCAGTGAATGGGTGGTGAATAGCGTGTAAGCCACCTTCCACTTCTTCAAACATTGGGAAATCAACCACCCATAACGGCTTCCAGCCTTTAGTGGTTAAGCCAAGATCTTCACCAATTTTAAGGCGTAATGCGCCCATCGCATCGGTCACTACTGAATTAGTATCAGCACCAAATAAGATGATATCACCTGATTTAGCGTTACAACGTGCTAGTAATTCAGTGACAACAGTTTCGTTTAAAAACTTTAAGATTGGCGATTGTAAACCGTCCATGCCAGCATCAATGTCATTAACTTTCATCCATGCTAGGCCTTTAGCACCGTAAATACCAACATACTTACCGTAGTCATCAATGTTTTTACGACTTAATTTAGCGCCGCCCGGCACACATAACACAGCAACACGACCTTTAGGATCGTTAGCTGGGGCGGAGAACACTTTAAACTCAACGTCTTTTAATAAATCAGCAACGTCAGTTAATTCTAATGGGTTACGTAAATCAGGCTTATCAGAACCAAAACGACGCATTGCATCAGCGTAAGTCATGGTTGGAAAATCGCCTAAATCCACATTCAACATGTCTTTAAACAAATTACGCACTAATTCTTCTGTTTTAGCCATCACTTGAGTTGAGGTCATGAATGACGTTTCAATATCGATTTGAGTAAATTCAGGCTGACGATCAGCACGTAAATCTTCATCACGGAAACAACGAACGATTTGGTAATAACGATCCATGCCCGACATCATCAACAATTGCTTAAACAACTGTGGTGATTGTGGCAAGGCAAAAAATTTACCTTTGTGAGTACGACTCGGGACTAAATAATCACGAGCGCCTTCAGGCGTTGCTTTCGTTAAAATTGGTGTTTCAATATCTAAAAAACCGTTATCTTCTAAGAAACGACGAACAAAACCAGTCACTTTTGAACGGAAAATTAAACGTTCAGTCATTTCAGGGCGACGTAAATCTAAGTAACGATACTTTAAACGTTGCTCTTCTGAATTGTTCTGGTGGTTGTCAAGAGTCAATGGTAGTGGCTCAGAACGGTTAATAATCACCAATTCTTGACCTAACACTTCAACTTCACCCGTTTTCATGTCTTTATTAATTTGTCCTTCAGGACGAGCGCGAACTAGCCCTTTAATCGACACACAAAACTCAGCGCGTAAGGTCGTCGCTAATGCAAATGCTTCTTCAAGATCGGGATCATAAACGACTTGAATAATACCTTCACGATCACGAAGATCAAGAAATATAACACCGCCTAAATCGCGACTACGTTTGACCCAACCAACAAGCTCTACCTGTTGACCAATTAGTGATTGATTTAATTCACCGCAATAATGACTGCGCATTTAACTATTTCCTGATGTTAGCCCAAACGGGACGATTGTCTTTAATGGCGAACATTATAAAGAAAAATGCCAAATTAGGAAGTAGATAAATATCACCAAACCAGCAATTGACGTTAAATAATCGACCAAAGCGAGAGACTAACGGTTAATGCTAGCGTAAAATAGCGCTCTTTTACCATAACAGCATTTTGCCATGAACAAATCCCGAGACAATATTTTCGCCAATCCCGTCAAAGATATGGGCGACTTTCAATTTGACCAACAAGTGGCTGAAGTTTTCCCTGATATGATCCAACGTTCCGTTCCGGGTTATAGCAACATCATTACCGCCATTGGGATGCTGACCGCGCGGTTTGCTCAGGATGACTCAACTTTATATGATTTAGGCTGCTCTTTAGGTGCCGCAACCCTTGAGATGCGCCGCAATGTGACGCAGGCTAATTGCGACATTATTGCCGTGGATAATTCACCGGCGATGATTGAGCGTTGCCAGCTCCATTTAAATGCCTTTAAAAGTACCACGGAGGTGACCGTTGTCTGTGATGATATTCAAAATACTAAGATTAATAATGCCTCAGTCGTGGTACTTAATTTTACCTTACAATTTATTAGCCCCGATGATCGCCAAGCCCTAATAAGTAAAATATACGCAGGCTTAAAACCTGGCGGCGTGTTATTAGTCTCTGAAAAACTCCGCTTTGAGAATGAGACAGCACAATCACTTCTCACTGATTTACATCATGATTTTAAACGTGCCAATGGCTACAGCGAGCTAGAGATTAGCCAAAAGCGTAATGCGCTGGAGAATGTAATGTTAACGGACACGCTAGCTCAACACATGGAACGCTTTAAAAAAGCCGGTTTTAATACCAGCGAGTTATGGTTTCAATGTTTTAATTTTTGTTCAATGCTTGCTGTTAAAGGGTAATATCGATGATCGACTTTAGTAATTTTTATCAAATAATCGCCAAAAACCAATTAAGCCACTGGCTTGAGATATTACCTTTACAATTAGCCGCTTGGCATAAGGAAAAGCAACACGGCCAATATGAGAAATGGCTTAAAGTGTTAAATAAACTGCCAACGGTCGATGCGGATCAAATTAATTTTAGTGACGAGGTCTCAATTAACACCAGTGCCGGTCTAGCCAACGGGGAAATCAAAAAATTACAATCACTATTAACGATATTCGCGCCGTGGCGTAAAGGTCCTTTTAATCTTCATGGTATTGAGATCGATACGGAATGGCGCAGTGATTGGAAATGGGAGCGTCTACGTCAACATATCAGCCCAATGGCCAATCGCACCATTCTAGATGTCGGCTGTGGCAGTGGTTATCATTTATGGCGAATGGTTGGCGATGGCGCAAAATTAGCGGTCGGGATCGACCCTTCGACCTTATTCTTGTTCCAATTCGAACTAGTACGTCATTTAGCCAATAACGATCAACGCGCGCACTTCTTGCCGTTAGGTATTGAGGCACTGCCCCCGTTAAAAGCTTTCGATACGGTATTTTCGATGGGAGTTTTATATCACCGTCGCTCGCCAATTGACCATATCATGGCACTAAAAGATCAATTACGCGATGGTGGTGAATTAGTGCTTGAAACATTAGTTATCGATGGTGACGAGAATCAAGTATTGGTGCCAAGCGGTCGTTATGGAAAAATGAATAACGTGTGGTTTTTACCCAGTGTTGCGGCGTTAATCCTGTGGCTTGAAAAAGCCGGTTTTGAAAACGTCCGAATAGTTGATTGCAGTGTCACCACCATAGATGAACAACGGTCAACTAAATGGATGGAGTTTGAATCATTGAGTGATTTTTTAGATCCTAACGATCCAACCAAAACCATTGAAGGACACCCAGCGCCTAAAAGAGCAGTTATTTTAGCGAATAAGGCCTATCATGAAAGCGATTAACCATTAACCATTAACGATTAAACAGTGACTTTCTTAATAACTCGTATAACAATAGAGTTTAACTTTCCATTTAACTAAGGTGAATAACGTGACTACCCTTTTGTTTGTAATGCTACTACTAGCAGGAACCGGATTCCTTGCTTATAAACGTGCATCTTTATCAACTTTTACTATCGCAGCGGTCGCGGCGCTAGTCTTTTTGTCGATAATAGGTGATGTCTCAAATTTTGTCTGGATCATTTTTATTATTATTGCGGTGCCAATAAATGTCGCCTCATTACGCCAACAATATATTAGTACCCATTTACTAAAATTATATCGCTCGATTATGCCAGAAATGAGCGAAACCGAAAAAGAAGCAATCGATGCAGGTACCACGTGGTGGGAAGCCGATTTATTTAAAGGCGCACCAGACTGGCTAAAGATGCACAATTACCCAGCGCCTCGCCTAACGCCGAGTGAACAAGAGTTCTTGGATGGTCCCGTTGAAGTCGCTTGTTCAATGGCTAATGACCATGAAATCTGTCATGTGAATGCCGATTTGTCCCCCCAGCTATGGCAATACCTTAAGGACAATGGTTTTTTCGCGATGATCATCAAGAAAAAATACGGTGGTCTAGAGTTTTCTGCCTACGCACAATCACGGGTACTGCAAAAGCTTTCCAGTGTTAGTGCGGTGTTATCATCAACCGTTGGTGTACCTAATTCATTGGGACCTGGCGAATTACTTCAGCACTACGGCACAAAAGAACAGCAAGACTATTATTTACCACGCTTAGCTAAAGGCCAAGAAATCCCTTGTTTTGCATTAACTAGCCCAGAAGCTGGCTCAGATGCTGGTGCTATTCCCGATTACGGTATCGTGTGTAAAGGGCAATGGCAAGGCGAAGAAGTACTGGGGATGCGGATTACTTGGAACAAGCGTTATATCACGCTGGCACCTATTGCGACTGTGTTAGGGCTAGCCTTTAAATTACAAGATCCGGAAGGATTGCTCGGTGATAAAAAAGAGTTAGGTATTACCTGTGCGCTTATTCCAACTGATATTGAAGGGGTCGAAATTGGCCGTCGTCATTTCCCGCTTAATGTTCCTTTCCAAAATGGTCCGACTAAAGGCGATGACATCTTCTTCCCAATTGATTTTATCATTGGTGGTCCAGCAATGGCTGGACGCGGTTGGCAAATGCTGGTTGAATGTTTATCGGTTGGCCGTGGTATTACCCTGCCATCGAACTCAACCGGTGGCGTCAAAACGTTAGCGCTAGCAACAGGTGCTTACAGTCGCATTCGCCGTCAATTTAAATTGCCCATTGGTAAAATGGAAGGTGTTGAAGAACCATTGGCACGTCTTGCGGGTAATGCTTACTTAATGGAAGCCGTAACCACCATGACTACCGGCGCCATTGATTTAGGTGAGAAACCATCAGTTGTCACTGCAATGGTAAAGTACCACTTAACCCAACGGATGCAAACCTGTGTGATTGACGCGATGGATATCCACGGTGGTAAAGGTATTTGTTTGGGTCCTAACAACTACGTCGGCCGTGCTTATCAAGGTGCACCCATTGCGATTACCGTTGAAGGCGCGAATATTTTAACCCGTTCATTAATTATTTATGGTCAAGGCGCGATTCGTTGTCATCCTTACGTGTTAGCAGAGTTAGACGCGGCGCAACTATCCGATGAAAAAGAAGCCTTAGAGCAATTCGACAAAGCGGTATTTGGTCATATTGGCTTTGCGATTAGCAATTTCTGTCGTAGCTTTTGGCTTGGCATTACCAATAGTCGTTTTTCATCGGCGCCATTTGATGATGAAACCAAACGTTATTATCAACACATGAACCGTTTTTCAGCTAACTTGGCGTTTTTATCAGATATTGCCATGGCGTGTCTCGGCGGCGAGCTAAAGCGTAAAGAGCGTATTTCAGCTCGCTTAGGTGATATTTTAAGCCAGCTTTATCTGTGTTCTGCGACACTAAAACGCTTTAACGATGAAGGTCGTCAGCAAAGTGACTTACCATTAGTGCATTGGGCCTTGCGTGATTCATTATTTAAAGCGCAAACCGCACTTGATGAATTACTACGTAATTTCCCGATTAAAATCGTCGGTAAACTACTACGTTGGGTGTTATACCCAACCGGTATTACATTAGTTGCGCCTTACGATGAATTAGATCAAGAAGTGGCTCGGATCATTCAAACCCCAAGTTTAACCCGTGATCGCTTAGGATATGGTCAATACTTTACTAACGCGGAAAATAATCCAATTGGTGTTCAAGAACAAACGTTATTGGATGTATTAGAAGCTGAGAAAATTATTGCTAAGATATCACAGCACACCGGACAAAAAGAGCAGTTAATCTTCTTGGATAAGTTGGCCGATAAAGCGTTATCAGCAGGCTGTATTAGTGAGGAAGAAGCACAACACCTTCGTAAGACTGAAATTGGGCGCTTAGCGTCGATAAATGTCGATGACTTTGCTCCGGAGGAGTTAACAGCAAAGTAGCCCAGTTCTCTAGGGGCAAAAAAGTGGATGCTAATTAATTAGCATCCACTTTTTTTATCTTTAAACCTGTAGCCAACTTAGTCCATTTCAGATATCCAGGCTAATTGCACCGCCTCTAAAACCCGCTCACCACAATGTTTGGGGTCATCATCAAAGTTCTCTAATGCCAATATCCACTGCATTAGCTCAGTGAAATGTAATGCCTTAGGATCTGCTTCAGGATGTAACTCCATTAAATCCAAAGCAATATCCAATGAATCGGTCCAACGTAATCCCATGGGCTACTCCTCTATTTGTTCAACACGAATTGACGCCGTAATAATCTTTAACTCTTCTTGGGTCTTACCTGAACGTGATCCTAACTGCTCAAGTATTTGTAACGTCTCCATACCACTGACCACCTCACCAAACACCGTATGACGGCCATCAAGGAAAGGGGTGGCTTTAAAAGTCAGAAAAAACTGACTACCGTCGGTATTACGGCCGGCATTTGCCATACTTAAGATACCCGCTTTGGTATGTGATCCGACACCTTCGTATTCACCCGCATATTTATAACCAGGACCGCCAGCACCAGTCCCTTTAGGATCGCCGCCTTGCGCCATAAAGCCTGGGATCACCCGATGAAAGATAATGTCATCATAAAAACCCAAACGGGTTAAATAAATAGTACTTGAAACGTGCATTGGTGCATCAAGACTCAACAGTTTAATCGACATGGTGCCTTTATTCGTGACCAGATCCCAAAAGTATTGCACCAGAGGTTTAAACGCAACTTTGGGTGGCTTAACTAATTTTGTTTTCCAATCAGGATCACTCTTATCAATTTTTTGCTCACTAATGAAAGCATCGAGTTCACTAATGGCAACATCTGGCACTGGTTTTGAGCAAGCGCTAAGTAAAAATAGCAGGCAAAGTACGGGTATAAATTTAGCAGTCATTAATATTCCAACATTGGTAAAAATAATGCTAAATCATACCTCTATTTTAGGACCAGATCACTAATGCCTTAACATAGCATCTAAATGATCAACCAACTCAGCCCAATCAGAATCTTGCGCAATCGCCTCTTGTAAAAATGCCGCTTGGGCTGGGGTCCAATAATCAGCTTGTTCAATCCGTTGATTATCGGTTAAGCGATGTTGTTGTAAAAATTTTGTAATGTCAGCACTATCGCTTGCTAAGCCCAGTTGCGCAAATAAAGTGGCCATTTGGTTATGATTACTCGTATCCATTTTTTCTCCCTTTCATTATGTTTGCTTTTGGCATGCCTGTAATTCAGACATATTTAAAGCGGTTTGTTGACAGGTCCACGCCTTAATCCCTTTCGCCGATTGAATAGCCTGTTGACAACGAGCAACTCCGCGAGCGAATAACTTAGGATCATTTAATTTTTTATGCAGTTTATGAGTCTGATCATTAAGCTGATTTTTCATGATATTAGTGCTATTTAATACAGCTGACTGACAATTAACTTTAATAGCAAGCACTTGAAAAGACGTAATATTTACTATCAAAAAAATAGTTAGGCGAATATTCATCACTTACTCCTTGTTATACACTATTGTGTATTTTTTCAACGTGATATCGCAGGCATTATCATACCCTATTTTGATTATAGTTTAAGATAAAAATTTGGAACAAAAAATTGGAATTAGTGACGAGTAT
>SPKZ01000727.1_pt1 | contig 23440 bp, 23 predicted proteins | sample 2456571 | NCBI WGS metagenome assembly SPKZ01 (sample SAMN11192286, study PRJNA482655) | marine metagenome | biome: ENVO:00000447; feature: ENVO:00000244|ENVO:00000211|ENVO:00000569|ENVO:00002023; material: ENVO:00002151; isolation source: ocean water from marine abyssalpelagic zone ... | reverse complement strand
ATACATTTTCACGCTACAGCGTAATACCAACCATTGCACGAGCTAGCATCTTTGGTTCATCTGATTTTAAAAATAAAGGCTTTATCAAATGAATAAAGTAGTTATTGTTACTGGGGGCCGTCGTGGTATAGGTGCGGCAACCGCAATCTTGTTAGCCAGCAAAGGCTATCGGGTTTGTGTTAACTACCTTAAACAACATGGCGCAGCGCAGCAAGTAGTGGCAACAATTTAAAAAGGTAATTTCTAGGTGAAACATAAGGTTCAAGGGGCGATTGACAAGGCATGATTACAGGGATATTTTGTGTGAATGGCTAACGAGAGCAGCCTTCCTTATCTATTCGTAATCAAAGGGTCTAATAAAGGGTCAGAGTTATTGATACATCATTTTCTCTCAAATAAGGTAATTCCCGCTTATTTGTCATGAGAAAATGTATATAAAAAATTTACAATCGAGTAAAACCAACGTGGAGTGGCTAACTCACTTTTGCGCGTTAACGAGACTGAGACACTAGGTCAATATTGGCAATTTTGTGGTCTTTTTGGCACTTTATTGATCAGAACGTGAATCAAACTAACTCGTTGTAATCGATGAAGTAAGGTGATTTATGATTATTTATATTAGACTGATTTTTCTGTTCTTGATAAATACGATTTTATCGACACGCACCTATATCGCCAGCAAGTTGAATCTATCATTTAAAACGTTATTGGCGTGATACTTTGGTCGATTGTTATAACTTTTTTCTTGACTACATTGTGTCCAAAATGATTTAATGCGGCTAACCTTTCTAGAAACTACTGATAAAAAATCATCGGTAGAGAAAGGCCAGAAGAGGAGCGTTAGCTAGGTAGCTGTTGCGAGATATCCAAATATCGATGACCAGCAGTGAGGGAGACTAACGCCGAGAGACAGTGATTATTTGGCATAATCATTATTTCGGTTTTTAAGGCTGAATCCTTAAAAATTGTCACCTATAGGGTGGAGAGCTTCTGGTCTTTGTAAAAGATTGGGGCATCTGCCTTAGTCTTTATTCAAATTCCTTAAGTTCTCTCAGCAATTTATGTTCGAGAGATAATGATGAATAACCTTACAAATGTTCCTATTGTTGCCAAATTTGGCGGCACCAGTTTAGCCGATTACTCGGCGATGTCCCGCTGTGCTGATATCATTATTAATTGCCCCAAAAGTAAAGTCGTGGTGGTTAGTGCCTCAAGCGGCGTCACTAATTTATTAGTGGAACTAAGTACCGGTAAACTCAATGGGCCGCAACGCACTGTCGCAATCAGCGATATTCGCGCCATTCAACAAAAAATTATTGATAATCTCGCGTTAAGCGATCAAGTAATCGAAAGTATTAGCCATTTGTTGGCACAGCTGAGCGATTTAAGTGCTGCCATTGCACTAAAACCCAGTGCTAAGTTAACCGATAAATTACTGTCTTTTGGTGAACGATTATCGTCGACGCTATTTACTCAAGTACTTATCGGTAAAGGTGCCAGTGCTGTTTACTTTGATGTGCGAGATGTCCTGCGAACCGACTCTCATTTTGGCAAGGCCCAGCCGCAAGTGGGCGCTATTAATCAATTGGTTTCTGAGCGACTAACGCCACTACTGGCAGACAACATTGTTGTCACGCAAGGCTTTATTGGTGCAGATCCTAGTGGTGCGACAACGACGTTAGGTCGCGGCGGCAGCGATTACTCTGCGGCTTTACTCGGTGAAGCCCTAGGGGCTGAGCAAATCAATATTTGGACCGATGTTAGTGGTATTTTTACCACCGATCCGCGGATCACAGATCAAGCACGAGCGATTGAAGAAATTAGCTTTAATGAAGCGGCCGAAATGGCGACTTTTGGTGCCAAGGTTTTGCATCCATCTACGCTCGTACCAGCGATGCGTAAGAATATTCCGGTGTTCGTGGGTTCGACACTCAATCCTCAAGCGGGTGGCACCATTGTTCGCAATCAAACTAATACTCAGCCTGTGTACCGCGCGATTGCATTGCGACGTCATCAAACTCTTGTCACCGTCACCAGTATGGATATGTTACACGCGCCGGGCTTCTTAGCGCGGGTATTTACCTTATTGGCTAAGCATAATTTGAGTGTTGACTTAGTGACAACGTCTGAAATCAGCATCGCATTAACCATTGATAGCACCGGTAGTGAGTCCGGTGGACGAGCGATATTGACACCAGAACTGTTGGCGGAATTAAGAGATGTTGGTCAGGTAACTATAGAAGAAGAACTGGCGCTGGTGGCATTAATTGGCAATAAAATTGATAGTAGCTATGGCATCGGCACTCGACTCTTTGGCGCGTTATCAGATGTTAATGTCAGGCTAATTTGTCATGGCGCTAGTCAACATAATTTATGCTTTTTAGTTGATGATAACGTGGCATCCGATGTTGTAAATCGATTGCATCAACAAATGTTTAGTTTAAATAGTGAGGGACAAGCGTAATGACACAATATGATTTAAGTAATTACTCACTTTGGACCGCATTAGTGACGCCATTTAATGAACGGGGCAAGGTCGACTATAACGTGTTAGCCGATTTACTCGATCAGCAAGCGATCGCTGGTAATGGCATTTTGTTGCTCGGGAGTACCGGTGAAGGACTTGCACTCTCGGCTAACGAGCAAAAAAAGATTGTTCGTTTTGTGTGTCAGCATAGCCCTAAAGCACCCATTATGGTGGCCATCGGTGGCTACAATCTTGAGTCGCAACTGGACTGGTTAGAATACTGTAATCAGTTGCCAATTGATGCTTATTTGTTAGCCGCGCCACTCTATGCTAAGCCCGGTCCGAAAGGACAAGAGCAGTGGTTTAAATCACTATTGGAACACAGTAATCACCCTTGCATGATTTATAACGTACCTTCTCGCAGTGGGGTTGATTTATGCCCGCAGGCGTTGGCTAATTTAATGCAGCAACCGATGTTTTGGGCGCTCAAGGAAGCCAGTGGTTGTGCGCAGCAATTTAAAACGTTTAAACAAGCGCTGCCTAACATCGCCATTTTCAGTGGTGAAGATGCGATGTTAGCGCAATTTGTTGAATTGGGCGCGGTAGGTTTAGTCTCGGTGTGTGCTAATGCTTGGCCTCTGCCGACCAAAAAATATGTTGAGCTATGCTTGGCGACCACCATCGGTAGTGATTTACCTTTGTGGCAACAATCAATCGCGCCATTATTTAGTGTCGCTAATCCAATCCCCATTAAGGTGCTGATGCATCAGCAACAACGGATTAATTCTCCCAATTTACGCCTCCCATTAACCCATCATGAGGTTGATGAACATCAGGCGTTATTGGATGCAAACTCTCAAATTGAACAATGGTTCTCACAACAGTAGAAAGGTCTTAGCAATGAATTGGCAACAAGTTTTTGAATTATTAGAAATCGGTGAATTACGCGCAGCAACCCAAGATAGTGATGGTAACTGGCAGGCAAATGTTGAAGTGAAACAGGCAATCTTAGCCGCTTTTAAAGCTGGTGAAAATATTGCATTTGAAGGTCCTTACCAAGGTTTTGTCGATAAACATAACTTAGCGCCGCGTCAATTTACTCCTCAAGATAAAGTTCGGTTAGTGCCTGGTGGTTCATCGGTGCGTCGCGGTAGTTATGTTGCGCCGGGGGTCATTATTATGCCACCCGCCTATATTAATGTTGGCGCTTATGTCGATCAAGGTACGATGGTTGATTCGAATGCCTTGATTGGTTCTTGTGCTCAAATTGGAAAAAATGTCCATATTTCAGCGGGCGTACAAATTGGCGGTGTATTAGAACCCATTGGTGCAAGTCCGGTAGTGGTCGAAGATAATGCTTTTATTAGTGCTGGTTGTATTTTGGTGGAAGGCGTGGTGGTTAAAGAGCGTGCGGTGTTGGCGCCAGGCGTAACGTTGTCGGCGTCGGTGCCTGTTTATGATTGTGTTAATGAAGTGATGTTAGCGAAAGGAGAACCTATTCCACGCAATGCGGTCGTGATCCCTGGGACTCGACCAATGCAAAGTGAGTGGGCGAAAGCACAAGGTTTAAGCATGAACTGTCCGCTGATTGTTAAGTATCGCGATGAGAAAAGTGATGCGGCATTGGCGTTAGAGCAAGCATTAAGATAAGGGGATTCACGTTGATTGATTTAGGGTTTAGTAAAGGGTTGACAGAGTTTGCAGCTAACCAGCAGGGATCTTTTTTTGTTTATGATCTCGATGCGTTAAGTGATCATATTGCCAATTTGCAAAATGATCATATTAAACTGTGGTTTGCGGTTAAGGCAAATCCTCTATCGTCAGTTATTCAGACCCTTGACCGCCAAGGGATGAATTTTGATGTTGCCAGTGTTGGTGAACTCGAACAGGTATTAGCGCAAGGGATTAGGCCGCAACGTATTTTAAATACCGGACCAGCGAAATCGGCTCAGCAATTAGCTCTTTTCCTGCAACGAGGTGTTAATACCTACGTGGTTGAAAGTATCAATCAGCTTAAATTACTTAATCAATTAGCCGAGAGCGTTGATTTTAAACCGCAGGTGTTATTGCGGGTGCAGTTACGTTTTGATGATGACGGAGATAACCCGTTGGGTGGTAATAGCCTCACGCCTTTTGGTTTAGGTATTGATGAATGGAGTGAGATTGATTTAGCTGATTATTCGAAAGTTGACGTGGTTGGCTTACACATTTTCCAGTGGGGAAATATGCTCGATGGCGCTAAATTGATTAGCTTGTGGCAGCAGATGATTACGCCGCTTAAGGCATTAGCGCTGACGCTTAATTTTGAATTTAAGGTGCTAGATTTAGGTGGCGGTCTTGGTATTCCCTATGCGGGTGAACAAACAAAATTAGATTGGGCCACGCTAGTCGCGGCACTAAATATCATTAAACAGCAGGCTAATGTTAATGAATTATGGTTGGAGCTTGGGCGTTTTGCCGTTGGGGAGTATGGTCATTACCTGACTAAGGTCGTTGATCGTAAAATAAACTATCAACAACAAATGTTAGTGCTTGAAGGGGGAATTAACCATTTGTTACGGCCTGCGATCACCGCTCAACCTTTCCCGGTGCAATTATTAAGAAAAAGTGACGGTGACTTTGAGCCATTTCATCTTCACGGTCCTCTGTGTACCAGTCTCGACAAGTTAGGGGTTTTGGCGCTACCTAACGATGTAGCGATTGATGATCATTTAGTGTTTTCACAATGCGGCGCCTATGGCTTTACGGAGGCGATGCCATTTTTCTTATGTCATAGTTTACCCGCCGAAGTTATTTATCAAGCGGGGGAGTTTAAGGTGATACGGCCGACTCAACCCGCCAGTAGTTATTTATTTTAAAGGTTTTTTATGTCACAAATACAATCGAGTACTCTTGAAGTGACTCAAATGGCCAATGGCCAAGCGATGACTGTTCCTGTGTACACTATTAAAGGTCAAGGCTCTGGGCCTAGTGTATATATTCAAGCCAATATTCATGGCGCTGAAGTACAAGGCAATGCGGTCATTTACCAATTACTAGAACAATTAAAACAGTTGGATTGTTATGGTGATATCACCTTAGTACCGTTAGCTAATCCCATTGGTACTAATCAAAAGAGCGGCGAATTCACCTTAGGGCGTTTTGATCCAATCACTGGCGAAAACTGGAATCGTGGCTATCATTTTAATCCCCAATTACCAGCTCAGTTTGCCGCTGCTAATCCTGATTTGACCATGAATGAGATTGTTGAACAATATCGCGCTTTGATCATTAGCGATCTCGAACAACAGAAAATAAATAATCCGTACGGGGTTAAAACCGGCCATGCGCTTTGTGCTAAATTGCAACGAATGGCCTTTGAAGCAGATATAGTGTTGGATTTGCATACCGGTCCTATTTCATCACGTCATCTCTATTGTCCTGAATATACGAAAGATAGCGCGTTGTTCTTTGATATTCCCCATGTACTTTTTATTCCTCAGGACTTTGATGGTGCATTAGATGAAGCCTGCTTTTGTCCGTGGTGGCAATTACAACAAGCTTATCAGCAACAAGGACGAGAAATTGAAGTCGCGGTTGCAGCATTTACCCTTGAGTTAGGTTCGCAAGAGTGGCTCTGTTTAGATGAAGCAAAACGGGACAGCAACAGTGTCTTAAGTTACTTAAGTCATCGCGGAGTGGTTAAGCACGGGCTGTTTAAACCACAAGTGATGACTCGCTACGGTTGTTACTTAAAAGATTATCGTGCATTTTATGCCCCCAAGAGTGCGATGGTTGAATATTTAGCGCCGTTAGGTGGCTTGATATCCCAAGGCGAGCCATTGGTGAGGATGTTGCGCATCGATCGCTACGGTCATGATGATGCTGTTGAAGTCATTGCTGCTCCTGATGATTGCATTGCAATTTTACATTTTGCTTCGGCCAGTGTTAATCAAGGCACAGAACTTTATAAATTGTTCACCAATTATTTCACTTTATCAGCGTAAGCCGTTAAGCTTATGCCTAAGTATTTTTAAGTGGATTTATTATGGCCATTGGTAGTCGTAACAAAAAGAAAAAAGGCCCAGCAACAACCCCTGCTAAAGTGGTTGGTTCAGGCAATGTCATTGTTGAAGTCAATGTTGAGCCGATTGAGCTTTACAAGATTTTAAAAATTGAAAACTTGGTTGAAGGCGGTGGTGAAGCAAAAGTGCGTATCGCAAACGGTGAAGTGATGCTTAATGGGTTGATTGAAACTCGTAAACGTAAAAAGGTTTATCATAACGATGAAGTGGAATACTTAGGGCAAGTCATAACCGTAAAGTTTGTTGGAACCGCTGAGTAATGTGATGGAAAAATTTAAACGATTTTGTTTGATTTTTATCGGTGTCACTTCATTAGTGTTTGGCATAATAGGGATAGTATTACCTGTGCTGCCAACCACGCCTTTTTTATTGCTGTCAGCGGCCTGTTTTGCCCGTAGCAGCGATAAATTTTATCAATGGTTAATTACACACCCTTGGTTTGGCGAATATATTCAAAACTATCGCAGTGGTCGCGGTATACCCCTCAAAGTTAAAATCATCACTATTTGTTTACTTTGGTTGTCGATCGGTAGTTCGGTCATCTGGTTTGTTGATTTTTTCTGGGCAAAAATTATAATGATCTTGATAGCGCTGAGCGTTTCTTGTTATCTTTTGACGCGCCCGACGCTTGATTCTTAAGATTTTAGATAACTTAAAACATTTATTTGAACCTTGGTTTATTGAGAGCCGAGGCTTTGCTTTAAATATCGACTCCCAAAATAATAGACAACTCATGATGGTAATGACCAATAATCCTGCGAGTAAATAAAGAATGATTTCCATGGGGGTCTCAAACATTAAATGAGTTAGATAGTTAAAGCCTAGTTCAGTTTGACTAAAATTCCAGCACTTACTTAAGGTTGGTTAAATGATGAAGACTAAATATATTGGATTTACCCTGCTTGAATTACTGATTGTTATTTTGATTGTTGCTATTTTATCGTTAATAGCAACGACCTCTTTCACTGACGATAGTGCAGAGGCGAGGCGGGATAATCGCCTGTCATTATTACGAGCACAGCTGTTTTTTGCTCGAATATATGCAATTGATAATAATACCAATGTTACGCTTTGCCCGTTGGTTAAAGCCAGTTGCACTAAAGTATGGCAACAAGATCTGACACTCTTTAATGATCTTAACGGCAATAGTAAGTTCGATGATAACGATCTTATTCTTCGAAAACTCCCCGCTACTCATGGTCAAGATGCACTTAGTTACCCCAAAAAATCGATCACCTATCGCCCTAATGGCAGTATTTCAGGCTTTCAGTCAGGCAGTTTTGTTTATTGTCCGCCATCATCATCCGATGTCGCAGGAAAAAGAATAACCGTTAGTCAGGCGGGGCGGATCCGGTTTAGAACCACTGATAAATGTGAGTAATTGATAGTTTACTCACTCCAGCAAGTGGCTTTGGTTGCACTGCCGGTTGATTTTCTTTCACCGAGATCATTGATAGAAAAGCTGGTACATTTTTGATCTGCCTGTGCCGTACTGGCACGTTTAGCGGTGATAGTAAAAGTTTTTTTATCCTTAGCAAGGGCCATAGTTACTATATACAAGCCAGTGCTAGTAGTTTTTCTGATGTTTAATTCGCTCAGCTTATTACTGAATTGATAATTGTCGATATAGTACTGTTCTTGCTGATTAGCGCCATAGAGTAAAACAGAAATCGCTTCGCTGCGCGAGGCTCTAATAACATAGCTACTATAATTGGGCTGAGCGATAGCGGTTAAAATCCCAACGATCACCAGACATATTAATAATTCCATCAATGAAAATCCCGTGTTTTTCATCGGACTAATCGCCAGTTCTTAGGTGACTGTATGAGCGGTAAAGTCGTAACCCCGGTGCTTTTGATGAGACAAAGTCAATCCGATGGTTGCCATTAATATCCAATGGCACTAATGACTCCATGATCATTAAATTTCTCAATGTTGCACCATTTGTTCCGCCATGCAAGGTAAGCCATTGTGCATTTTGATTGTCCGAATAGGCTAAGTATTGAGGCGGTAGGCTAGAAATACTGCGACCAATTCTCCAGGATAATTTGTCATATATTTGGGTTGCGTAATGTAAATGAAAAGCATACAAACTGGCAGCCCAATCGCTGACTAAGCATTGATTACTTGGTGATGAAGCGACTTGGTAGCCGGAAAAATAAATCACTCCACTGTTTATTCTGGCTTTCGATAATACTTTCTCTCCTGACTTTAATCGATATTTCCAGCCATGGGCACGGGATAATTTCTGTTCAACTTGATTAAATAATTTAAGATTAGTGGCTGCTTGAGCAAAATAGTCCTGATTCATCGTCACTAACTGTTCGCTGGTGATAACCGTAGGTTTCTTTAGTTTGTAATAGGATTTAGTCACCGTTTGTTTATCTCGAAGCATATAAAAATAATTATTAATATCTTGATGCTTGGGTCGAGTTCTATTGCCACTACCAATGGCGATAGCAGTAAATTGGGTATTGATTCTACTGTTCGTTGTAACATGACTAAATAACGTTTGTGCAATGGTTGGTTGATAAAAAAATTGTCGCTGTTGCCGTGTTGATGATGACGCTAAGCTGGCCAATTTAAACACACTCCAAGGCGTTTTATAGTCAAGGGGGTATTGACCAGGTAGATCGATACGCCAGATATTACCACCGAGATCACTGGCATATAGTCGATCAACAAAACCATCATTATCAGAATCAAGAGTGGCGATTTCACTTGTTATACTATGTTGTCCCGGAAAATGGGTCATGCCCGTTGGGGTTAAACTCCACACTAATTTTCCGGTTTGAGCATCGACGATATACAGTCCGCGACCGTTGGTGCTATTAATCAATGGTTGCTGGTCGTGATGGCTATCGTAACCAGCGCCAAAGACTAGCAAGGGTTTTGAGCGGTAACCTTTGAAATTAACAAAAATAACGGTGGGTTTAGACCAACTTTGACCAAGTTCAGAAAATAGCCCAGTGTTATTGATCGTCCACATTAGGCGAGGATACTGCGGGTTTGTGATATCAAGAGCATAATATGAACTACCTCCGCGACGCATGCCAAAAAAGGCCCAAACCTTATCGTCATCATTAATGTAGCCATCATTATTTTTATCCACGATATGGAGTGTCGGTGTTAAATCCATGCCGTAAATCTTAGTGGCGCGGACATTATCTTTGAGGGCTTGGAGATAAGGATAAAGTTGATAGGGAATAAATGCCCAATTTTCGGTTATTTTATTACCGCTGTCGCTAAACAAATGAATAAAACCGCCATTGGTGGTCACTAAAATACCAGTGTTATTTGGTGAGTAGTGAATGAGCACTGGCTGGGAGTGCAACGGATCAGCCATGATGTCATGGCGATAATCGACTTGGGAACCATCATTGTTTTGATCGTCGATATCAATCCCGCTGGCCCAACGAAATAAATCCGTCAGCTTGCCGACATCTGTCGCCATGTATTTGGCTAACATCTGATGTGAACCCGCGGCACTTATCCCATTGCTTATATTAAAGAGACCCGTGCCAACATCGGTAAAAATCTGTCGGCTATCACTCGATGATAATTGTTGATTAACACCACCTTTGGTCACGTCATTGCCATCTGGCTGGTGAGTGCTGGGTAGCCAAAATGTTCGGGCATCATTGGCAATTAAGCCAGTAAGCGGATCGATGGCTAGGTTATTATTGCTATCAACTATTTGGTGATTTTTTAGGGCTAACTTCTTTAAATTACCACGCCATCTGGCGCGTGGTTGCGGTTCAAACATTCCGTAGTATATTGTGTTGTGGCGTTGATCGATTACCGGCGCTGTAAAACGGACATTACTGATCTTAGCGACTCGATCTATTCGGTTAATCGCCGAAATGAGTGCTGGTGAGGAATCAATGTGGTCGTAATCCCCACCCCCTAAGCTTGCAGTTCTTTGCAGCAGTAAAGTTTGCTCATTCGACAAATTCTGTTTAAAGCTAATGGTTGAAATTGTTGCACTGTTTTTTAATTGTGGGTTGGTCGGCCAAAGATCTTGTTGATGAAGGTAATTAGCCAGTAAATGGAGATAGCTATTATTAATTGGCTCAGTTGTTAATGATGATAATGTTTTGATCTGAGGGTCTTGCTCTGAATCGAAGCTTGGGCTAGCAGCAGTGATTAGTTTGATATTAATATTAGAGCAGCATTGATTATCGGGCAAACTAAAAGGGGAGACATAACGATTACCGTATTCGATGGTACGATCTTTTTTACTGATTAAATGCTGAGGCATAGAGTAAATACGTTGTTGACCACTGAGATAGAGGTAGGCTTCAAACAGGGTTTCAGAGATAGGTGCTGGTAATTGGCTGGTTAAATACTGAGTTGCATCAAGCAATTTCTGTGGTGACGAGCCAAATCCTGCCAAAATGAAGCCGCCTTCGCTTTGGTTAAAACTCATTAAGGCATAGTCCCGGTTTGAATTAGCCTCAAATGTCTCCATTAAAGCATGTTTTATTTCGTCGAGTAGCACATTCGGACAATTGACTTGATCGATTTGGCTACAGCGTTGTTGTGCTTGATAGCCGATTGAGCTATCGACAATGATTAACACTTTAGGTCGCTCATTACGGTTAAACAAACTATCGATATCTTGAGCATTTAGGAGTTGTAATCCACCAATTGATACCGTTAACAGGAGTAAGGTGAGTTTTTTCAGCGTGTTAAGTATCATGATTATCTCCTTGGCATGATTAAATCTCTTAGTGGTTTAATTCCTGAATTAAACCACTATGAACAACGATTAAGTGTTGATTTTTTTTACCGTAATTTAAACGAGACTCTAAGCGTAAAATATTACACTTTTGCTCTGAACTGGCGGCAAATTGTGCGGGGCAGTTAAGTTGGGCCGTGTTGCTGCCATTATTAAATAAGCGAATATTACTACGTGAACCAACGGGGGTTATGTCAATGCCAATGGTTTTATCTGCTGGAAAGCGCGTTGCTAACCATAAAAAGTGACTGTCTTGAGCGAGCAATAGTTCTTGTTGTAATGCTTTTTTTGTATCACCTTTAGCGATATATTCATTGAGTACACTTTGCTGCGCGGCATTAGTCATTTTTAAATCGATAGCACTGATACTCATTAAAGTGACGGCGATACTGGTCATTATCATCATCAGTATCAGCGCGGTGACAAGGACAAAGCCCTGTGAAGTCTGGTTGTTGGTTAGAGTTGCCATTGCTGCATCCCCGAATTAGTAAGTTTAATCGTAGAGACCATCAGAGTTCGACGATAATTATCATTAAAGGTTAAACGCCGTTGGGTCGCAGCATTATCACCACCTAAAATAAAAGTGACGGCGTGTTTTGTACGATTATTGGCAGGCTCTAATGAGCGGACTAACAGGTATATTTGCACGGTTAATATTTTACTGTCGGCTTGGGCCCAATTAGTTTCGGTCATTTGATCGCTCGTTTTATAGATATTGACTTGGGCATCGGCGGTGGTATCAAGACCAAAAATAAAGCGGATATTCTCAATACCCTCCATGATCGATTCACTAGACATTCCGCCTTTTTGAGTCAGGCGTTTTCTCATTAATACTGGCACGCTTAATTTGACGGAATTGACACTATAGTATTGACGGCTAATATAATAAACATGATGGATATAATGCCAAATGGTAACATGTGGCGAGCTTGGTAATCGATTTCCGGAGCCAGCAATAATCGTTCCTTGATTACTTTGGCTTAACATATAATACCAATTGTCATGGCCGAATAAGTCAGATTTCTCTTCACGTCCTAGGTGTTTTATTTGCACAATATCACTATTTTTTTGTGCCCGTTTAACGCAATTAATCATTGTTGTACTGTTGACCGTGACACTGTAAATAAACTTGAAATTATGTTCACTGACTTTAGGAAAACTACCATTATTGAAGTTATCAAAACAATCGTTGCCTGGCGTTACTGGCACACTGACATTGATAGCATTGAGAGTGTGGGGAAAGTAATTGCCCCAAAACCCTGCCATTTCGAGATCTTTTCTTAATATATCCATCGCTAAACGTCCAGACTCCTGTAGCTCGCCGATGATTAAGGTGTCTTTAGTGGTTATTTTTAGGCTGAGATAAGTCATCACGACGCCGCCTAGGATAAAAACACCAATCGTCAGGCTGATCATCATTTCGACGAGAGTCATCCCTTGAGAATGTTTCATTACTGGCGAACCAATAGATAATTATTTAAGGTAATCTGCCGGCGATTTTTAATGTTAATACCACAGCTTACTTTATTATTTTGTGATTTAGCCTGCGCTCTACCTTGCCAGCTGACGATGACTTTTATATTAATTTGATCGGTCGCTGGTGGGTTAATTAAAGTGGGAAGGATGCATACTTCGGCGTCACTTAAGGATCCGGTAAATTCAGTGGCCTTAATTGATTTTTTCCATTGTTCAATATCAAAAGCGGCGATTTGTTGGCTATTACATTGCGTGTTAATACAACTTTGTATTGCTTTAGCCTGAGTCGAACTAGAAAAACTGGTGCGATAAATGTTTATAATTTGGTTGGAGGGATTAGCATTAATCCGTTCAATGATATCTTGGGCAACCGCTAATGCCGAGGAACGTTGCAGTGCATCAAAACTAGCATGCTTGGCAAAGCCTTGTAAGCTAATTGTGCCCAATAAACCAATGGTTAACACGGCGAAAGCAATTAAGCTTTCTAGTAGAGTAAAACCGTGATTACTAAACATATTCAACTCCTTAACTCTTAAAATCAGTGGTTTATGACTTTAATTGGGGTGGTTAATATTTAATCAGGTGTTGAGTGTAGACCACTAGTCTGAATAATGTAAATATTTTCTTAGGGGAAATTTTAGAGGGATTTTTAGAAGATAAATATCGTGTTAAAAAACAACTGGTCAATGGTTATTGACCAATTGTTGTATTTTTTTTACAGACCTAATACGCCATCAACTGTTCCTTGCGCTAACGGATGGTAGCCAGGGCGAGCTGTTTGATAGACTCTTTGAGCCCATGTTTTACCTTTGGTTGTTTTAGCCAGTTCCTTATAAAGCGGAACGATTAACTTGCGACGACCAATTTCAATTAAATAATCATTAAGTTGATCAAAAATTGCAGGGTAACCAGCGCGCAATGATAATAAAAACCAAGCGTGAGCTATTTCATTATTGGTGCTGCTTGTTAATTGGTGAGCTTGGTCTAGCGCGCTCATTTTATCCTTGCTTAAGTCTTGTGGTAAGTTATTTAAGAAGTGCAACCATTGGTGTACCGTCCAGTTAGCCGTTGGTAAATCCTTAGCCGCTAATGTCCCTGCTAACAGTTCACTGATTTCGCTATCTACCTTGGTGAAAACATCAGAGGTTGGCGTTGGGGTAAAACTTGGTAGCCCTTCGCTAAAGATCCACTCATTGATTTGTGCTTGGCTGACTTTATCTGAATGTTGGTTGAGTAAGTTAGCTTTTAAATAGTCAACAAAAGTACTAGTGCCAATGCTTTGGAATGCAAAGTGGTTAAAGTAGTCTTTAATAAACTGATCGAAATTAGCACGACCGAGCTTTTGTTCTAGAAAGATCAAGAACAACTGACCTTTAGTGTATGGCACACTTGAGAAAGCCGCATCAGGATCACGACCCTTTAGATCGACATATAACACGGTGTCACTGGTTGGTTTCATTGTCGCCACTAATTGGCGTAAATTTTGCGCATCTAATGCTTGTTCCATGACTGCGCGTTCAACCCCAAAAACTTCTTCCATAATGCGGTTTTCAACATATGAAGTGAAACCTTCGTTTAACCACAGATCGCGCCAGCTTTCGTTAGTCACTAAGTTACCAGACCAAGAATGTGCTAGCTCATGCGCAATTAAGTTCACTAGGCTTTTGTCACCGGCAATAATGGTTGGCGTGATAAAAGATAGGCGTGGGTTTTCCATGCCGCCAAACGGAAAGCTTGGCGGTAAAATTAATAAGTCATAACGACCCCAACGATAAGGACCAAATAATTTCTCGGTCGCATCGATCATCGCTTGAGTGTCTTCAAATTCAGCGGCAGCGGCTTCAAGCACACTAGCTTCAGCATAAACACCGGTGATGTCACTCATGGCTTTAAATTCTAAATCACCGACCGCTAGTGCGATAAGGTAAGGAGGAATTGCCTGTGGCATTTTAAAGAAGTAATCACCATCGCGTTCAGTATTCGGCTCATTGTTAGCACTCATTACCGCTAACAAATTTTTATCGGTGTGAATGCGAGCACTATAAGTCATGCGCACACTTGGTGAATCTTGAATTGGGATCCAGCTACGGGCATGAATCGCTTGGTTTTGGCTAAACATGTAAGGCTGTTTTTTGCCTGCCGTTTGCGCTGGTGTTAACCATTGCAAGCCAGACGCTTTATCCGTTGATTGATAATAAACGCGAATAGTCGCGGCTTGAAAGCCTGGTTTAATGGTTAGCTTTGAGCCCATGACATCATCACGAGCGGCTAGGACATAAGGTGCTTTAACCCAAGCGCTAGTAGCTGATTTAGCCATGATTTTTTCAATGATTAAATCGCGAGTATCTAATACAACGGTGGTGGCATTTTTAGCTGACCAGTTTAAGCTTAAATCAGCGAAACCTGCTAATGCTTTATGGTCGAAATCGACCGTTAAATCTAAGTAAAGATGAGAGACTTTAACTTGATCGTAATTGGCGTAGGTAAGTTTGTCTTTGAGTTGAGCCATCACTTGAGTAGAGATGATCATACTCAAGAAAATAGATAGTTTTAATAACACACGCATTATATTTATCCAATGATTAAAAAGGCATAAGTTTAATCAAAAGTTTAAGATATTCAATACAATTGTTGCCAGTGGTTAAAATTTAAGTGCTACAATAAGCGCTCCTAGGCAAAAAAAGGCAAAATAATGAAAAAGATCGAAGCAATTATTAAACCATTTAAACTTGATGATGTTAGAGAAGCGTTAGCTGATATTAATGTCACCGGAATGACAGTCTCCGAAGTTAAAGGTTTTGGTCGTCAGAAAGGCCATACCGAGCTTTATCGTGGGGCTGAATATATGGTTGATTTTCTGCCTAAGGTTAAACTAGAAATCGTGATTGATGACGATGCGCTAGATCATTGTATTGAAGTGATTCAACAAGCCGCCCACACGGGAAAAATTGGTGATGGTAAAATCTTCGTCACCGAGATCGAACGAATCGTCAGAATTAGAACTGGAGAAGAGAACGAAGACGCTATTTAATTTTCTTATTGCCAAGTTTTTGAATAAAGCGCTTTTGTAATAACGCCTGCATTGATAGCTTAAACGGCATAAAATAAATTTCTAATAACGTTAAATGCTCAGTATTTTTTCGACTGATCCCAAACTTAATAGTGGTGGGGTCATCAACCTTGTTCGCAGGTAAGTAACAGCCGAACAACCTATCCCATATAGCTAATGCCGCCCCCATATTTCGATCAAAATGGGCCGGGGTATTACTGTGATGTATTTGATGCATCGCCGGGCTAATCAACCATTGCTCAACGACCTTTCCCCAACTTAACCATACGTGGGAATGGCGCAAATTCGAGCCCATAAAATTAAACACAAACACAAATATATTCGCCCCTAAAATGTCGATCATTTGTAAGGTTGGACCAAACAAATAATAACTAAGCCCGACCGCAATACCTTGTGTAATCGCCATTCTAAAAGCATAAAGTAGCGTTTCTACTGGGTGAGAGCGATAGATAGTCATTGGGGTGAGTACTTTGGCCGAATGATGGACCTTATGAAACTCCCACAATGCTGGAATTTTGTGGAGTAAATAATGGAGAAAAAATCGGCTAAAATCGTCAAAGACAAACAAAATAACGGTAAAGATAATTGAAACTGTCAATGGCGAGACTGCTAAAAATTCCATGGTGCCAAAAACCTGTTCTAACAAGCCTGAAAAACCAATGGCGATCGGTGCCATGGTAATAATTATCGGTAATAATAAGATATTTTTGATCAGTTTGTTGATCACTAAAATAGCATAATCTTGACGAGCTGATGGTGCCAGCCAGATTTTTTTATTAAACAGATAACGACTGAATTTATTGAGGTTAAAAGAGCGATTAAATTGAAAATAAGCAATAATTGCCAGTGGTATTGATGCCACTAAATAAACAAAAAATATCCGTTTATTGGCATTGGCTGGATATTGCAGCAGTTCAGTAAAGCTTTGAAGAATTATATCCATGAGTGGCAGTGTGTAATCAATTTAAGTGAAGAATAACACCAAGGCGATCGTCACCGCCTTGGTGTAAATCAATTAGAAGCTGTATTTGTAGCCAGCAAATAATTGACGTGTTTTACTTGGTCGTGCGCCGTACGGACGGTGACTAACGATTTCAACACTATCAAGTACGTTATCAACCTTAATATAAAAGCTGCCATCGTCGCCTAAGTCGTAAATCGCCGAGAAATCAACGGTAGTTAAAGGTTTCGTTTTAACTCCAACGAAGTTGACATGGTTGCCTGTACCGGCCACTTCCTTCATTTCGCCAACGTAGCTAGTCAACAAAGAAACCTGCCAACGATTAGCCGATAAGCCCAAAGTGAAGGTTAATTGATTTTCGGCTAAATAAGGCACTTCATCACCGATGGTAATATTACCCCATAATGGAAAGTCAGAGTCAAAGGTCTCTTTAAATTCTGATTGGGTATGGGTGTAAACTAAACTGACTGGAATATCGACAGTATCATTAACGCTAAAAGTATGACTAAAGCTTGTTTCCAAGCCGTAAACATCAACATTACCGGCATTATATTCTTTATCGACCGTAGCACTACATTTGGCCGAAGCAGAGAAAGTACAGCTCTCTTTTAGGTTACTAAAGTCATTTAAGAACGCAATAACTTCGGCTTTTGTGCCGTTATCTGAATAACGAAACCCTAATTCATAGTTAACACTTTCTTCTGCTTTAATCGCTGGATTCTGTTGAGGGCTAGTTGGGACATAACCTTTATTTATCCCAAACAAGAAACCTAAATTATCAGTACTTTGATAAAAGGCACTAAAACCTGGTAACCACACTTTGCTGGTTTTGTTGAGCCAATCGTTGGTTTTGTGGCTGAATAAATTTTGATATTCAGCATCAATAAACTCACCACGCACCCCTAGGGTTAAGGTTAAGTCGCCGATGTAAACATTGTCTTGAATATAAACAGAGATTGCATCGGTGGTTTCAGTGTTTGAGGTGGTTGCTTTGGTTGGTTCACCAGTCGTGGTTAATGTGCCACTGCGCATCATAAAAGTGTCGGTGGTGTGAGCACGTTCAATTTGATCGCGATGATAACGTAAGCCGACATCTAACGAGTGCTCATAGCCACCCAGTGTATATTGCCAAGTTAAATCACTTTGCAACCCTTGCGAATAATATTCACGAGCATTGTCGCCAACAATAATGCGGCTAAAGCTTTCTGAATCAGTTTGACCACTTAACACTTTATAATAATCAGGATGAAGCCCTTCGTTGGGCTTAGCAATGATGTCTTCGAGTGACGTTGCGCCTTCAAAGCCATTAACCTTAAACCATGAGCGAGCAAAATTATTACGATAGGCACGAGTGGTGACACTAACGTTGTTATTTTCGATATGGTGAGTCAATAAAATAGACTGATGATCCCAGTCCATTAAATCCTGTTGCGAAGCAGCATAACGACGGTAAGGAGTATTAACAAAGTCTTCTTCCGTTAGCCCTAGGTAACTCTCATGAGAAATCTCGTCATCATAACCGAGTTTTAATTCAATAAACTGACCATAATCTTGATCTGATAAATTGTATTTAAACTTAGTCATTAATGAGTTTTTCTTAAAACCAGTGTCGCCACCGCCATCGAGCTCTTTAAAGCCATCGGCACTCACTTGAATGCCTTCGACTAAATAGCCAAAGTTACCATGAGTGTTGCCATAATGGAGGTGAGTTTTACGGTAACCATCGCTACCAAAGCCTAAATCTAAACCACCTTCGCTAATTGTTGGTACTTGGCGGGTGGTTAAGTTTAAGGCTCCAGCGACGGTGTTTGGACCATATTTAATCGTGGCAGGCCCTTTAAAGACTTCAACCCCGGTCATCCGGCTGACCATCGGGAAATAATAAGCCGCAGCAGCAGAGTAGGGTGCTGGTGCAATTAAAATACCATCCTCCATCAGTGCTATTTTTTTACTACGTTCAGGAGTCGCGCCGCGAAAACCAATGTTAGGGCGCAGGCCATAGCCATCTTCCTGACGGATATTAACGCCAGGAACATTGGCTAAAATACGGCTAATATCATCGTATTCAAATTTTTCAAGCTCGGCCTGATCAATTAAGGTCGCCGAACCTGCATCGTTACGCAGCGTATCATCGTGACCAATAATTTGAATCCGCTCTAAATATTTAGTGGTCTCTTTTTTAGTGGTCTTGCTTTCATCAGCCAACGCTAAATGGCTAACCAACAGGCTAGAAATGACTGTTGCTAATAATGTTTTATTCATCGTATTACCCTGTTAATCGTTATCGCCGGCTGCTGTTTCTGGTAATTTTAACGCCAGATTAGTGATGAAATCATTTTTTAGTTGATCGGTTAATGATTTGAGCTTGGCATGGCTTGCGGTTATTTTATCTGGGTTTTCATTTAAGGTGGTCGCTAAGCTTTTTTCAATGGTTTTCAATTGCGCGATAGCGGCCTTGGTGCTAGCTATCATGTTGGTGCTAGTGGCGGCACTTTTTTGCTCAATTAAATAATCGTCAAAACCGGTGGTATTACTTGCGTTGCTGCCGTTGCCTAAAAAGAGCTTTTCGAATCCTTTCAGATTACTAATTAGGTTGTTAACTGAGTTGTCACTATAAGGCGACTCAACACTTTCAGGATGGATACCTGAAGTACAGCCTTTACAAATACCCAAAGGCTTAGCTAATTTGGCATCTTTACTGATTTTATCAAGATAGAACAAACCGTCACTAATCGCATTGACCCCAGCGTGCGCACTTTCGAAACGACTGCCTTGGCTACCTGCTGTTTTTAGCTTGTTAGCATAGCCAGTATCGCCAAGCCATTCACCAAGTAAGATATCGCTGTTAACGATTAAATCTTTACTGACTTCGCTGGCGAAATTACAACGGGTGATTCTTTGTTGTTCAGTGCTTTTTTTATTCCAATCGTTTAATACCGTTGGCGTTGTTTTACAACTGTGGCTTAATATTGGATTAAATAATAAATACTCTAAAGCGTCTAAGCCTCGGCGGGTCGCTGTACGGCGACTAATGTCATAGACGGTGCCATTAATATCACCGTTAGCAAAATACATCGTGTCTTGATCGACACCACAGCTACTGACCACTGGCCATGAGTAGATGTTATTACGCAGGGTTGATGAATTAGCAAGTAATGGTCCAATTTGCATCACTTCAATTTCTTGCCAAACCGCCATCGCTTGCTGCCAGCTAGTTTTAGCCGCGGTTAATGAAGTATCAACACTGGTGCGTGCGCTGCCAGCGACATAGGACTTTTCAGCGCTACAATAATCAATAACCGCTTGTTGTTGGCTGGTCGCTAAGGTTTTAAATGCTTGATAAGTTGGAGTGATAACATTATCGGTTAAGTTCACTAATAATTTAGTTTCGTTAAAGGTGGTGGTAGGCGGTGTTGGCGTTGAAGGTGTCTTGTCGCCATAATCGCTACCGGCCGTACTTGAGGTGCTTTCGCCACAGCCAGATAGAATTGCTGCCATTGCAACAACTAGTGCTAGCGGACGATATTTGTTGATTTGAGCCATAATGATTACCTTATCTATTACAGGATCATCGAGAACTATAGGGTGATTAATCTGTAATCAATATTGTTTGTGTTATTAATATTTTTAGCAGTATAAAGCAAAAAAGCGAGACCGTTAATGATCTCGCTTTATTTAGTGGGTATTACTTAAAATTTACCAACCTTTAACATTCGTTTCGTCAAAGCTATAAGCTGCTTGAAGAATGTCACGTGCTTCTAATAATTTTGCTTCGTAACCAGCAACGTCAGCTGCTTTTAATACTGGTTGCATACCGATTAGCTCTTGTAGTTTAGTAAATTCAGCATCAGTAACTGGGCTGTGTGGGTTAAACTGTAGACCTAAAGAGAAACCTTTAAGTTCTGACCAATGCTTCGCCAAGTTGCCATAGTTAAAGTCAGCTTTACCGATCATTGGTAAATCATCTGCAATCACTTCATTGATGTAATGAACGATAGTTGCTGAGATTGCTTTTTCCCAAGCCACGATAGCTTCATCACGCTGTTCTAGTAATGTAGTCTTTTCATCAGCGGTAAATTCAGCACCAACTTTATTGTTAATGATAATACGAGCTGTTAGAAAAGCATCGAATGCTTCTTTGGTTAAGTCAGTTTTGTTTTCATTCTTAGCTGAACCAACATCACGCTTAGCCGCATTCGTTGAATTACTAACATTAATTTCAGCGGTTAGATCAATTTTACCGTCTGTATTTGCGTCATTGTAGCCTTTACTCCAGCCATCGCGACCTGATTTAGCACGAATTTCTAAATCGGTGAAATCATTGTAGTTACGTGCTGCGCCAAAATAGCCGAAACCTTCATCAAAACCATGCTCAAGTGCAGTGTAATTTTTAGCACCATCTTTTGCGCCGGTAAGATTATTTTCGTTTAAGCCTTTGCCATCAGTAGTGTGATCTAAGTAATCATCAGCACCCTGTGAAAAGTTAATCGCACCCAATAAGAATTTTTGAGTTAGTTGCTTAAGATCTAAGCCATTATCTTGGAGGAAGAACTTTGTGATTGTGTCACCGTTAACATCAGTACGAGTATCACCGTTAAGTGCAGTTTGAATATTGTCAGCAATTAGACCAAAGAAATGTTGAACTAGGCTATCAGGAGTTTTTGATCCTTTAGCATCCCAACCTTCAAGATCGGTTGTCCAATCTTTATGTTGACCTTTTTCGTCTTGACCAGCAATTTTACCCTGAAGGTTTTTATGCGATGAACTGATATCACGAAGTGAAGTTTGTTTAGTGGTGAAAGATGATGAGTAATTTAATGGTGCGTCAGCTTTACCATCTTCCCACTCAGTAGAAGTACCAGCGTACATCGACATTAGCTTAGCAACAACATCCGCTTTGTTAGTGAATACGTTGTTATCATAATCAGCTTGTAAACCGGTGTTAATATAATCGTTTAATTGCTTGATGAGTACTTGGCGAGCTACTTGACCACCATAAGAAACGCTTGATTCACCAGATTTGAATTTACTTTCAAATTTATAGGTTGTAGGGACTGTGATTGCAGCTAAAACACTGGCAACACCTTTGCTGTCAGTCACTTTAACTGTTAGCTCTTGAGTGTAGCTTTTCTTGCTACCAGAACCTACGCTATCGTTGTCAGTAACTGTTACTTTTAGCGCAATTGACTGTGCCTGTTCAAAATTAAGTGCTGTGTCAGCTTTTAATTTAAGTTCGCCAGCTACTACTTCAAAACGTTCGTCATCAACAGCGTAAGTAAAAGTATCTTTAGCATCTGCATCAGTAGTTGTTAATGAACCGATAGTTGCCGCTACTGCATTCTCTACTACTGTATCAGCTGATAAAGCAACTGCTGTTGGTGCTTTATTCGTTGGCTTAATAATATCAGCTATCTTGTCACTGCTGCCACAAGCGCTTAGGCCTAGTGATAATAAAACAGCGGTTGCGATGATACTTGGCTTTGATTTAAACATAGTAATAGTTCCCATAAAATAATTGCTAGTAGTCTACAACGATTGCCTAATAGGAATCAATATCATTATCGTAAATGTTAAGGATATTGTTTAGATGTTTATGATATATATCAATAATGAAAAGTTATGAAGGGAATTTTGATAAAAAAGTGGATGGTTTAGGCTTTACTGATGGCTCAATAAAACCTAACCGTAAAAATTAAGCCTTGTCGAAACAAATTTCGATTACTGCTTTACCATCAATGCAGGTAAAAGGGATCATGATTTTAGGGCCATCGAATTGATGTGAAATCGTGTGATCTTTACCAGACACAACAATCGGGGTTGCCATACCAAAGTCATAGCCTTTTTGACCTAATAAGTTTTTAGCGCCGCCAGCAACCATATTAGTTATTTCACCAACCATATCAGTTACTTCTTCATTGATTTTTCCTGGGTTTTCCCCCAGCATTTTTTGCATGATCGATAATGCCAGTTTTTTTTCAAATGAAATAGATAGTGACCCTTTGGTGTCTGGTCCGACTAAACCGATAAGTCCTGATACATCGCCATGAGCAATTTCATTGCGTTTTAATATCGGCTTCCCTGGTTTTAATTTAGTAGAGGCCATTATTTCTAGTACATTTATTAAAGAATCTAAAAATGGATTGATAAATTCAGCTTTCATGGGCGGCTAAAATCCTTTGGTAATATTATTATAGTTAATCGACTCGGCACTGATGACATAAACCATAGGCTTCTACGGTTTGTTTTTTTACTTGAAAATCATTTAGTCGAGCTTGATCGTTAATTGATTGTTGTATTAGGAGCGAATGAACTTCCTGAACATCTTGGCATTTTTCACAAATAAATAGTTGGAGCTGATGCAGGTCAGAAAAATCATTACAGGCAATAAACGAATTTTGAGATTCAACACGATGAATAAAGTGTTGTTCTAACAAAAAATCTAACGCGCGATAAACCGTAGGCGGTTTAGCGGATGAATCAGTTGTTTTTAAGTTATCCAACAAGTCATAAGCGCTGATCGCACCTTGAGCTTCTAATAAAAGCTTTAACACTTTTCGACGAATCGCGGTAAATCGTGCACCTCGACCATCACATAATGTTTGAGCACTCTCTAATAATGTATTGATTTTTGTTGTCATTTTATTTTTATTTTATTTTTATT
>SPKZ01000329.1_pt1 | contig 23462 bp, 47 predicted proteins | sample 2456571 | NCBI WGS metagenome assembly SPKZ01 (sample SAMN11192286, study PRJNA482655) | marine metagenome | biome: ENVO:00000447; feature: ENVO:00000244|ENVO:00000211|ENVO:00000569|ENVO:00002023; material: ENVO:00002151; isolation source: ocean water from marine abyssalpelagic zone ... | reverse complement strand
TTTGTTAAAAGATTTTCTCAAAAGCCCGCTGTTTATGAATTTATTGGCACAAAAGAAACGCTTGACGGTGTTAAGCTTGGTGATGTTGTTAATGTTTTATCAGAAGATATTGTCGAGTTTGACGGTAGTCCCAAACAAGAAAACAGAGCACAGATAATTGCTATTAAGCCTGTTAGAGATTCGCAGGCAGGTATTAATTACAATATTAAAGCATTAACGTATGACCCGTTTACGGGCGCAATAACAGGCGATCCAATTCCAGTTGTAAAAACATCAAATATAAACTTATACACAGAGGCAGACGCGCCACCGACAGCAGGCCAGTACACTTTTTTATTCGATGCTAATATTCTTTCTCAAGGTAGCTTGCAGCAAACTATAACGACAGGATCTTGGCCTGCTGGTTCAACCGTTAACATTGTTATGCTTAACAGCGCTGACGGCAGGGCTAAAGGTGGTAATGGTGGTAATGGTGATGGCAGTGGTGAGACAGTTAACACGATATCAGGCAAAGACGGCGGCATCGTTGTATTTTCTGAGCCAACAAACACGACATTTACGTTAAATATTTATTTGTCAGGAAATAGAACTGTACAAGGTAATAATTATAACTGTAACGGATTTGTCATTGCTCCCGGCGGCGGCGGCTCTGGGTCAGGTCGAACCAATTTAACAGTAGGTTTTAATGGTGGTGACGGCGGGTCTGGTGGAGCTGGTAGGCCGTTTGGCATAGGTGGTAATGGTGGATCTGGTGACGGCGTTACGGTTGGTCGTGTTGGCGGTAATGGCACATTGAATTCCGGTGGAGAAAACCCACTGGGCGACGGTGGCGACGGTGGCGACAGTGCTACCAACGGTTTTCTAGGCTCTGTTAATGACGGACCAACTACTCAATTTGGTAATGCAGGTAAAGCGGTTGAATTTACAACTGGGACAACTGTAAATATTTACGGAGATTCAACGGGCGGCGTACCAAGTAATAATAGGTTTAAACAAGGTACAGCCGCAACTGGTGGAACGCCTAACTTTATTGATTAATAAAGTTTAGCGTTTCACTATCTAGGTGGTGAATTTTTGGTTCAGCATAAAGCTGAACAGTGCCGATTGTTAAGCCGGTTAAAGCAAAACATTCGCCATCTATTTTAACTCTTACGCCACCAACGAAAGCATGAGTTTCATTTGATGCGTAATACATAAAATCACCTTCAACATGATTAAGATCACCTTCCTGGAGCAATCCTTGCTTTACGTAAGGTTCATTACATTGCTCATCACCGTAATAAACTTGGTTTTCTGGCGCGTATATTCTGTTTTTATCAGTAATATACTTGATGCCGTTGTACTCGACTAAAAACCTATCTTCTTTGGTTCCTAATCGCGCTTGTAACTGACCTGCGTATTCATCCTGCACATAAAAGTCATGTGGATAACTAAGCTCTGGCGGCTCTGTATTGTATTCAGTTTGGCATTGCTTTAACTCTGCCTCTAAATCGCTAATTGTTTTTTGATCGTCGATAATTTCATTACAACCAACGATTGAAGTAACTGCGGTTAATAACACTAATTTTTTAATCATTTTTTAGTTCCTAAATATCCAAAATAAGCGGCTGACCTAGTATCTTCATTACTGCGACCTTTCCAGCCTGTTAATAATTCAAATTGTTTTTTGTCTTTTTTCCAAGCTTTAGATATTTTGTGTTTAACGACCTTTACACCTAAATGCTCAAAAACCCTTTCTAGCTCTATTTGTGCCTGTTGTACCATGCCAATCCTGCGCCCTATATCCTTTTGTACGTTGATTGGCTGCCTAACTTTAAACGATGCGTTATTTGCGGTTACATTTTCAATGTTAACAACTTCCGTTCCGTCCCATTCTGTATAGTTTAATATCTCAATTAACGTCATGCATCTCAAGTCAACAAGCTCCCCATCAACATAAACAGCTACGCCATGCGCTTTTGAATCGGGATCTATTCCTATCACTATTTTAGACAAAACTATTCTCCCATTGCTTAATCAATTCTTTTGTTTCTTCTAGCAATTCTAGTTCAGTGCCAAACTTAGATTCAAAATTTACCTTGCTTTGATGTATAGCATCAGACCCAGTTCTATGATGCGTATGGCATAAGCCAATAACATTATAATGAGTGTTGCGTTGACCCATTCCAACACCTTCACGAATATGGTGTATTTCACAAGGCGTATCATAAAACCCAAGTTTTCTGCATGCTATACAACCTATTGCGGCTACTTTTGATAGATGTTGCCTTTCTTTAGATTTCATTAGAAAAACCCCAACAGTCGGTTATATAAAATTTCATCATTCGAGCCTGCAAAAATATGTTTTATTGCTGCGTTAATCAAAGCTGAATAACATTCTTCAAATTCTGCCTGTCCCATTGAGCCATACGAGAGACTTTTGGCCTCAACCCTAGCTTCACCTTTGATATTATAAAAGGACTCGTAAAAGCCTGCTAGAACAGTTAAATTCTGCCTAAACACGTCGAACTGCTTTGATTCGTTTTGAAATTCATTGTCACCTTTCCAGTGAGAAAAGCAAAATTGAAAAAAAGCGAACACTTTTCGATGGAATTGCGGATTACGAGTGAGTTTTATTTCTACCTCGTAAACTTCACCCGTTTTAAACTTGTTTAGTTTATCAACCGCATAATCATCATAGGCAACCAATCGGCTGCCTGGTAACTTTTCAACATTAAGTTTCATGTTTTAACTATCCAATCCAAACTCACGCTCTAAACGCCTTTGCTCGTGTATATCTTCAATGCTGCGGCGCGTTTCAACTTTTGGCTTTTTCTTCTTTTCAGACTGCCATTTAAGAAACTGGTTTATTTGTTCGTCTAACTCGTCCATTTTTATCTCGCTTTATTTTTGTTTAGTTTTTTAACCATCACCTTCACCTTTACCTTCACCGTGACCGAAACCGCCACCGAAACCGTCACCGTCACCATCACTGTAACCGTAACCGCCACTGTAACCGTAACCGTAACCGTTACCGCCACTGTAACCGTAACCGTAACCGTAACCCCTTGGTTCTATATCTTTAACAAGTTGTTTCATTAGGCGTAAAACCTTCTATTGATTTTTTACCCACATCAGAACAAATTGTGATTGAGTAATCTTCAACGATTACTTTTTTATCAACCTTTCCAGATATTTTTGATTCATCAGCTAATCCAGTTTGTGCAACACCTTCATACCAAGATAGTGATTTATCTTTAGATATTGGTCGGTAAATGCGTTGTGCGTTAGATAATACACATCCAGTGCTATCTGCTTGTTCTAAATAGCCAGCGTTTAAACCTTCATTTCTACTCCTAATAATTACATATTTACCAATAACTGATTCGTATAAGTTACTGTTACTTGCTTTTGTTGATTGCTCAATATCACCATTAACTAACATTTCAATTAATTTAATTGCCAATTCTTGTTTCATTTTTTTTATCTCCGTTTTGTTTAACTAATTAACTTAATTGATAGCCTCGTAAGGCTATCTATAAATTAACTATCTAACGTCAGCAGGGATGATGCCGTACGCAATACAACCAAATCTAACATCATTATCTATATAGTCTTTACTATCATTATCTTGATATGACTCTGTAACCGTTTTGCGTTCGCCAGAAATACAATGCAACTCAGTTCCACACTTTAAGAAACCGTAAGCCCACAAAGGAATAAGCAAAAACTTACAATCTTCATCCCATAAACAAAAACCTAAATCACTTAACTGCTCTGTACTCATGCTGGAAAAGTCAATAAAAGGAACTTCCTTATTTAACTTTTCCTTAACTTCGTTAATTTTACTAATCTTGAACTCTGAGGACCAATCGTAGCTAATGCACTCAGCAAGTGCATTTACCATGTAAGACCGTACATTGTTAGCTAATTCATATTGAGTTGACTTTTTTAACATTTTTTATCTCCGTTGTTTCAACGTAACTAATCTAGTCGTTTTGTTTTTTGATGTCAACTATTTTAGTAAACTTTTTTATATTAAAATATATTTGACACAGTTAAACTAAAGTTGTAAGTTTGCAATAGTTGATTAATAGCAGGAGATTTTAAATTGGCTAAGCAAATAAAGTTAGATGAGTTAACAAATAATATTTTGGATGAAGTTAGCTCGAGTAGAAAGCTAACAGGGGCTTTAATTAAAACCAAACAGGATATTGTTAAGCAACTAATCCTTAACATGGCAAAAAAGGAACTTTCAAAAGGTAAGTTGGAGCAACTTGGTATTAAATAAAAAAAAGGCCGCACAAAGCAGCCAGAAGTAACGAAAATCAAGGTAAGTATAACATGTATAAACAAGATTATTTAGAAGTTTTTATAAATGATGCAAATAGAGTAACAATAAGCACTGGCAATGTAGATGCCCCTGATGTGGTCTCTATTGATAGACATGATTTGAGAAAGCTGTCAAACGTACTTAATGACTTGGCTAGTGAACTTGAAGAAGAGTTAGACGAGGACTAGCTATGTCACAAGGTTGGATCTGTCTACATAGGCAAATGTTAGAATGGGAGTGGTATTCCGATGTAAACACCACCCGACTATTCATACATTGCTTATTAAAGGCTAATCACAAAGATAAAAAGTGGCAAGGGAAGGTTATACCAAGAGGTTCATTTATAACCGGTAGGAACGTTTTATCTGATGAAACAGGGTTAACAGTTAGGCAAATTAGGACAGCTTTAGACAAGTTAAAATCGACCAACGATTTGACCATCAAAGCGACCAACAAAAACTCGCTTGTAACCGTTGTTAATTACGACTTTTATCAGGACGTGGACAATAAAACGACCAGCAAAACGACCAACAAAAGGCCAAACGAGCGACCAACGGATGACCATCAAACGACCACAACCAACAATGATAACAATGAAACAATGATAACAAATAAAGATATATTACCTAACGGTAATAGTGAAAATGCAAAGCATTGTTCACCAAAGCAAGTTATGGATTTATACAACGAAAAGTTTAAAGGTTTATACCCAAGACAAATGAGGGAGCTTACGGCTAATCGACAAGCGACTATTAGAACCAGGATCAAGAATGACATTTCTGATTTGGAAGAGTGGGGGCAGTTTTTTGATTGGCTAAAGCAAAGTGATTTTTTAATGGGTAGGGTGCAAGGCTTTAACCGCAAACCTTTTCAAATGTCGCTGGATTGGATATGCAAAGCTGAAAACATGGCTAACATTTTAGAGGACAAATATCATGGCAAGTAAATTTAAAAGCAAGACTCAAGACCCATCAGTTGAGAGCGTGCAGGTTAGAAAGTCAGAATGGTTAGATACCTGCCAAGCAATGGGCTGTTGTTTAAAGCCTAGCGTATCAATTGGCGGCCATCAGTTGTGTACTTATCATGCAACTGAAAGCCAAGGAGAAGGGTATAAGAACTGGCAAGCAATCAGTGAAGCGATTCGAGATAACTTAAGCTTAATCAAAAAGGCTTACTCTCTGATTTACAAGCAGCATGAATTTTGGAGCAAGCCAGAAACAGTCAATGCACTAAGAGGTTGGGATTTTTGCCCCTACCTGACCAACGAAACGCCGAATTTGTACATCAGTAAATTATTAAACAAGGTTGAGCGAGTTATAAAGGATTCAGCCAGTGACTTAATTCTGCATGGCAACATTCGCGGCACCCACATCAAAGATAAGCCGAAAGGAAAGCCAAAGGGTGTTAAATCAATTGTTGAAATAGCTGAAAGTTTAGACGCAATGAGAAACCAATAAGGAGCAATTTTAATGAGTGAAAAAATGAAAATAAGATGCTGTGGCTGCAATGGAAGTAAAGTTACAGCAAGATTAACTAACGGAAAAGAAATCTACCCGCACAGGAAAGACTTGTATGATTTACCTTTTTGGAAGTGTGATGTTTGCGGTAACTTTGTTGGCTGTCACCACAAAACCAAAAACAGGACACAGCCGCTTGGATGTATACCTACGCCAGAGATTAAAAATGCCAGGCAGCATATACACAGGATTCTAGATCCAATTTGGAAAAGCAAACTCGCAAAAAGAAATGAAATATACGCTTGGCTGTCTGAACAACTTGGCTGGAAGTATCACACAGCGCAAATTAGAAGCATTGAAGAGGCCAGAAAGGTTTATCGATTAGTTCAGAGATTTAAGGCGGAACTATGACTAGCTACTCAATAACCGTCAACAGTAGAAAAATGAGCGTAATTACACCGCTAACTAAAACAGAGCTTTTGAGACAACTTCACTGGAAGTTCGGGAAAGTCGCAAAAATAGAAATAAGGGGTTAGGTATGAGAGATATAAACAGAGAGTTGCAAATCAAGATATTGAAAATTGCCGCAGTAATTTGTAGTGCCAATGGTTCAATTGCCGGTAATAGAGTTTGCCAGGATTGGTCAATTAACGAATTAAACCCAGAGGATTTTTTAAATAAAAAAGAAAAAGAGGATTTGATTTTTAACTATGAACAAGCTAACAGCGACGGTCGAGAGTACGACCCTGATTACTTACCTATAGGTGACGAAATGGTTTTAAGTTTTGCCATTAAAGAAAATATAAAACTCATTATCAAGGGTTTAGAAAATGAAAATTAACAAAATACACAAAGGGGGGCAAGTCAGAACTATTCAGCGGGCAAGTGACTTACAAACAAGATGGTGAATACATCATAGTTGAAGAAGCACGACACAAAGACGGTAGCAAGGCATTTTACAGTTCAATCTACCATAAAACCGAAGTTTGCAAGATGGTTAAGCAATGCTATATGCATAATATGCCTAAAATCGTAGCTAGAATCATCTTGTGGGCTATTAATAAATACAACTAAATGGTATGTAGCGGTGAGCAAAATAGAGTTGTTAAATATGGATTGCATGGATTATTTAAAACAATGCAAAGATAATGAGTTTGACTTGGCGATTGTAGATCCGCCGTACGGCATTAAGTTTGGTGAGTTCAACAGAACAAATAAAACAAGTGGTGGAAAAAGAGTCAAAACCAATAAATACAAAAACTCCAAATGGGATGACGAGATACCAAGCGATGAATATTTTAAAGAATTGTTCAGAGTTAGCAAAAACCAAATAGTGTGGGGTGGAAATTACTTTCCATTTGTTTGGAGTTACGGTGGAAAATGCTTTATTTATTGGCACAAAAACAACCCAGTAGACAATTTTTCAGATGGTGAACTTGCTTGGACTTCATTTAATAAGCCTGCCAAGCAATTTCATTATAATTACTATGGGAATATTGAAGGTAACACAAGCGCAAAAAACAAAATACATCCAACACAAAAACCAGTTGATTTATATAACTGGCTTTTACAAAACTACGCCAAACCAGAAATGAAAATATTAGACACTCATTTAGGTTCGGGTAGCTCAGCAATAGCCGCACACTATTTCGGTTGTCATTTTGTAGGAATAGAACTAGACAAAGATTACTACCAAGCGGCACAGAAACGATTTGAACAACAAACAGCACAAATGGATATGTTTTAATGGTAGAAATAACAAAAGACGCACAAGAGGCGCATTCAATGATTTTAACTTTGTTACTTAGTTGGCAGATTGCGCGGTATATGGGTAAAAACCAAGCTGCATCAATTAAGAAAACAGCCAGAAAGCTAAAAAGTCAAACCAAAGACCCTGCTGTATTTGATATGTTTAGAAAAATAGCAGTAGCAACAAGCGAAAAGCAAGTTATCGTGACTATTGAAAAGTGTTTTAAAGGTTGGCAAGAATTGGGGTTAATAAAATGAGTTTTGTTTTTCAAGATTACGTCATAGCAAAACACCACTCAAGGTGGTATGAGCTAGGTTCTCTGTTGGACCATATAGACCAAATAGAGAACCCTTACGGATTCAGTAGTAATCCAATAGACGCTCCAGATATTAGTTACAGAGTGGCCAAGATGGTGGCTAGAGCGTACTGCGAGAAATTGACAAGGAAAAGCAGCTAATTAAAGAGCCTTACAGGTGTCACGCCGAGAAGCTAAGGAGATAGATACGGAGTAAGATAACTTTAACAAATTGATATTGCCTGTGCAATAAGTATAATTAAGGTAACACGTAACCAAGGGTTTATTTTGAGTTTTATAAAGTCAGATAAGTTTGAAGGTAGCGCTTTAGAATGCGCCCGTTGTGCGTCCGGTTTTGATTTTGATGATTTGCAGAGTGAGACTGGGATAGATAAAAAGAAAGTTGCTAGATTTGAATCTGGTATTGATTACCCAAACCAAAAAGAAATAGAATTACTAGCCAATGCTACGGGCGTGATGCCTAAATTCTTTTTTAACGCATGGGTTAAAATGCCAGAACATTGCTACAACTTTACAATTTAATTAACCAATAGGAAAAACAATGTATAACAGCACTTAGGAGTAATTATGATAGTTATTAAGCAAACCAAGCATGGCTTAAAGAAAGGCCAGAAGTTCTATGACTTAAAAGTAGATGGTGATTTAGCAGTATTCAGAAGTGAACGAAGAGTTGCGTTTTTGCCAGTTAGACTTTTATCGGATATAAAAATTAATTATGAATCAGAATGTAAACTTGCAATGTGATTAAAAGCCCCTAATTATTGGGGCTTTTTTATCTTGGCTTGAGCTATTCCTGCGGTTATATCATAAAGTGTTGTTAGATTGAGTTAATAAGCCGCCATTGTATTTGTAATTGTTTGCTGATGCTATCATTCTTAAGTAAACACCATCAGGCTTGCAAGATTTACTATCACCGCCATGAGTCATAAATGTATTAACGCCTGCTATTACGTCAGTCTTAAATATAGCAGGTTTATTTCCATTAAGTTTTGAATTATAGGAAAACCCTGCAAATGCAAGCCTTTCCATATGAGTATGAGCATCACTGATAACCACATAATCAAAACTTTCTGGTATTTGCCAGTCAATGACTTCTGTTTTGCTTGTGTCCCTGTAAATCTTCCATTCTTTACCAAGTTCATAATAAGGTTCATTTTTAGCTGTATTAACCAATAGTTTATTTGCCTTGTAAAATCTCTGTCTACTTGTTTTATACACAAGTTCAAATTCAATTAAATTTTTCACCCTAAAAACTCCCCACTAAACCAATTAACAAAACAAAAAAAACTATAAAAACTAATGCACCAAACGGGCTATTTAAACTGTATTTACTCATATTTACCAGCATCTAAGTTACGCTCAACTTGGTTAATACATTCAGAATATAACTTAACAACTATTAATGTTAATTCAGTTAGATCCATTTCAAAAAATTCAGTCGCGTTATATCTCTCACCGTCTTTGTTAAATAAAAAATACTCAACAATTGTTAAATCAACAACGTTTGTGAATTGATAGTTAACTTCAATAGCTAGGTTTTTCTGGCCTAGTAAATCAATATTTGTTTCTAATGTTTCTTGTCTCATTGCTTTGACTCCCAAGATAAGAATAATTTATTTAACTCATCTTCCATTGCTGACATTACTGACTCTGCTGACTCTGCTAGCCATGCTGACCTTGCTGCTGACTCTGCTGACCTTGCTGCTGACAATGCTGCTAACTCTGCTGCTGAGCTTGCTGCTGACGCTGCTAACTCTGCTGCTGACACTGCTGACTCTGCTGCTGACCTTACTGACCATGCCGCTGAAAGTTTTTCTTCTGATATTTCACCATTTATGTACTTACGCTTAGCCTCGATAGCTTTGCGTGGCCTATCATCGTTTGGAAATTCCTTTTCAAAATTAGCTAAACAATTTTCAGCCCAATCGCAACCCAACAATTGCAATTGATTTTTTTGATCTTGCGTGAACTGGTCATAAGCCTCAGATATAAACCACCATATATCATCCCAGCCGTTTGACTCTAAAGCTTGTGACAAAGTAACCGTTTTATCTCCGTTCGCATCAATAAAAGTTTTATAAGCATCACTGCATGCCTTTAATTTTTTTAGCTCATATTTGTTTAATGTTGTTTTCATCGTGCTAACTCCTTATTAAGTTATAAATATATTTATATAAAAGGATTAAAATGTCAAATGTATTATGTAAATAAAATAGCATAATAAATAGTTGATGTTATAAAATTTAAAGTTTAAGATATACACAAATAAACAAACGGAGGTCATTATATGACGTTAGGCGAGCAATTATCTTTGTGTATAAAGCGAAGTAAAACAACTAGGAAAGCAGTTGCCAAAGAGGCTGGTGTTTCTGAATTTACATTACGTTCGGTTTTGAATGATAAAGAAGATGTAAAGTTAGGAACTTATAAAAAAGTGGCTGCTGCATTAGGTAAAAAAATTTGTTATTCAGTTGAATAAATAGGAATAGGAAAGATGAATACATTCGAGAAATTAAGAAATGCAGATATTTCAGAACTGATACAATACAAAGGCAAGTTTGCTTATTTATCTTGGTCTAACGCTGTTAGAGAATGCACAAAGTTATGCCCAGATATGAACTGGGAGTTTACTTCATTCGGTGAGTTCGGCTTGCCTTACCTGCAAACGCCACTTGGTTACTTTGTAGAGTGTTCAGTCACTATTGAGGGAGTAACAAAAAAACAAATGATGCCAGTACTGGATCATACAAATAAAACAGCAATGTCACCCAATGCAGGAATGATAAACAAGTCACAACAGCGAGCGTTAGCAAAGGCAATCGCATTGCATGGGCTAGGGCTTGATTTGTGGGCTGGAGAAGATATTAACGAATATGACGACTCAGGCAATAAAATCGTAGTTGATACAATCACAGAGGAGCAGCAAGCGCAGTTGTATGAATTGATATGCAACGATGACGGCTCTCTAAATCCTAAAGGCGTAAAAGTTCAAGCCGCATTCAAATTCAATTCACTAGCTGAAATCAAAACCAAGAAGTTTGAGCAAATATTAAAGGCTGCATCATAATGGAAATTATCAAAGATATAGAGCAAGGATCCCAGGCTTGGCTAGATTTGCGCATTGGCAAATTAACAGCGTCAAAAGTGGCTGATATAATGGCTAACGGCAGAGGTGGCAAACCAAGCGCTAAAACTGAAACTTACATGATTGATTTGTTATCAGAGCTTTTAACAGGTGAACCAAAACCGTTTTTTGAAAACGATGCTATGCGATGGGGAACTGAAACTGAACCACAAGCAAGGGCTATGTATGAGCTAATAAACAATTGTGAAGTTGAAGAAGTGGCATTTATCAAGCTAAACGAACGCGTAGGCGTCTCTCCAGATGGCCTAGTAGGTGAGGGCGGATTAATTGAGATTAAATGCCCAACGACAGCTACACAAGTCAGAAGGGCATTATCTAAAGAGTATCACACAGATTACAAAGCACAGATACAAATGCAGCTTTGGGTTAGTGGTCGGGAGTGGTGCGACTTTGTGAGTTTTGATCCAAGATTAAATTGCGATGCTTCATACTTACAAGAGCGTGTTTATCGTGACGAGGAATACATCAAAGAAATGGAAAAACGAATTGCACAGTTTGTTGAAGAGCTTAACGAAAAATTAAAGGCTTTAACTGGTGACTAACAAACAGCTAAAGAAAATCATACAGAATAGAAAGCGGTTATTCTTTTATGACAAAACAGCGAAAGCAAAAGCGGCTCAAAAAGGCCAGAGTATTAATTAAACGAGGGCGGCTATCAAAGCAAGAGATAGCCGCACAGTTAAAGTTAAAGGAAAGTGAGATATGAAACTTAATATATACAAAGTTAATTTTAAACCTAAATACCCGGTGCCTTGTGGTTTAATCATACGTGCACACGATAAGCAAACAGCTTTAGAAATTGCGCAATGCAAAATACATCATACAGAAGTGAACATTAATGATGTTGAAGAAATAGATCTAAAAAAACACGGTCAAATTTTGTTTTATGAGCCTGGGGATTACTAATGCCTAAAAACCATTAAGCTAAAACATTACATAGAGATTAAATATGAATAACTTAAACGAACAATCATTATTTGAAGTTAAAGCTGAAAAGGTTGTTAGGGAAAAGTTTGCAGCTAATCAGCATCACAAAGAAGCTATAAAGGAATTAGTTAAGCAAGGCTGGCGACCTGCTGAAGAGATGGAATATAAACTAAAACAGGCTAATGAGCAGATAGCTAGACTTGAAAGTGATAAACCAGATATGTTTTGGCTTTCTGATGACCCTGAAATGTCATTTGATTCGCCAGAGGAGCTCGCAGAGTACTATTTAGATAGTTATAGCTCAGAGCTTAACCCTGTAATAGTTAAGTTGGCTCGTGGCGTATCACTGCCAAATGCAAAGTATGAATTTAAATACAATTCAGAAACAAACGAGTGGGTTTATAAAATTCTAGAGGGAAATAAACAATGAATAACACAACAGAAAAACTGCAAAATATAGTTGATGAGGCTCAAAGCCAAAACTGGCATTGCGATCATGTGACAGCCAATTGCTGGTACTTTGACTATAAGGAAGGAGCGGTAACTAATAAGTACAATCCAAATTGTGAGCCGCTAAAATTAAAAGAAACAAAACTAACAAGGCATAATCCAGAGATTAAGCAACAAAAAACTATCAAAGCAAAATCGGTGTGGATTAAAAAACATAACGCAGTTTATAAAAATAAACTTGAAAACAAAGGAGAGTAAATAAATTAAAATAATTGATAAATTATAATTGCGTTCTATAATCTAGCCGTTATAATGTATTTAAAGGTTAGGGAATAAGCCCAAGCCAAACCGGAGATAAAAAATGTCAACTTTAAAAGCAATCAAAGCAACATTAAATAAGGCAAACTTAGAGTCAAACGACAATGTGGTTAATTTATACATTGAGAGTGTAGCTAGTTTGAGCTTTTGTGACGGTGTAGAGCGTCAAAATGGAATGAGTGACTTGATTGGTCAGGGTTTTGATAGGCTTGCACTAGAAGTTACGAATGATTATGTTTGCAGTTATGATCGTTATTAAGGGTGTTGAATGTTTATTCCAAACAAGGATAGGTTTATCCATGATGACGGCACTCTTAGGGTTTGGTTTGCAAAAGATAGCGATTATAAATTTATACTTCACCTTTGCAAAAAATTCCGTGATTTTGAATTCTTTTATGTACCAGACAAAACGCTTAGGGATGAGATAAGAAAAGGTAATATAATTGCATTTGATTATAATGTATTTGAGGCTGGTTATATATGGGTAACATTTAACAAGAACGGCAAAAGTAGAATCAACCAGCTGGCGGTCGATGAGTATTTATGGCGCAATAAAGTTGGCTCTATTGTTACAGGTATTTACGAGGAAGAGTGTAGACTAAGGGGTATGTGGGGGTGTTACCTTTCGTGCAATACAAATACACCTGGTGATAAGTTTTGGCCGACCCAAGGGTGGAGTCCGATAGTTAAGCGAGAGGCCGGGAAAGGCAGAGGGGGGTTTAACATTATATGGGCGAAACTAATAAAGGAAAATGCCAATTTGCAGCTATTCCCTGTTGCCGTAGGCGATATTAAATCAGAAAAAAGTTACAAATTTCAATCAAGTATAACAGCTGCAAGAGTGAAAAACAAAAGAAAGCAAAATGAATTAACTGGGGATTTGTTCGATGAAGATTAGAGGTAATTTACTAAAAGGTGAACCAAAATTCGTCCACTCAATAACAAGGCGACCTATTATGAGTATTAAAGAAATGATTAAACAGCTAGGCGGCAATCGCGCAGCTATAGCTAAACAAGCAGGAATATCAGTACAACAGCTAAACAACATGGTAAGCAAAGGCCAAGAGGTTGAGCTATTACCAGATGGTAGTTTTGTAGCTGTTAGAAGCAACGCTGTTAGGTTTAATAAGTAAAGGGGATAGTAATGGAAATATAAAAATGAGTACCAAACAAACAATTTTAAAATTCCCTTGCTGTCACATATATGAGTCAATTGATGCTAAGAATCAAAAACATTTACACTAAAGAAGTAAAACGCTTTAGAACACAAGTTGAGATAGCAAAGTTTTTAAATTGTTCGACAGGTGCCATAGCTAACCTGGTACACAAAAGAACAAATCAACTGCTTGGCTGGAAACTTCACAACTACCCCATGACAAAGCCGCACTTACGAAAACCTCACAATTGAGGTTTTTTATTAATTAATTGCAAATTATTTATATAAATCACTTGCAATGTATAAATCAAACGCTATACTGTATACAAAGGTTAGGGAATAAGCCCAAGCCAAAACGGAGATAAAAAAATGAAAGATTACAAAGTTACAGTTAAAGGCGTTAGCGGCTCAATTAGTTATGAAGTATTTAAAACCTTAAGGGGCGCTAAAGGAGTTGCTAAAAAGATTGCCAACGAGGCATTTTACGGTGAAGAAGTTGAAATAACTATACTGGAAATATAATGAGCGCATTCAACTTTACCCCTACACATAAAAACAACATAAAGTCTGGAGATACGATACTTCACAACGGGGAGGAAGTTACATTAAGCAAAAGTAACTTTTCTTACTGCAGCTTCATGGGGTTACTCATTAAAGGGGATAGTTACAATTTAGGGTATAATCCAGTGCTAAAAGGTAAGTTAAAAAATGAAAATAACCGAAATGATTAAACAGCTAGGCGGCAATCGTACACCATATCTAAAGTAGGCAGTTAAACAATGAAACTATCAGAACTAATAAAAACTAAATACGGCACAGTACGTGAATTTTTAGAAACAAATAAGCATTGGACAGAGCCAAGCACTAGAACATTAATGAGTCGAGGCGCAGAGGTTTTAAAGCTTGCTAACGGTGATTACATATTAATCAGCAGTAAGACAAAAATAATTAAGGGAGTTAAAAATGACTAAATACGCATACACTTTTTTAGCAGGTTTATCATTGGGCCGCTGTTTGTTCTACCCAAACTTAGACGGCATAACTAGCGGTATTAGCGTTGCTCTATTTGTGTTTTTATCCATGGCTGCAGTAGCGACTATTTTAGAAAACAAAAACAAAACTGATGTTGGTTAGTTTATTAAAATGAATACCATTGACAGTTTAAGACAAAGAATAAAAGAGATTGAGTTACTTATACTTTCTGATGAAGGTAGGCTAGTTAATGAGCCTGATAATTTTGCGTTAAGCCTACAGTTGGAATCATTTAAACAACACAAAGAGTTTTTACAGATCAAATTAAGAAATAAACTGAATTTTAGACCTGTATACAAAACACCAAAAACTAAACACAACACAAACAACAAGCATAAATAATTAGATTGTTTATACATGAGGTGATAAGTAGCAATGAGTACCAAACAAACAATTTTAGAATTTACTTGATGCTATTGATGGTTTTCAAACGGCAGATAGCCATGACTAAGCATGAGGGTTAAAAAAGTGAGTAAATTAAACAAAGAGAATCAAGAGTGGTTTAACCAATACGCAGAACAAACAGAAGGTTGCTTTGCGGTTATTCTTGGCGGTCACGTAAGAATGAAACTGCTCGAAATGCAAAGCCAGATAGAAGATCTTGAAAGTCAGTTATCAATCCTTACTGAAAACATTAAAACTTTAAAAACCAAAACAAACCAAGAGCGTGATAATTCAACAATTGAAATTGAGCGAATAATAAACCAAATAGCTGAGAAAATATGGAAAGAAACTTCGGATGAGTCACAATGCTTAAATGTAGGTGCTTTTTCAGTAGGTATTTATGATGCATGTTATCGCAAAGTTAAACCATTAAGTTATTACGGACTAGAAACAATATTGGAAGATACCAACAACCCAGTAGAGTTGTATAGTTGGCTACTTGATAACGGTTTTATAGTGGAGGGTGAATAGATCACTAAACAAATAATCAGATATCAAAACGCGGAGTACACCATTAAGCGCATAGTTAACAAACATGCCCTTTTGCTTTCAAAAGAAAAAAGCCGCCTAGAATGCGTTAAGCTAAGTAAAATTAAACACTTGCTTTAAATTTAACAAATTTATTCAAAGTGCTATAATACCTTTATGGACCTGCGCGAAATTCCCAAAATCAAAATGATTCGACGTTTTGATGATATAGAAAAAGGCACTGTTTTAGAATTATTTCAAGACGGTGTTTTTACACGCGCAAAAACTGGCAAAAAGCAAAAGTCACAAAAATGGATTCAAGTTGCATTAAGCAGCAACAGGGCTAAACCTTACGTTAAATGCTATGCACTTGTGTAGCGAATGTGAGCGCGAAGGTAAAATCGAAATTGCCAGATACAAAGTTCTAGTCGAGAAAGATTTTAGCTACGTAATTAAACGAGCAAAAAAGCCTTATATATTTCTATGTGAAAAACACTTAAGAGAAAAGACGGACTATCAAATTAAAAATGCCATTAAGCTCAGAAGTGATTATAAAGATCCTAATTATTTTATTAGCAGCACTAAGTACAAGCTCGAAAGCTGATTATGTAGATATAGGCTTTGAAAGTAACTTTGCCATGGCAAGCAAGGTGTTTTTTAACGGTGTTATTGTTGACGCTAAGACATCTGACGAAAAAAGGGTTGGCATTGGTTATGGTTGGCAGGATAAGTCAACACAAGTCTACATAGGGGGTGGCTATACATCACTAGAGCAAGTTTATTTTTTTAGTGAGTTAACGCATAAAAACGGCAGGCATAGTATTTACGATTTAACCATAGAGTATGTAAACAGTAGACCTGTTGCAAGTTTGGGTTATACTCACCTAGTCAGTGAAAATGCAGGCCTTATAGCAAAGCATAATTTCACTGATAATATTTTATTTTTTGGTATTAGACGTTGGTTTTAGGAACAAGCACAGCTTTTGGATTCGTGCAATTACAAGGATGTTCCTAACCACTCAAAGAGGAAAGCACGACATGCTAAATGTAACAGAAGATTTAAGAAACAAGGTTGTAAAAATGCCGACCACTGGCGAATTCTTACCAGACGGTGATTCGGAAGTTATCGACATCATCAGCCTTACAATGAAAGACTGCAACAAAGTAAAACTAAAAGCCGAATCAGCAAGGTTAAATTTTGTTGATAAATTTGATGGCAACGAAGATTTAGCGAAGCGATTTGCTATTGTTGAATATAACAACACGTTAAAATACTGGGCGGTTGTTTACGGTTTAGCTGTAGAAGATGAAGCGGCATATAAGTTAAACGGCCTAGACCAAGTTACGGCTTACATCGACAACTTTTTCGGCACCAAGTACAACTCGGTTTATGAAGATTTAGCTTTAGAAATTCTTGATAAAAACGGCCTCGAACTTGTGGATTATGAAGAGCTAAGCGAACAGGAAGAAAACGAGATAAACAACCTTGTCAATCCTACTGCTTAGTTTAATCATTGGGGCGATATTAACTATATTGCCCCATAACTATCACTTCATACTTCTGCGCTTAAAAAAGCCACCCCAAATACCACCGCATAAAAAAGCCTTTTATAATGAGTATATTAATTCACCAAAATGGCGTAAAATAAGGGTTGGTAGACTTGCTAAAGATGGTTACAGGTGCCAAAATTTTCACTTGTGGCCTGTTAAGAAAAACTTGCAGGTTCATCACAAAACTTACGTAAGACTTGGTAATGAAAGGCAAAGCGACTTGATCACACTTTGTACCCGTTGCCACAACAAAATTCACAAAAGGAAATAACATGTTACAAACTGTAAACTTGGTAAACGCACAGCGCGACACGTTGCCAAACGCTTGCATAGCTATATCATATGCAGAATGGGAAGAGGTTCAATCATCTGTTATTACAAAGCGTCTGACTCGCAAGTCTAATGATAACTACGAGTTATTAGAGGATAAAAACGCATCGGAAGAAGATGGCATTAGCCAGATTAAGTTTAGCGCCGATTACTGGTCGAACATACAAAAGATGCAGCAAGGTTGTCGCCCTTACTTATTAGAGGGTGCAGGCGGTGAAATTGAATTTGTCATCGACTTTAACGATGAGTGGATCAGCAAGTACAAAACAATTCACGGTAGCGACCAACAAAAAGCAATTAAAATTTGCGAAATGTATTTAACAGAAGTTGTTTTACCAGATTTACAAGGTTAGTAAAATGAACGCTGAGCAATTCAGAACATTAGTTGTTGAACCGACACTCCGAGAAATACCCAAGGGTTACAGTGACAAAGCGGTGTTGGCTGTCATGATGATAGTTGCTCACGAATCATTGCGAGCGGAATACATAACTCAAACTAATAACGGGCCAGCCAAAGGTATTATACAAATGGAAGGCTGGGTACATGATGATGTATGGCAGCATTCAGACTCAATACGAGATAACGCTATTAAGTTAGGTATTATCAACTTTGGCGACGATAGACCAAACTCCGACAGGCTTATATACGATTTGCGCTACAATGTGTTTATGGCTAGACAGCGTTTGTTTATGGATAAAAACCCGTTACCAAGCGACCCGATAGAAATGAGCATTTATCTAAAAGGTTACTGGAACAGCGCACAAGGTAAAGCGTCCGATATGAGTTACTACAACGACTATAAACTATGGATTTAATATGCACGTAGTTAAAGAATCAGAAACAACTAAGGGATTGCTTAAGCAGCTAATCGAAAAGACCGAAGAGAACACGGCAGAAATTAAAGAGTTAAAGAACCTAAAGAAACAAGCTAATATTCAACAGAAAAAATTTGAGGGTAAATGGTCCAGATTTAAAACTATAGCCGCTATCTTTGCTATCGGGACTCCGTTGTTTAGTCTAATCACTGGCATTATTGACCCAACTGTAGACTTTCCAATTCTTGTAGAAAGGTTTAATGCGGTAATGTCACAAACCTATCGGTTTTTTGGTAGTTAATATGGGTTTATTCTCAAAGTTACTAGGCAGTAATAAAGCAATACAGTCAGTATCTAACGCAATAGATAAATCCATTCTTACAGATGAAGAAAGGGCAGAACTCAAAGTCGAAGTGTGGAAAGCAGCTCACCCATTTAAAATAGCACAACGATTCTTTATGCTTATAGTAACACTTCCATACATGACAGCTTGGACGATTAACATTATACTGGCATTAAAAGGCATAGATAACGCGTTACTAGATAACATACTCACTGGCAGGGTTGGTGATGTTTTTCTAGCAATGGCTATATTTTATTTCGGCGGCGGAACATTAAACACGCTAACCAATTTTAAAAAATAAAGATTAAACAATAACACGCTCTATAGGGTAGAGCGCATTGAAAGGCAGGGCTAATCAATGGCAATACAAAACGTAACAAACGGGACTCATGTTTTTGAGTTGCAAGAATTCAATGACTTGCTAAAAGCATTAAGAGTCGAAGAAAAACAAAGTTATAAATCAGTAATAATCCACACCGACTTAAATAAAAACCACATTATTATTGATGGAATATTTGCTTACAGTGAAAGATTCTCTAACTCACAGGAGCGGACAGATAGCGGAATCTGGTACATGGCAGAATATAATGCATTGTGCAAAAAGTTAGGCGTTGTAGATATAAAGAAATCAACAAGAGAAACACTAATCATTCAAGAAAATGCCGCTGTAAGTATGATAGTTGAGTATATTACTGGCGGGGGTGTTTGATATGGCAAAGTTAACACCAAAACAAGACGCTTTCGTAAAGGCTTACTTACTTAACGGCGGCAATGGCACTCAGGCAGCAATAACAGCAGGGTACAGCGAAAAGACAGCAAACGAACAGGCTGCGCAAAACTTAGCAAAACTTAGCATTAAGAATGCTATAGAAGAGCATCAAAAAAAGGCAGATGAAGCGTTTATCATGTCAAAGAGAGATAAGCTATTAATGCTAGAAAGAATAGCTAACGCAACAGCCGTAGAGGACGAGGAAAAGGGTATATTAAACGCTCAAGCCGCCATAGCAGCAATAAAAGAGCATAACTTAATGCAGGGTGATAACGCCCCCACCCAAACAGAAAACAAGCACATAATTAACGCCAATGAATCAGATTGGTAAATGAATATTAACTGCATAAATAGTGAATACTTGAATAAAAGTATTGGTATTTGCGCTGTTATATATTTTATTGTGAATAAAAATTCAAAATGCTAGATTTAAGGCAATTCCAAAAACACGTAAAAGAAAAGTCCCCAGCTTTTGTACCTTTATTTAGGGATAAGTCACGCTACCAAGTTGCCTACGGTGGCGCGGGCAGTGGCAAATCGCACATAGTAGCAAGAAAGCTTTTATACAGATTGCTAAACGAAGGTGCTAAGCACAATATTCTAGTCATTCGCAAGGTTGACAAAACCATAAAAAAATCAGTTTGGACGCTGCTTAAAAACATAATAAGCAAATGGGGGTTATACAACGAGTTCAAGTTTAACGTAACTGACCGAACAATGATTTACGTACCTACAGGTTCACAAATTATGTTTAGCGGCCTAGATGATGTTGAAAAGCTCAAGTCCATTGAGGGCGTAACTTCGATATGGGTAGAAGAGGCTACGGAGCTAGTGCAAGAAGATTTCGAGCAGTTGGATTTGCGTTTACGTGGTGAGCATGGCTGTCTTAAACAAATAATTCTTACATTAAACCCAATAAGCGAACAGCACTGGATTAAAAAAGTGTTTTTTGACGATCCAATTTCTGACGTTTTCACGTTAAAAACTACTTATCTTGACAACTTATTTATTGATGATGAGTACAAGATGGTGATGGAAAACAAGAAAAAGACAAACCCTAGGTATTACAATATTTACGCATTGGGCAACTGGGGAACCGCGGAAGGCCTTATTTTTAAAAACGTTACACAGCGATTAATAAACATAGATGAAGTTAAGCACTTAAAATGCTTTCAAGGTTTAGATTTTGGTTACACAAACGATCCTACCGCTTTTTGCCAAGGTTACATAGATTTAGACAATAAAAAAATATATATCTATGACGGACACTATCAACATGGCATGAGTAACACTGACATATCGGAAATGTTAAAAGAAAAAAAAGCACACAAGCACAAGACAGTTGCTGACAGTGCAGAGCCTAAAAGTATCGACTCATTAATAAGCAAAGGATGCAAAGTAGTTGCAGCTTTAAAAGGTGCAGACTCAATTAACGCAGGTGTAAATTTTCTGTTAGAATATGAAATAATAGTAAATGCTCACTTATCGCATTTTATGACTGAGTTTTTAAACTATGCTTGGCAAGTTAAAGATGGTAAGCAAATGAATAAGCCTATTGACGAATTCAACCACTTTATTGATAGTTTAAGATACGCAACGGAAGAATACCAAACACCAAAAGAATACGGCGTTTACAATATATACGGTTAAAATATGGCAACAGAACACCCAATATTACATAAATGCGACAGCTTCACACAAAGGTTAACTGATTGGGAGCAAACGCGCGCAGCGATTAAGGGCAAAAACGAGGTTGTAAAAATTATAACTTTGCTACCATCACCACTTTATAACAACTATACAAGTTGCTTAAACTCAAATGACCCAATAGCCTTTGAAGTTTACAAGCAGCAGCAAACAACCAATAGGTTAAGAATGGAAGCTTATTGGGCTAGGGGACGCTATTACAACGCATCAGGACGAACGCACACAAGTCTAAACGGTATGTTATGGAGTAAACAACCAGAGGTTGAGCTTAACAGCCAAATTCAATACATAGAATCAAGTGCTAATGGCGGCAATGTTTCCCTTAATGATTTTGTTAGGGATTTAAGCTCAGAGGATTTAGAGGTTGGTCGAGGTGGTGTTTTAGTTGATATGCCACAAATGGAAGGTAGGCCAACAATCGCAGAGGTTGAAAATGGCTTTAGTGCTAGATTTGTTGGTTATAAAGCGGAGTCTATTTTTTACTGGCGATTAAATCCAATAACTAACAAGTTGGAAGAGGTTAGACTTTTTGAAATCAAAGAAGTTAAGGTCGATAATTTTAATTACGAGGTTAAGCAGTATGTGAGGCGTTTGGTTTTAATCGATGGCGTGTATATCAATGAGCTTTACGATGACGGATGTAAATTAATTCAATCAACACAGCCGCGCGCAAATGGCAGGGCTTTAAACTATATCCCTTTCCAGTTTTTCGGTGCGGTATCAAATACTCCTGACATTGACAATCCGCCACTTTACGACCTTGCACAAGTAAATTTGGGTCACTTTGTTTTAGACTGCGACAACAGAGATAACTTGCATTATCACGGTCAAGGTATGACAAATATCTATACTGACATGACTCCACAAGAGTTTATGCAGAAAAACCCAGCAGGCTTAGATGTAGGTGCAAAAGGGCGCAACATGTTTAGCCAAGGTGATAAAGTAGAAGTTCTTCAAATTGCTGCTACAGGGGCGATAGCCGAAGAGATGATGCGAGATGAAAAGCGCATGGTTTCATTGGGTGCGCAATTGGTGCAAGACGTGAATACTAATGTCACTCTTGGAGCTAAAGAGATGGAGTTTGGCGCAAGCGTTAGCCAGTTAAAACAGATTAGTTACAACATAAGCGAAGGAATAACACGGTGTTTAAATTGGGCTGACGTATTTATGGGCGGTGCCGGTGAAGGCAACGAATTTAAGCTTAATACTGATTTTGTTACTGACAATTTAACGCCCGAAATGCTTAACCATTATTTTGCTGCTGTGCAAGGCGGTGTTATTCCAAAATCAATTTACTATGAAGCGTTGCGCGGTGTTGGGGCTACTACATTAGATAATGACGAAATCACAGAATTAGCAGCACAGGAAGGTGCAGATCTGCAAGGCGAAAGCGAAGAGTTAGCTCGTTTACGTGCTGAAAATGAAGCATTACGCGAGCAAAACGGTGAGTAATGGCTAACGAGCAATTAATAGCGATATACAGCCAGCATTCTGTTCACATCAACAGATTGGCTGCTGGTCTTGGTAATGATGTTGTGCCGTATATTGATAATATATACACGGACATCAATTCTATATTTGCTAAATACTCAAGCCGTAAGCGAATTACACCAGAATTGGAAAGTAAGATTAGGTCTGAAATATCAGCAATAGTCAGCGAAGAAATGCAGGCTTACACTCGATATTTAAAGTCAGAGCAAAGGCAAGTTGGCATCTATGAATCGGAATTTTCGGCTAACGAGTTAGAGCAAGTTGTTGTTAATCCCGATTTTGAATCAACTATTCCTGCGGCAGCGCAAATAACAGCTGCAGCAGTATCAACACCTATCAAAATTGGTGAAGATAGTTATATTACGTACAATTCTATGATGCGTAATTATTGGCAAAAATGGACTGATGAAATAGACGCTGCTGTTGCTCAAGGTTTTGTGCAAGGGCAGACAATCCAACAGATTCAAAGTGTAGTTTTAGAAACGATTGAGCCAAGTAAAACAGCCGTGACTAAATCAGTCCTGGACAGGGCTAGAAGGCAAGCTCGAAGTATTGCAATAACAGGGACTAATCACTATGCAAATCAAGCTAGAGTTGAATTCAGTAAGCAAAATCTTGATGTTATTAAAGGTTATGAGTATTTATCAGTTTTAGATTCTAGCACGTCAGACCAGTGCAGG
>SPKZ01005004.1_pt1 | contig 23474 bp, 20 predicted proteins | sample 2456571 | NCBI WGS metagenome assembly SPKZ01 (sample SAMN11192286, study PRJNA482655) | marine metagenome | biome: ENVO:00000447; feature: ENVO:00000244|ENVO:00000211|ENVO:00000569|ENVO:00002023; material: ENVO:00002151; isolation source: ocean water from marine abyssalpelagic zone ... | reverse complement strand
GCGAGATTTAAAGGATGGACTCTATCAATTTGGGGTGATTTCACTGGTGGATATTTGAGTGCTGTTCAAAAAACAGGCTTATGTACCTACATATGAAATGTAATTAGGTGGCACTGATGGTAGAGATTTTCCATACATCTGATGCCAATACCTTTAGTTGGCAGCTACATATTATTGACAACCGAAGCCCATAGCCGCTTTACCTGCTTTTTACCGGTACTTATGCCACTTACGTTAGCTGAATTACATCAACAGCTATCAATGCAATGGCAAGCGATGTTAATCGAGATGATCATAGCCCAGCAACTGTTAGCCAATAGTGACGCTGTTTTATTGTTAAGTCAGTTAGATGAGCTGCAATTTGATATTCGTTGGGCTAAAAATACCGACTTAAGCATTAATGGCCATATTACCGATGCCATTAGCACTGGCAGAAGATTTAGCCACATACCTTAATGGTCAAGTTAAGCGTATTAAACAGCGCAAAGAAAAGTTTGTACCTTTAGCGAGGCTTTTTGAGTATTGCCAACAAATTACTGCATTAACGGGTAATGAAATGCCTGAGCTTAAATCAGCAGTAGTGTTACCAGACAATGTGGTAAGGTTTAGTGATTACAAAAAATAAAATAAACTCAGTATTAGAATGTATGAGTTGATAGTGTCATTGTTAAATAAAGAGTTTTTAGATCGTAAGCTTCCAGCAATAAAAACACATCATTTAGTATCTACTTTAAATAATCATTTATTTAATTTACTTACTGATTAATAATGAAAAACACTTACATTAACTCCTCTTCTAAAAGTAGTGATAAATAGGCTTTTAAATGTCGAATGATTTTTATAATGAAAATGCTAATTGTTTCTTTAACGATACTGTAAATGCTGATCTGTCTGCTATTTATCAGCAGTTCTTACCATTACTTATAAGTGACTCTCATATTCTTGATGCTGGTTGTGGCTCAGGTCGGGATACTTATTTTTTTATCAAACAAGGTTTTCAAGTTACTGCATTCGATGCCAGTGAAGCACTTGTTGCAAAAGCAAGTGAATACACAGGAATAAACGTTTCATTAAATACGTTTGAAAATTTTCAAAATCAATCTCTACAACCTTTGTTTGATGCTATTTGGGCATGTGCTTCTTTACTCCATGTGCCAAGCAACAAAATATCTGCTTCTTTTACTAATCTTGCTAAACAGTTAAAGGGAGGAGGGATCTTTTATTGTTCTTTTAAATACGGCAATAATGATACCAGTCGTAATGGTCGAAACTTTACCAATGCAGATGAAGAACGGCTATCAATTTTTATTAAAAATACAGGCTTGGTGATTGATAAAACTTGGATCACTGACGATGTGCGTCCTGATCGGCACAATGAAAAATGGCTTAATGCTATTTTAATAAAAGTGTAGAGATTATTCATGACTCTAAATAAAATAGATAGCCTATTAGCTGACTATAATTACTCATTATCAGAAATAGTTCCTGTTGGTCGTCTTTATTTAAGTGATAAAAATAAGCCCGCCATTTTAATTGATTCAACACTCTATAATTTATCTCTTTCAAGTTTTCAATACGTTGATTACACAAGCTATCAAAATAGAATAATGCACCAGTTTAATGGTTTATATCGTTTTTTAGCAACCAACATGACACTTTTAAGTACAGAGTTAGCATTGTTTTTGTCAAATAGTATTGAGGAACTTGATCTCAAAAATTACGGTGCAGATCGTAGTGAGAGCCATATAGATCCTACACCACCAGAGTTTAATTTTGCTCTTTCATTTGAACAAGTATTTGGCGCAAAACATATTCACGCCTTACAAGCAGAAGCTCCCTATGTTGATCGCCAAGGCCATCGACGCTATATCGACTATGTTTTACACCGAAATTCACAACCTATCGCAATTGAATTAAATGGTGAGCAATATCATCATCCTCTTTCGGCAATAGTTTCTGAAAAAAAATATCGATCGCAATTATTTAAACAAAACTCTCTGGTTAATGATGGTTATCATGTTTTTCGTTGGTCAAATAGAGGGATGCAAGACGAATTTAAATTTGAAGACCAAATTAAAGAGTATTTTGGTAATAGCCAATATTTTCAATCAGCCCCGTTATACCGTTCTATTCGAAAGGTAGATTTTTCACTTTACGATCATCAACAAAAGGCGATTAAGTCACTGCAAGAAAAAAGAGCTCAGGGTGAACAAACGTTCCTAATTGTATTACCTACGGGGACAGGAAAAACTGAGGTTTTTATTGAAGACTTTAGACAAGAGTTTGCTCAAGGTAATATTAAAAGAGCACTGGCTATAGTACCAAGTACAGAGTTAAAAAAGCAGCTAATTAACCGCGTAGAATCTCAATTGCCTGAGATTCGCGTAGGTGATGATTTTTATGGTTTAAAACTTGATGTCATTGTGCAAACCAGTGCCTATGTTTTAAGACATTTTAGAAATGTATCTTCCGAGTATTTTGATTATATTTTAGTTGATGAAACTCACCGTGCGGCGGCTCACGGTCTTAGAAACGTATTGGAGTATTATAATCCACGGAGTCTTTTAGGATTAACTGCAACTGACCAACGTTTAGATCAACAAAAGTTAGAAGATATTTTTGGTAGTTACCACATAAACTTATCTTTGGAAGATGCGATAAAACAAAAGCTAGTTCCTCAAATAAGAGCGTTTAGATTACTTTCCAATATTGATCTTTCAAATGTGCGCTTTAACGGAAAAGAGTTTGTAAAAAGTGATTTACAAAAAACAGTGCAAGTACCATCTCGAGATCTATTAGTTGTCGATTTGTTAGTAAAATATTTTACAGAAAAAACAAATACTAACAGCTCAAATAAACGTCTACTGAATAAACAAGGTGTTATTTTTTGTGTTGATATAAAGCACGCCAAACGAATGTCAGTATTGTTAAATAAACAAGGTATTAAAGCTGCGGCGGTACACGGTACCGATAGAGGTGCATTAGACGAATATAGACAAGGGGCTATTCAATTTTTATGCGCCTGTGATCTTCTTAATGAAGGCTGGGATTCCCCTCAAACTTCTGTGATTGTCATGGCAAGGCCAACTATGTCTAAGGTGTTATATACCCAGCAACTTGGCAGAGGCACGCGTAATTATCCAGGTAAAGAAGCACTTTATGTTATTGATGTGGTTGATAGCTACAGTTCGGCGTTACAACCTTGGTCTGTTCATGGCTTATTTAATTTTGGACTGTATCAACCGTTTTCAGATTTAGTAAACAATGTTGAAGGTGTTCCTAATCAAGAGTTAGTTGTTTTAGATGGCTTATGGGAGGTAGAGCGCCGTTTAGAGCCTATTAATATTTTTAACTTTGAACAAGAGTTTGGCGATTTATTAAATGAAGAGCAATTAGCCAGAGAGCTTTTTGTCTCAACGGGTACGATAAAGTCATGGCTAAAAAAAGGAGACATTAGCGCTCACCGAACATTGCCTTTTGGAAAAAAAACACTTAATTACTTCTCTGAGCAACAAGTTGAAACGATTAAAAAAGATAAGAAAATAAAAAGCAGAACAGAGCAAACCCGTAAGTTAGATTTTTATGAGTTTTTAGAAAAAAGAGATTATACATTTTCATATAAAATTATTTTTTTATTGGCAATGGTTAATCATTGTAATGATCGTGGAGAACAATCGCTGGATGATTTAGTTAAAAGGTACCGAGGTTTTTATCAAGGATTATCAAATAAGTTCGGTAAAGCGGAAAAGCCTAACAACCCACTAAATAATACTAAAAATTTAACTGATGTTAATTACCTTAAAAAAAGTATACGAGAAAATCCTTTCGAAAAATTTGAACGTAAACGTTTCTTTTATCAATGCAAAGATCTCAATATTATTTCGTTTGATCCGGTGTTATGGGAAAAGTTAAACCTAGCAGATTTAACAAAGATAACTGATCAGATGATTGGTGATGGCATTAAATACTTTAAAAAATTTAAAATTGAGTTAACTAGTGATGACTTCAAAGTGTTACTAGGCCATTCAGAAAATAGCCAAGCATCTGAATTTATACAGCCTATAGAATCTGCTGCTAATGATGAGTTAATACAAAAAGTAGTAGAAGTAGAGTCAGGTATAGAACTGCCATTTTATTCAAATCTTAAAATAGCTTGTGGTCACTTTAAAACTAGTCAGCATGATGAAATTGAAAGCTACTTTGTTTCTGATAGTCGTCACAGTTATGGGAAATTAAACCCTGAAATGCATTTTATTGCTACAGCATCGGGTAATTCAATGAATGGTGGTAAAAATGCCATAGAAGATGGTGATTTGTTATTACTTGAATTGATCACACCAAGTAATGCCGGTTCTATTTCTGGTTTAACTATGGCTATAGAGATGCATGATGAAGATGGCGGTGAGCAATACTTACTAAGAGTCGTTAAAAAACAAGCTAATGGTCAGTATTTACTTGTTGCCAACAATACCAATTACGTGGATATATTGGCAAATGAGCAAATGAATACTTTTGCTCGATTGAAAGCGGTTTTGTAACAGACATAAAACTGCTTTTTGTCGCTAAGTATATTGATTTTTAATATAGCGTTGGGTACAGGAACTCATTGTTATAAAAGAAAAAATCCATGTCTAAATCATGCGCACGGATTTTATACGCTCGGTAAGTAGAGCAGGGGTTTTATTAAAATCATCATATTTTAGAGTTTTAACTTACCACTGACTCTAAGGTGCATTAATTCACAGACCGAAATTTTCAACAACTTTTGTGTTTCTGTACTGGTTAGCCAAGAGCGATTGTCTTGAGGATCTTTCATGCTGTTTAGGGCTCTGTTGGAGGTTTACAAATACGGCAGTTTTTAATGGGCTTGCTGCCTTATGCTGTTTGCTTGTGCCCATTCTATGAATGCCTAGATACGTGTTGGGATACTGAGCTTACTATAGTCAATACTGATGGTGGTAAATTGAAAAACGAATGATTATTAAATATTTATCATTTTTCTGCGTTCATCTCGTTGTCAAACCGCAGTGTTTTTTTCGCAATGTAATGAAAAAAATATGCAATTATTATATTTGACAATATAAATAGATACTCTATTTCGTACAGTAAAAAAACCCAAAAACCCTCCGAATTATCTAACCATAGCCTAGTGCCATACACTGGAATTAAGTACAAGAAAGTAATATACCCTAAACATTTAAGCGCTTCTTTTTTATTAAATTGATTTAACCTTGCCCCCCAAATTGCGAACGCTATCATGGTGAAAACTATTGAGAATTGCGACGACAATACTTTCTCAGATGAGCGATAACCTGTAATCTTTATCAATTCAATGGCATTATTTACTGTTGATTGATTTTTATCTATAGAGCTCTTGTTGCTATCATCTTTTAATACCTCTAAGTATTCATTAATTGGTTCAGCTGCACGGTATAGTATTTGTCCTTGAGTTGCCTGTAAGTACATACAGGTTAAGGCAGCAATCAACGTGCTCACCACTACTTTTGAATGATTTATCTGCACATATACCCTAGCAAACCATATTGATATTAACGACCATACAATTAAATTGAGATCGTATTGATAATTGTTTAACCCAATCTCAAAATCACCAAAAAAACTATAGTGTTCCAATGCAGGGTAAAGAGCATATATAAAAGGTAAAGAGCTTAAACAGAGAAAAAATATGAGTCGGTGCCAAAATGCAGGTTTAGTTTGCATAGATAAAGCGCCAATAATGACGAAAAATATAGAGGCGATACTTACATAAATGTTAAGTCCAAGAACATCGGTAAAGGGGTGTTCTGCATAAAGTGATATGGGTAAAAGTAAGAGAATTAATAACGCTGTAGCTAAACCATATTTAGAATAAATGAACCTTTGAATATTGGCAAAGTAATGAAAGGTGATAATTGCTAAAAATGATAATAAATAAATAGAAAAGCCACCTCCAATTTTAAAATTATAACTTAATTCTAAGGTAAATATCGTTAATGGCATAAAATACAATAGTTTAAGTGGAGTTTTATTTGACATGCTAAAATAAAATGAGACTAACATAAGAGGAATTAACATGTTTCCGTTGAACCAAATGTAATCGGTTAGAAAAAATTCAACGTTTAGTACAGGGAAAAACCAATATAACTTCTTAATTATTTTACCCATAACAGAGTTACGTTTTTTTTCTGGTTTAACTATGCTATTACCGGCAGATAAAGGGGGAACAGCTGTAATAATGTCGGGGGGGAAATTCTCTGTTTTATTAAATTCATTAGCTTTGGGTTGTGGCTCACTTAATTCTTTCCATCGAAATAAAAAGTCAGGTATTTTTATTTGATCGACAAAAAGGTTGCTGATCAACATGTCTATTTCTTTTTCATTCCCTTGTAGTGTATTTTCATCTATAGCAAGAATGCGTATACAGTCTAAGTAAACTTCCGAGTTTAATTGATGCTCGTTATACAGTTTTGACAAAAATAAGCTAATGCGCTTTGCTCTATCAGGTCTTAATTGAACGTTACTTTTTGCAATTCTAATTTTACCGCGCGTGTCTTTATTCCAAAAAGTTGGTTCTTGATTATAATTTTTCTTTATTTGTTCATGCACATAGGAATATAAGTCCGATACAGAAACATAACCATCTTTATCTTTATCTGCATCGCCAGTACTTAAACCTTGAATAATATAATCAGTTAATACGCTTAAGCCATTTTCACCTTCTAATGCTACTTGAATACCAGTAGATGCTGTTATTAAAACTGTGCCTGTGCCCTCTAAAGACTGAAAATTGTCATCTAAACAACCTTTTGTTAATGACTTGCCCGCAGCACCACTGTAGCAACAATCTAATATTAGTATGATTTTATTGCTTCTAGAGTTCTGAGCTATGTTTTGAAGGTTGCTAATGGCTATTGCGGTGGTTTCTAATATTTCAAGATCAGTGTTATTAGTGGCTAAGTATAATTCTCCGGTTCTACCACTTGTTTTTCCATGCCCAGAGTAATAGATCAGTAAAGTGTCATTTTTAGTAAGTGTATTTAGGAGCTTATGCGTTACTTCTAATATTTCACTCGATTTTTGATTTATTAAAGTGACAACATCAGAAAAATTACAGGTATCTGCATCTTCCAATGTTGTTTTAAGTTGTTGGACATCATTTTCTGGGCAAGATAAATCGTGTAGACCCCCATCTTTGAAGTTCATATTCCCAATCAGTACAGCAACTTTTCTTCCTTGAACAGTCATATATATACCTATTGATTTTCGTTAATAAATTTGAATGCTTCTTTAATTTGAGTGTCATCTACATTCTTCGCATTTAATTTTATTTTGGTTCCATCGTTTTTTGTAATTTCAATCTCTAGCGAAGGCTCACGAGCAAAATAGGTCTTAAAAATTTCAAAAAATGCGACCATAGCACCGCTAGAAATAAATGTTATCGTTAAGGCTCCTAGGGTTATAGGTTCACCTTTTGTTTTATTTTTATCAGATGAGTTAATGAGTTGAGCATCAGATGGCTTAAGAAAATTAACAGTGGCATCTGTTTCATCTTCAATGAAATATTTCATTTCATTCACTAGATCAGACAACTCATCATTGGTAAGTAATAAGCTATTAATATTGATTTCCATCACATAGTTCCTTGTGCTTTGATACTTTAAAATTAATTTTATTTATAAGTGTATTGTCTAATAATTACACTATTTTATCAGGAATAACAAATTTAAAATGAAAAAAAGTAAGCAGTGATATTGTTGTTATTAACATTAGTTGCTTCAAAGTCGCATACTTAAAGTGCGCTTTCGGTTTAACTAATATAGCTGAATTTGAGTTAGGTACTGATATTTATTTAGCCGATACAGACGGCGATGGCATTGGTGATATTGCCGGTAACGATAATGATGGTATTCCTGATGATTATGAATTTTCCCATGGTTTAAATTCTAAAGATGCCAGTGACGCCACTTTAGATCTAGATGGTGATGGTCACTCTAATTTAGTTGAGTATTTAGCGGCAACCGATATCAATGATTCCTCATCAAGTACCAGTGAACATCAACAAATCACAGCGACTCAACAAATATATTAGTGCAGGCAGGTCGCGAGTTTATACTTACTTAAACTATTCAGCTACTGATGACCGCATGTTATTAACAGGCTTATCTTTTAGGGTGCATTTTAATGCCGCGGCGCTAGAGTATGTAGCAACCAGTAATATTTTTTCAACAAATTTTATTGCTGATACAGGCGTACAAAGTGATAGTAATGATGCTGATAACTTTAATGTAGTCATTTTTTGTAAAACTGGCTTCGGAAAAGATATTAACCCAAGTTAAGTGTGATCGGTCATCATTATCAAAAACTGCCCTTTTTATTCCTTTAAAATGCTTTTAAGTTAACGGGTTAAGTTTTACTTTTAGAATTATCATGCTATCGTTTTGCTAATCAAAATATACCTCATAGTTTTGAGGTTATCATTACTTATTAAGCTGAAATGGAGAAAATATGGATAATTATGGTAAATACGGATTAGTTGCTTTGTTTCATCAAGGATATTTAATTAAATAATGTAAGAGACAATTTCTTTTATTTTTTCTGGTAGGTAAATAATAAGGATATTATACTTTGAACAAAGAAAATTTTAAGCATGAATGTTCTCAACAGTTAACTGGCTACTTTCAGTTATTGCACAAAAACAAACTTGATACTGGGCTTAAGCATAGAGTGCAGGGCTTTATTAATGCGGGTGAATTTTTACAGGTTATCACCAGAGCGGAAGCGATCCAGTTAATGGATGATGCTCACTTGTCTGTTTTTGGTGTAACTAATGAGCAGCGCAAGGTACGTAAGGCCGCTATTTCCGCACTAAAGAAGGCAGTAAAAAATGGCAATGAAGATAGCATATTTGAGATACCTGCTATCAAGAGATTAGTTAGTCGATAGTTATTTACACGCTATAGAGCAGGGGACGTTCCTACTCTATAGCGTGTAATCCCTTTCAATTAAGTACGTCTATAGTAACGAGTAATTTATTAGCCAATTTGTTTTAGCTCGGTCTTATATTGATTACTGCTATGAATATAATGAGCGGCACCTCTAGCGAGCATTACCTTGGCTTTGTCATCGAGTTGTTTCACCACTTTTGCTGGTGAGCCTAATACTAAACTCCCATCAGGAATGATCATGTTTTCTGTCACTAAAGCATTAGCACCCACTAAACAGTTTTTACCAATTTTGGCACCATTTAACACCACGGCATTCATGCCAATTAAACTGCCTTCATCTATAGTGCAGCCGTGTAACATCACTTTATGACCAATAGTGACATTTTCAGCAATGATAATGGGAAAGCCCTCATCAACATGCAAAATAGAGCCATCTTGAACATTTGAGTTTTTTCCTATTTTAACTTGTGCTAAATCGGCTCTGATCACCACATTAAACCAAATACTGGCATGGTCACATACCTCTACATTGCCAATAACGCTGGCATTGGGTGCGATAAAACTACTTGGTGAAATAGTTGGAATAAGTTTACCTAACTGATAGATCATATGTTTGCACCTTAATATTTATATTGAGTTAATGTATTTAGTTTAATCTAGCTTAAGTTAACGTTAACTTAATTTTCTAACGGTAAAATCAATGAAAAAATACTGCCTTTATTTATTTCACTGCTCACGGTTACCGTACCTTTGTGAGCTAAGGCAATATGTTTAACAATAGATAAACCTAATCCCGTACCACCTAATTGTCTGCTGCGGGCTTTGTCTACACGATAAAAACGTTCAAATAATCGTGATAAATGTTCTTCGGGAATACCACTGCCTTTATCTGCAACGCTTATTTTAATATCATGATTTTGCTTAACAACGGTAATATTTATTGCACTGTTACCATCACTGTATTTAATCGCGTTGTTTAGCAGGTTAATAATTGCTTGTTCTATTAATGACGAGTTATGCTTAAATATTATGTCTTCGGCGTTGTTTAATATAATGTCGATGTTTCTTTTTAACGCCTTGTCTTTACAAAGAAATATAGCGTTGCTTAATGCTAAAGTAATCGACTCATCTACTAGGTTAATTTCATCAATCTCTGTTTCTTTTTCTATTTTAGATAAGGTTAATAAGTTTTCAATAATACTTTCTAAACGAATAGAATGGGTGTGTATGACACCAATAAAATAAGCTCTTTTATCTTGAACTAAATCTGGAAATTCTATTAGCGTTTCAGACAAGCCTTGAATCGCTGTAAGCGGAGTTCTAAGCTCGTGCGATACATTGGCAACAAATTCTTTTCTTTGTAATTCAAACTCTTTCAATTTGGTTATGTCATTGAAAACTACCAGGGTGCCACATTTGTTTTTATGTATGTCAAGTAAAGGCGCTGATTGGGCAAATAACACTTGTTCATGTTCTGCGTCATTATGAATAATAATTTCTTGTCCCACAGGCGTATTTTGCTGTAGAGCAAATAAAATAAGGTTGTGCAATTCAGTATTTTCTATCACATTTTTTAACTTAACGCCTTCAATATTTTTTTCTGAAATTTTTAAAATATTATAGGCTGCTTGGTTAATACGAATAATTTTTTCGTTGCTGTCAACGGCAATTACCCCTTCAACCATGCTTGAAAACACCGCTTCTTGTTCGTTTCTTTGGTTAATAATAGTTTCAATACGTTGGTTTAACTGAATGGCAATTTCGTTAAATGCTTGGCCTAATTGTTCCGATTCAAGGGAGTCGTTTGAACTTAACTGCACCCGGCTAGAAAAATCCCCTTGGGCTAATCGTTGTGCTTGTACTTTTATTATTTCCAACGGCCTAACTAATGCTTTAGACAACCACCAGCTAGCAACTGCGGTAATTATAATCAGGATAAAAAACCCTAACGATACCTTGTAATAAATACTCCATAAGGCATTTTGCAGCGTATACAAAGGGGTTGATGTTCTCATTATGCCAATAATTTTGCCTTGGGCAATTATTGGCATAGCAAAATACATTGAGTCTATCGCGAGTGTATGACCATACCTTATTGACAACCCTTTACCGTTCAGTGTTGCTTGGGCAACTTCAGGGCGGTTTTTATGATTGTCCATGGTGGCGGGATCTTTTTTATTATCACCAATAATTCTCCCTGAAGGTAAAATAATGGTAATTCGTGTTAATGATTCATCACCGAGCTGTTGAGATGCTTGTTGAATTTCTTGATAATCTCGCGCTTGAATAAGCCGAGAAAACACCGGCGTTAATATTTTTGCTCTTATTTCTAAGTCGATAGCACGTTCTTGATAATAGAACGATTTAAATGACCAAAGGGCAATCATTACAATGGCAAGTAATGAAATAAATGAAATAATTAAAAAGGAAGGATATAACTTCCAAAAAAGAGTTTTACGTTTTATTTTCATTGTCTATTCGTTAGTGGCTGTTGGTTGTTATTGATTATTTTTATAATTTAAGTGTTTAAAATATAAGTAGTTAAACTTAAGAGCTGCATGCTTTAACAAAAATGAATATTACCAATAAAATAATACCAGATAAAGGCGTTTTTTTTGAAGTACTATGCACTCACTAATATAGGCTTGGCCAAGCACCCGATAAATTGGCATTGATGATCTTTATTCCATCTGTCTTTAGTCAAGTATTAGCGACCTTCGCCGCTAGTCTTTTTTACTGCTAATGTAAATGATAATAATCATTAGCAGCCTTTTTTCATAAAACTATCACATTAAAGCATTAAAGTTGTTTCATAATGAATAATAAGATAACTTTATGAAAGCTACTATCCAATTTATAATATCTAACAAGCTTATAACGACAGTATTTCAACCTATTTTCGATATTGAGCGCGAAACTATTATTGGTTACGAAGCATTAACTCGCGGCAAAAAAAATAGCGACTTATATTCACCTGAAGCATTATTTAAAGCCGCGGAACAACACAATTTACTGGCTGAATTAGACCTACTATGTCGTGAAAAAGCCATTACTCGATTTGTTGAACTAAAGCTCTCGGGTAAATTATTTATCAACATTTGTCTTAAGGTGATGCTAGATAAAGATCACCCCTATGATGAAACCATTAAACTGGTTAAAAAATCAGGTTTATCTCCGCAACAAGTGGTGTTAGAAATAAGTGAAAAGTCACCCTTTCCCAATAATAATTCTTTACAAACGGCGCTTAATAAATACCGACAATTTGGTTTTGATATTGCCATCGATGATTTGGGGGTCGGTTATTCAGGGCTAAAGCAGTGGAGCTCATTGCGGCCAGAGATTGTTAAGATTGATCGCTATTTTATTGACCAATGTGATCAAGATATGATGAAACGAGAATTTCTAAAAATACTCTTTGAGTTAGGTCGCATTTCAAATGCCCAAGTAATTGCCGAGGGAATAGAAACCAGAGCTGAGTTTGAGCTGCTACGTGAATTAGGCATGGTGTACGCACAAGGCTATTTTCTTGCTCGTCCAACAGAAATTCCTCGAAGTGATTACCCGAAACTAGATATTAGCGCAAAACCTGAAGAAGATTATAGGCTAGGCACTATCGCTTTATTGGCTGAAAAAACAGTAACAATAGATTTTACTCAAAATGCCGATGATGCTTACTATATTTTTAGTAATAACCCAAAAGTCGATGCGATACCTGTACTCGATGGCGTTAAGCCTATCGGTATGGTTTATCGAAATGAGCTTATGGAGTCGTATTCTGATATTTATGGCCGAGCCTTATTTTCTAAAAAATCAGCGTGCGATATTATGTCAAACCAGCCAATGATTATTGAACACTTGATGCCATTAGAGCAAGTGAGTGCCTTACTTACCGCCCGCGAAAATTCAGAATTCACCCAAGCCTCTATTGTTGTGGAAGGGGGCAAGTATTTAGGCATTGTTTCGCCACGAGATTTGTTAAAAAGCATTACTGATTCAAAATTAGAGCAGGCACGTTATGCAAACCCATTAACGGGCTTGCCGGGCAATGTGCTGATTGAAAAAGAAATAGACGATATGCTCAGTAAACAGCAAAGTTTTTACTTGGCCTACCTTGATCTAAACCATTTTAAACCCTTTAATGACATTTATGGTTACGCCAATGGCGATCTATTATTAAAAACCTTGGCAAATTGTGTAATGCTCAATACCAATAATAAAAATTGTTTTGTGGGCCATATAGGGGGGGATGATTTTATTGTGATGTTCAAGAAAAATAATTTTGAACAAATATGTCATGCTATTTTAAAGGAGTTTGCGGAGCAGAGTTTATCCTTTATCAGTAAAGAGCATCAACAACAGCTAGGCTATTATGCCATCAACCGCAGTGGCGAAAAAGTTTTTAACCCCTTAGTAAGCTTAGCTATTGGGGTAATTAAACTCGATAAAGCTAGTAATCATTCATATCATCAAATTGCTGATCTTGCCTCAAAAGCGAAATCTGAAGCTAAAAAACTTAACGGCAATAGCTTATTTATTTGCCGTAGAAGTAATATTGATAATTCGTTTATTTATTCAGAAAAAAATAACAGCAATGCCGCTTAAATTCTCGTGGTGTTTGCCGCGCTTGCAAAGACCATAATGCAGGGTAATATTACAGAGTAGCTCCGTAACGGTCGATCATCATACCCATTACTTTTCCTTGGGCTTGAGAAACATTTTCTCCAGCAGCATTGAAAATTACCATCACAGCAAAATTCTCTTCAGGAACAATTAGCCACTCTGCTAACCAAAAACTATTTGAACCCCCATGAGTCAGTACTTTTCCACTTGTCCATTCAACATTAAAGGCTCCCCAGCCCATTGCATAATCAGCATCTACCGCCTCATGTAGTATTTGATATGAGTTTGCTGAAATAATGTTGTTATTACCTCTTGCTCCGCTAAGGTGTGCCATTAAATACTTCGCTAATGAAGTTAAATCGGCATTAATCGTTCCCGCTGGACCCATAACAAACGGAACATATACGCCGTCTGAAGGTTTACGAGCATGCCAACTACCATTGCTATAATAGTGTCCACTAATTTGAGCAGCAGATTGGTCGAAATTTGGTGGACCAAATCCGGTATTATTCATATTCAATGGTGAAAACAACTCATCTTGAACCAGTGTTTCCCAAGCAACACCGGTTACTTTTTCAAGCATATGGCCAGCAATAGTGTAGCCACCGTTGCTATATAAATGCTTGCCGCGTTCAGTTTCAGGGCGAGTGTTAAGCATTTTACGTGTCCATTGCTGACGTTGCTCAATCAAGGAGTCTGCTCTGTTTTTCCACTCGTTGCCCCAACTACCAGGTAGATCTCGTCTTAATCCTGATGTGCTAGACAGCAGTTCAGCTAACGTCACTTCCTCATAGATGGGCTTGATGTCACCAACTAATTCTGGAAATATTTCGCTAACGGTTGATTGAAAGGATATTAAGCCTTGTTCAACTAACCTAGCCGCTATTGTTGCTGTCATTGATTTTGTTAATGATCCTATATGCCATCGATCATCAATCGTTATTTCATCAAGTTGGTTTGCATCTCTAAATCCGGCAATATCCATTTCAAGTACTTCATTGCCTTTGATTATCATTGCTGACACCGCGGGAAGATTGTAAGCACGTCTAATGGCTTCTAAATTATCCTTAAGCAGACCATCGCCTGTTTGGCCGATATCCTCTGGTAATTTTGTTAAATCAACTTGCGGTTGTTCGGTGTTACCACAAGCGAATAACCCCATGCTTAAAAGCACAACGCTCAATTTTCCTATCGACTTACCTATTGATTTTATTGTTTTTTTCACAATTTCATTTCCTTGGTATATGCTAGTAATGACTAGAGTATTAAATATGATCCGATTCATTGCGATAGTAGACAGGCTTATAGGTTGTTGTATTTCATTTGTTGCTACATCACTAAATGAAAAATATACCCGCTTTATTTATATCAATTAAGAAATTTTGACAAAGTTGCCATTCGCATAAGTTTGGATCAGGCATAACTTCACTTATCATGACTTTACTTGGGTACTTTAAGTGTGTAAAAGCACTTTGGCTACCAATGAAGGATAAGCTGGTAAATAGAGGTCTGATGCCTTGTTGGTAAGCCAAGTTAATTAAATGACTGAAAGGTTGATAAGTACCGACAAAAATTACCGCGTCTATTGGTTTTGTTTTTAATTTAGCTAGCGCTTGCTCAATATCATCACATTGATGTTTTATTTGAGATGATAGTAAATCATTGCGCAGTTTTATCTTTATTTAAAAGCGGGAGCTCCAAAAAAAAATTATTTAATCATTCTGAGGGCATTTTGTTTTGAGTACAATAGTACTTTATTACGTCCTTGGTCTTTAGCTGAGTAAAGTGCAATATCAGCTTGTTTGTACAGATCATCATAACTAGCTTTTTTCATATTGCCTAAAGCTACACCGATACTTGTTGTGACTGTTGCTTCAAAGGATCTTGCCAGACCTTCAACACAAACTCTTACTCTTTCAGCAAATAAATAAGCAGACTCTTCATTGCTGTTCATATTCAAAATAACAAATTCTTCTCCACCTATACGGGCAAGTAGGTCATCCTTGCGACAGAGTCTTTTAATCGTATCTGCAATTGCTACTAGGATCACATCACCGGCATCGTGACCAAAATTGTCATTAATATCTTTAAAGTGGTCGATATCGAGCAATAAGAAAGCCATTTGAATATCTTTCCCTTTAAATGAGTTGATTTTATTTTCAAGAAAACGTCGATTTCCAATACCAGTTAAAGGATCGGTTTCAGAGGCTTTTTTTAATGTTATGTTGGTGGCTTCTAAACGAGAGATCACTTGTTTTCTTAGCATCAATATGAGGAATAAAACTAAACTGATCAGTGAAAAAACAATAACAGCAAATAAGTATAAGGAAGAGTGTCGAGATTCTCGTTCACTAATAAGTAATTGATTTTGCAGTTTTATGTAATCTCGTTCCATTTGTAATTGGTTTTCTAATTTTTGAACAATACCTTCTTGCATTAAAGGTTGAATTTGATTTCTTCTCTCAATGTATTCTGATTGAATTGTTGCAGCTGCTTCAAAATTTCCCTGGCTTAACTCTAATTTAGCTAAATTCTCATACAGTGCCATTTCACTTTCCACTGATATTTTATCTTTCACTTCAATGATACCCTTTTGGTATATATCAACGGCTTCTTTTATTTGGTTCGTTTGAATCAAAATTTCACCTAAGCCTAAATATGCAGCGGCAACAGCAGGTGGATAAGCGCTGCCCTTTTCATCGTTGATAACAAATTTATAGAGGGACTTAGCTGAGGAAAACTCTTTTGACAGCTTATACACATGAGCCAAATTGACCGATGCTTCACTAAAGGTAAAGTCACTGATAAGAGACGGTTTACTTATAACTTTTTCTAGTAAACTTTGTGCTTTGAGCAATTTTCCTGATTTTAAGAAGGATACACTTAAGCCAACAGAAGCATTCATTTTCATTTCAATGTCATTGAGTTCTGTATTAATGTCTATTGATTGTTCAAAATATTTAGCAGCATTTATATGGTCATTTTGAGAATTCAACACATTCCCTAGGTTATTAAAAACCATCGCTAAATCTTCTTTTTTATCGCCTAACTTAGCAAATTTTAATGCTTCAATGTAGTATTTTATTGCATTTTCATGATCAATAAGAAGTTCGTAAAATACGCCCATGGCTCTATTTGCAACAGATATTAAATGAAAGTTTTCGCTAGCATTTGCGCTTTCAATTGCTTGGTTCAAATGAGCAAAAGCTTCTTGGTTTAAGCCTTGATACATTTCAGCTTGTCCAAGTAAACGTAATGTTTTTGCTTTATTGAAAATATTATTATGACGTTTAGAAAGGGCTAATGCCTGTGTCGCATAATGTACTGTTTTTTTTGGGTTGAGATAAAGATAAAAGTTTGCTAATTCAACTAATGGCTCTATTCGCGCCGCATCATTTAGGGAAAGCTCTATTAATGTTGCTTTTAACGAGTCAACATTAACTTCACTCGCTAAAATATGTGAGGCTGCAACCAAAGGTAATAGTAATGTTAATAACCATTTAATCATTTTAAACCTTTTACTCTTAGTAAGGGGTCTATACCCATTCCACTTGAAGATGCATGATTCAGCTGGAATTAGAAACAACTTTAGGCAAGGCATTGATTGAAGAGAATGGTTCTCCCTTCTCAAAATCAATAACGAAGCATAAAGCGTTTCTAAACCAGCCCTTGGGGAAGGCTGAGTAAACCATACTCTGCGTTACATTGCATTTACGGCAGAGCATTCGATGCGCAGTCAGCAAATATATCATAATCATATTATTAACCTGATATGGCATAAATGTCTACTATATCAACAAATACAGACGTTCATCTCCATCAATTCAAGCACAATTTTGAATTATTTAAGGTGTCATTCAAAGAATATCAGAAAATTACACATTCTGTGAGGAGACTACTTGTCGTAAATTTTTTATCCATACCTGTAATAACCGTTATGCCTAGCTCTAGCCGCTTCATAAACAGTCGTAGTACACTTAAAATAGTTTCACGGGATAAACGGTCAAGGTTCTCGACAACTAACTACGAATTATCTGGAATAAGTTTATTTTCTTAATCTTTCAAAAATCCTGATATATGAAAATTAAAACAGATATATATTTTCATGTCGGTGGCGTTAAAAACACACCAGCATGTCATGGGGAAGTGGTGATTAGAAGTAAAAAATATAAAGAGTCTTTATTACAGGAGGAGCAAGTAATTTAGGTTTAGACATTTTATCGAACTCGCTAAAACGGTCTGCTTATTGCTGTCTAAATTGGCGTCGGTAACTCATCGGCGGTATGCCCGTTTGGGCATTGAATAGCGTTGAAAAGGTACTTTTGTCTTTGTAACCAATATTATCGATAATCTCATCTAGGCTTAGGTCACTAGTTTCAAGCAGGTATTTAGCCGTGTTGATCCGCTGAAGTTGCACAAATTTAATTGGTGAGATCGCCAGTGCGTCTTTAAAATGCCGAGTTAAGGTACGCTCACTAACCGCCAACTCACTCGCTAGGGTTGTGATGCTAAAGGGGTTAGAGAGGTTCTTATTAATCCAGTTTTGTGCCTGTTGTACCATAGGATCATCATGCTCTGTCACTAGGTTGAGCATTAACTCCATCGACATATTCGTTTTTCGTGTATCAATAAGCATGGTTTTGGCGACTTGTTGCATGATCGTTTTCGGCACGAATTTGGTGATTAAGTGCAAACCAAGTTGAAAATGAGAGGTCGCTGCGCTGGCGCTAATTAGGTTGTTTTGTTCAACAATGAGTTCGCGCATCTTAAGATCTATGCTTGGATAACGCTGCTTAAATAAGTGTTCAATCCACCATACTGTGGTGCTTGCTTTGTTATTTAATAGTCCTGTTTGGGCTAACAAAAAAGTAGCGGTGCAATTGGCGCAGATGATCGCACCTTGAGCATGTTGCTTTATTAGCCATTGATATAATGGGCTGAGACTATTCAGTTTTTGATTAAAGTGTATCGCGTTTTGATACCAAAACCCTGGTATGTAAATCACATCAAAATGCTGTTCGCTCTTTTCTGCTAGTGTATGTGTCATCGGCAAGCCATTACTCGTTTCAATTGTTTGTTGTCCGCTGGTAAAAAACTGCCACTGAAACAATTTATGCTTATGGCCAAGCTCCTTTTTTAAATGGGCATTGGCCACTACAAACACGTCGACTAAGCCATGAAGGCTGGAACCATAACAGCCATCTAGCGCTACCACGGCACAATTTACCACTGATGTTGTCATTATGTCTGTTATCCCCATTAAATTGTCATTTTAGCCAATATTATCTTGTTACGCAGTTCTCTACAATGGTGATATCGAAAAATAGCACGGCACTTATCAAAGGAATTAATGATGGCATTACCACCACAATTTATCGGGCGATTATCATTGCCTGTTATTTCTGCACCAATGTTTTTGGCCTCTAACCCGCAAATGGTCATAGAAAACTGTAAGGCAGGTATTATCGGTACTTTTCCTGCAGCGAATCAGCGCACTACCGAAGGTTTTGAACAATGGGTTGTTGAAATTAAGCAGGCTTTGAGCGATTTTGAAGCAAGCAGCGGTAAACAACCTGCTCCTTTTGGAGTGAATATTATTATTCACAAAACTAACCCACGGGTTGAAGCTGATTTAGCTATTTTAGTGAAACATCAGGTGCCATTGTTAATTACCTCCTTAGGTGCGGTCGCGTCGGTGGTTGACGCGGTACACTCATACGGTGGCGTAGTATTTCATGATGTGACCAATGCCAAGCATGGTAAAAAAGCCATGCAAGCTGGCGTAGATGGATTAATTGGTGTTTGCGCTGGCGCTGGCGGGCATGCTGGTACTATGCATCCGTTTGCACTAGTGCAAGAACTACGTAGCTTCTTTGATAAAACGATTATTTTGGCTGGCGGTATTTCTACCGGTGAAGAAATTGCCGCAGTGCGCTGTTTAGGCGCTGACTTGGTCTCGATGGGGACGCGTTTTTTAGCCACCAGCGAATGCCCGGTTAATCCTGATTACAAGCAGATGATTATCGACAGCTCCGCCGCCGATATCGTCTACACCGATGCTATCTCAGGTGTTCCGGCAAGCTTCCTTAAACAAAGTGTCGAAAACGCAGGGTATGATCTTAATAATTTACCCAAGCCCGATGTTTTTGATATTGGTACCGAAACCAGTCTAGATGATCATGTCAAAGAGGGTGAAGTAACCGCAAAACCTTGGAAGGACATTTGGTCTGCTGGCCATGGTATTAGTGCGATCACCGAACAATTAACTATCGCGCAGTTGATTGATCAATTAGCTAGTGGCTATCAGCAAGCGCTAAAACGGTTAAGTTAATCACACGGTTAATTTTATCGAAAAAAGTTAATTAAAGGATCCAAAGAGTATCATTATTTTTTAATAAAATTTAATGTTTGAATTTAAGGCGATTAAGTATGTTATCAGAAAGTAATATAGTTGTATTTCACTGATAATTATATCTATTTTAATAATTAAAACTATTTAAGGTGAATTCCATGGACAAATTTATACCAAGAGATAATGCTTTTGAAAGTAAAGTTAGAGACAGCTTTAACCGTCAAGAAGTTATGAAAACTGTGAATGCTTCAATTATCTCTGTAAAACCGGGTCAAGTTGAACTTGAGTTCATACATTTGCCAAGTTTAACTCAGCAACATGGTTTTATTCATGCGGGCATCGTTTCAACAGTATTAGATAGTGCTTGTGGTTATGCAGCCTTTTCATTAATGGCAAAAGACTCAGAGGTATTAACTATTGAATTTAAAGTAAATTTATTATCCCCTGCAAAAGGAGATAAATTTATAGCAATAGGTACAGTAAAAAAATCAGGAAGAACAATAACCGTAGCTGAAGGCGAGTTGTTTGCATTCACGGGAGAACAGAAAAAGCTAATAGCGACAATGACCGGAACTATCATGTCTGTTATCGATAGAGAAGGCATTAATAATTAGTGAGGAACGTTTAGAAGATCAAATTTAGGGGTGTCCCTTTATTTTCTGTGGTCGACATCGTAGCGAGACAGGATTCATGCTGAAGGTGATTTCAGGGGTCGTGGCTTATTGTTTAAAAAACAGAAGCCACGTATAGACTATCACCGAGTGAATTTGGATTGATAGCTATGTAGAAAAACTCGGTGCTTAAGCAGATCTCAAGTTAATCAATCCAAATAGTAAGACAAAGACTTTATACCGTAAATCGACTTACTTCGTTATGTAATACTTGTGCTTGTTGTGTTAACTCCTCACTCATCTGTTCATTTTGCTTAGCGGCTGCGGCTGATTGTTCAGTCACATCTCTGATCATTACTACATGCTGATTCAATTCTGATGCTACTGTGCTTTGTTCTTGAATCGCGAGAGCAATGGCACCATTCATATCCATTATTAAAGCAACATCTTGCGTGATTTCCTCTAACATCGCACCAGCTGAACTCGCTTGTTCGACACTCTCTTGACCTTGATCTCGACAAGTTGCCATTAATTTAACGATTTCTTGTGTGCGTGTTTGCAATAAATCAATAATGGTCTCAATTTCTTGGGTTGACTCTTGTGTTCTACTAGCCAAGGTCCGAACCTCATCAGCAACAACTGCAAAGCCTCGACCTTGCTCTCCAGCACGTGCTGCTTCAATAGCGGCATTCAATGCCAATAAGTTAGTTTGGTCTGCTATACCACGTATAACACCAAGCACGGAGGCAATAGTGATACTTTCTTTTTCTAATTCTTTAACCACATTTTCAGATGCTAATAATTTTTCTGATAAATTCGATATTTGGCTGATAGTTTGCTCAACCCCGCGCTTACCCTTATTAGCATTTGTGTTAGTTGCTTCGGCTTTATCGGCTGCTTCGCTGGTATTATTAGCAATTTCAGTAACCGTAGCCACCATTTCAGTAACCGCTGTGGCGACAAGATCCGTTTGCTGCATTTGGCTTTCAACTCCCTCATTGGCATTATAAATATTTTCAGCCAAACTACCTGTCGCCGAGTTTAAGGTTGCTACCGAATTATTAACTTCAATAATTAAATGACGAAAACTGCTCAACATCTGGCGAAACACCTTGGCCATATCAGATAATTCGTCACCACCTGTTACTTTAACTTCCTTAGTTAAATCATTTGTTTTAGCAATATATTCCATCACACTTTTCAATTCAGTAATGGGGGTTAATATACTCTTGCTAATTATCCAAGCAAAAAACAAACCTACTATCAAAACACTAAAAAACAAGCTATAGGCTAAAGTATGGATAAATTGACTATCATCGGCTACCGCTTGTTGGCTGCTTTTTACCAATTTCATCAATATATCATCGACTTGATGAACGGTATTACGCATAACGCCTAACAAACCATCTTTTGCGTGGTAGCCTAATTTTTTTTGAGCTTTAACTAAGCTAATAAAAGTATTTTCATAGTTTGTTAATAAATTACTTACCTGTTGTTTTTTATCTGTTGAAAAATTACTGCTAGCAACATCGGTTATAAGTTTACTAACATTTTTTTGTAAACGTTCGACATATTTATCATCAAGACGCAACATAAAATCTTTTTCATTACGTCTAAGCTGTAACATGTCACTGAGTAGTTGAAAGTTTTCATCACCTATTAGCTCTTCAACATCATGCACAGCACTTCTTAACTCACCATATAAAGCATCTTTCGAATGTAAACCTATGCGCTGCTGCATAGCAACAAATTCTTTAAAATGCTGATTATACTCAGTTAAAATAGACTGCATATTAGCAAATTCAGTTGAATTTAGTCCTGAAATAGCAAAAGCCTTTTTTAATACTAAAACTTGTTGATGTAATCCCTGCATATTTTGATTGAATTTTTCAAAATACTTGAGATCTTTGCGAGCAATAAAATCCTTTTCATTACGTCTTAATTGCAGCACTGAACTTTCCACTTTACCAATATAACCCGCTATAGCTATATCATTTTGCAACGATGAGATAGCGTAAGTTAATAACGCCAACATCATTATCATAGAAAATGTTAGAATTGCGGTATTAGCAATTAATTTGTGTTTGATGAGCATATTTAAGAACCTAAAATAGAAAAGATTAAACTGTTGCCAAGTATAAGTAATTAAGTGAAGCCTGTATAGCCATAAAATCCTAACACGTTGATTGTTAAGGTTTTTTAGTGTTTTATTTCGAGTAAAACATTCTTTTAGCAAATATTTATCAATATAATATCCTTGTACTGCATCACAACCTAAGTTATCTAATATTTTAAGCTGTTCATAATTTCAACTTCTTTAGCCAGTCCAAACACTAAAGACATCCCCGCCAGTTTCCTTATAATCCGCGCACTAAAAATCACCTGAATCATTTACATTAGTAAAATCAAGGGGTCAGAACACTTGATTACTGAACTATTTTTTTGTGAACTATTTTGTGGAAATTCGTCATCACCCCATGTCAGAAATAGTCACCTTGAATACGTCTTAAATATGTTAAAGCATTCTGTTAGAATAATAGGCTATTGATTAAAGAATACCGAGATAGTATGTCAGAATTTAAAGCATTTTCACTTTTAGAGTCAATTATTGACCGCGTGAGTCTTAAAGGCTATAAACAGCCCACACCGATCCAAAAAGAATGTATCCCCGCGCTTATTAATGGCAAAGATCTTCTTGGTATAGCGCAAACGGGAACAGGAAAAACTGCAGCCTTTTCATTGCCTATTATCAATAATTTTGGACGAAATAAAATAGATATCAAAGCGAAGAGCACGCGTTCGCTTATACTAACGCCTACGAGAGAGCTTGCCTCGCAAATAATGCAAAACATTGATGACTACTCTGATGGTTTAGGGCTTAAAACTAAGGTTGTTTATGGTGGTGTAGGAAGACAAGATCAAGTTGACTCTATCGCACTTGGACTT
>SPKZ01016347.1_pt1 | contig 23494 bp, 18 predicted proteins | sample 2456571 | NCBI WGS metagenome assembly SPKZ01 (sample SAMN11192286, study PRJNA482655) | marine metagenome | biome: ENVO:00000447; feature: ENVO:00000244|ENVO:00000211|ENVO:00000569|ENVO:00002023; material: ENVO:00002151; isolation source: ocean water from marine abyssalpelagic zone ... | reverse complement strand
GACGGTGCGAGCCACCAAGAACCTTTATACATTGAACACGCTTAGCGCCACTGTTATCAGCAACATTCAGCTGTGATTGCATTTGGATCATTGATTTTTTGCTCCATTGTTATCTTATTAACTACGTGATTCCAAAAAACCACCAGTAAAACAAAAAGATAAATTATAATTCAAGGCCAGAAATTTGACCCGTCACTGCCTTAAAAAGACTACCCTATCACTGAAAATATTAGTTCAACAACTAGTATTCAAAGCAAGCGGGCGCGAGATTATAACACCACTATAGATAAAGTGGTAGTTTAATTAGCTAAAAAATAGCCAGAGTTAACGGCAGCCCCATAGAACGCTGCAAAAAACATGACCTACACGATATTCTTCTACTAGCTATAAGTGCCGTACTATCTGGCGCAGAAGCTTGAGAAGATATTAAAGGCTTTGGCCATATATACCCGTTACCATTCAAGATGAAGGCTTCATAGTGCTTTTAATGATAACGGGTATAAAGCTTAATTGGTTAAAAAATAGGGTTCTTTCGGAGCGGGGATTCCAAAATATGACACTATTTAAGCGAGATACAACTAAATCAGCTAGTATAGCGAGAAAAAAGAAGATGGCAGGGCTTGATGATAATTATCGTTCAACCCTGCTATAATTTGGGATTAAAATACGCTAGCCATGGGTGGCGTTTAGGGTTAGCTCACCCCATAATGATCGGTTACGTTGGTGAGTAGCTCTTTAAGTACCTTGAAAAACACCACTATACTAAAGGTATTAAATCATTTTTTTAATAATGCTAACTCACTCATCCCTATTAGCATTAGACCACCAATAGATAATAATAAAATACTAGCAGGCTCAGGAATTTCATTTATTTGGCTAGCGCTAGCAATAAACAATTGCTCATAACCATTGTTTAGACCAGTAAATTTTATATCTATATGCATGGCATCATAGTTGCCACTATTAAGTGCTTGCATTAATTCAGGCGAATATATAGCGTACGCGGCTTGATTGGCACCAAGATTATGATTAAACAGCACCGCTCCTACGACATCACAAGCAAGAAAAGCAGTAACATCAACATTAGTACACACCTGGCCACCAGATAAGACAAAGTCATCAAAGTTATCCCAATCAAAAGCCCCCGAAGAGGTATAAGCTTCTACATCCGAGCCCTGAAAACCAAAAATAGGTCCTAAGCCGCCATTGTTTAGAAAGTCAAAATAGACATCATCAACGCCATTACCACTCAGAAAAATTTGACCCGCAGCGAATAAACTTTGATCGATAGCATCGCCAGAATTAGCTTGATTGTTATTAAAATAAAAGTACATTTCTTCGCCATCGAGATAGTCCATAAGCGTGCTAACTTCAATATCCCATGTTGTATCTAGATCACCCGTAAATATATCTCCGGTGGGATCAGGATTGTCTTTGGTTGAAAACTCGACAATTCCCGATGAATTTGGTGTTTCATAAGCATTATCCATTCCGTCAATATTAGTTTGCGCTTGACCTCCTGCGCCCGTAGCCACCACAATTAAATCTTTAATTTGCCCGGGAGATGATTTGACATAAAAAGGGTTACCATTAGTAACTCCACCGCCATTAACTAAATCATATTGATAGGCAGAAATGGGTAATGAATAGGAATAAAAATCACCAAATTGAGCCGCATTAAGGCCTACTTGAGGATCTGGATATATAATTCCTGCTGTAACAAATTGGCTAATAAGTACAGTAGATAACACAAAGGTTTTAATTAGATATTTTTTCATAACATCATCACTATAGATTAAGGGTATAGTTACTATGCATATATAATTCCAATCAAATTTACTTATTTAGAATAAATGAGTTAGGAATTAATTAATTATTAGTTAATGCTAGGAGAGGTAAAAGTGTAAAAAAAGTTGACACCTATTATCAGGGATATAGAAAAATATAGTTAAAGGATCACTGTTAGTGTTTTTCAGTCAACGTTAAAATAAATCATAAGGACAGGCATTCAAATAGCCCATTCAGCCGGCAATAAATTCCTTGCTTAGCATTATAGTAAGTCTATTAAGTTAGTTGCCAAAGGGTGAATTAATAAGCGTTACAGGCTGTGTAATGTTTATCGTGGCATACTTTAACGTGTAACTTAACATGTAGCACCATTAACACACTAGCTAAAAAATAAATATTCCTATATTTCAATTAGTTAAAAACATGTCATAAAAATGTGTTTCATCATAGTATCAAAACTATCAAAAAAAACCTTACTCTATTTATTTTTATCATTAATAACAACATCTTATGTGCATGGTTTAAATCTTGCTATTAGCAAGTCACTCAATAGAGTGCTTTCTGGTATTTGGTTTCGGCCACGTTTTCTCAGGAAGCGAAAGTTAATTCGGCAAATGCCGAAATTGACGGTTAACTACTACCGCCAACCATTACTAAATAATTTTTAATTAACGATGTAATAGGATGGAAAACTATGAAAAATTTTATATTTAAACTAAAACGGCTTGTCCGTACGCTAGGTATTGCGCTGTTAAGCATAGCAAGCCTTTATGCCACAACCGGCTTAATTAAGGTAAATGCTGACGTGTTTGATATCCCATCAGTGTGTATGGCTGATGCATATCTAAATAAACCAGGTAATTCTTTACCCAAAGATGCACTAAACTGTACTGCCAATGATATTGAAATAACAGCGGTCACACCAGAACCCAGAGATGGCGGATGGGAATGTGAGGAAGGAATACCATTTGAGTTAACTGCATTTGTTACAATACAAACCAATGCAAGCTCTCGCTGGGATACAACGTTTTACCTTCCCCTTACTGATGCTAGCCCTCAAGTTGTGCAAAACAATGCCGTTGGTGAATGTACCGTGCTGGTACCTGAACCCGGAGCTCAATGGATAGACCCAGTTACAGGTGATCCTATTTCGGGTCAGGTTATTTCCTTAGATGAAGACGGCTGTGGTGATATCAAAAAACCGCCAGAAAGTTACACTGTACTTAGTACTTTTATGATGCAATGTGAAGATAGCGGCGATGGAAGAGCTTTATTTAATTATTGTGCTGCTTGGGATAATAGAGAACGGAGTAACTGTGCAGTTGGAAATCCAGACGGGAATGCTTCGAGTGGCTATACTTTTTTACCCGGACAAATTCCAAATACCAAATCAAAATGTAATTGTGATAGTTTTCCAATCGACGTTTTCATTAAACCATCACCTCCTGATATTTTAAAAACGCTGGAAAGCACACATACAATGCCAGCACCTAATGGCGAGGAAGAGCGAGAGGGTATTTTTGATTTTGAAGTTTCATTTACTAATACTAACGCTATGACTTCATTATTTATCACTCATTTATTTGATAAAGTTGATATTAACGGCGATGGCACATATGATAAAAGTTTTGACCTTTGGGGCTCAACCACAACAATAACGTCATCTACACCAGACGGCGTTTATCTCACTGGCACAAATTGTACCCAACCTCATCCTAGTGGATTTTTGCTTGGAGAAATTTTACATGGAACTGAATACAAGTGTCAATTTGAGGTTACTATTTTGAATAGCATAGTACCTACCCCAATACCTTATGATGACGTTGTGTTATTGAATCTTAAGGATAAAAACGGCAATGATATAAACAAAGATGAACTCGATCCGGAAAGTTGTCCAGATTATTTTGCCGGAAATCCAGATCCGATTCCAGGCCAATTCTGTAGTGATCCTGAAACCGTTCAAATGACCAATATAATACCCACAATACATATCACTAAGGTAGCTTCTCCAACTACAATGATGGAGATAGGTGGTATTGTTACCTATACAATAGAAATATTTAACGACTCAAATGACTTTGATTCACCACTAACCCTAACGTACCTCGATGATACAGCTTACGATGATTTGTTAGCAGACGATGACGAATGTGGTCTAATGGAAACCAGCATTGCATTTGGAGGTAGCGTGATCTGTACCTTTACTAAATTTCACTCCGGAAACGTGGGTGACACGCATCCTAACACAGTAACTGCTAAAGCCAAGGATAACGATAATTCAGAATCCCTGCCTGCAATGGCGAACGCTCTTGTCACTATTACCGACACGCCATCGTCAATCACACTTACCAAAACAGCGCTAGTACCTCCTAACCCACTGGAAACTGGTGATGATCCTGATAACTATAGTACTGTGGATTATAAATTTGAGTTTAGAGTGGATACACCTGCGGTAGATAATGTAACCTTTAGTAGCCTAGAAGATCTTGTCGATGGTGAAACCAACCCTGACATATTGACAGGTGACTGTGACGTTACCATTAAAAATGGTGCGGCTTTAGTTCCTAGTGAGCCTTTGTTGAATTTTGTCCTCATGCCTGGTGAATGGGCAAGTTGTATTATCGGTATTGATATACAAGGTAATGCCGGTGAAAGCCATAAAAACACTGCGACTATTGATGGTGATGATGAGGATGGTCAATATGTATTCGATAGTGACAACGAGATTGTAATGTTCGATCCTGTAGATCCTGCCACTGAGATGAAGTTTGCCTCAAGTATGTTAGTGGTAGTAGAACTACATAACGCTGGTGTAGAGAACGTCACGTTGAAAACAATGACCGTCGATGGCCAAAGCGTATTTACTGCCTATGATGGTGCTTTCCGTATGGATAGCCTAGGTGGCGATTTTGACATCGTAAATAACCCTCCCTTTGGAGCATGTGTGAACAACACAGTATTGTATTATGACGGAATTCTAGATGGCTCAGATACCTATCGTTGTGCCTTCACTCTAGAGTTCATTCCTGGTTTGGAAGATACTGACCCCATGGACTTCCTCGAAGATTTGATTGTCATAGTAGAAGACAATGATGGAGCTACTTCAACTAACGATGTGACAATTAGGGTATTAACCGTAGAATGATCGCCGATAAACTTGATTTAACTGCGATTTAATACACCAGAAGCCAGAATAATATCCTGGCTTCTTTTTATCAAGCTTCCCTAGACAAATCAGCTCTTCTATTTTTTATTGCGATTAGGTTTGCCACCACTGACATCACTCATACTGATACGGACCATTGCGGTTGCCGTCTCAGTTCCATCTGTGATTGTATAGCTGAAAGCGTCGCTACTTTTAAATCTTTTTGCTGGTGTATATAAAACCTTGCCTTCGGAGGTGATTTGTACACGGCCCTTTAAACCCTGAGTTACGGAGACAATAACAAGATCATCATTTTCAGCATCCCAGTCGTTAACAATTACATCGATAACCATTGATGTTTTATTTGGCATGATAATACTGTCATCTACTGCCACAGGTTCAGTATTAGCAACCTCTTTTACCGCATAAGTTATGCCAGCGCTGCCCAGAAACTCAGCTACAGCAGTGTTTTTCGCCTTTATATTGAAGTTATACAGCCCAACTGTTGCTGCGGCAGCAGAATTGACAACAATATTAACCACCGTGCTAGCACCCGGTGCTAACGTGACTTGATCATTACTTGTGCTCCAACCTGCTGGTATTTCAGCAAATACCTTAAAGGTAGCTTCCATACAATTTTCACTGTCCTTATTGGTAATAGTAGCACTGTAATTTACTTGAGTGCCCCCGACAACTTCCCTCCCCTGTGGATTTGCCACCACTATCGAAGGTGCAGATAAAGTGCAAGTTGGCAACGGAGAATGCACGGTATAACTTGCTACAGCGTTGCTCCAATAGGTACTATTGAGTTGTTTATGAGCATTGATGATAAAATCATAAATGCCTTCTTCGGCAGTGTTTGCCGATAAAACGTGTAAAATTACATCGCTCGACTGCCCTGGAGCTAAATTAATAACGATATTTTCTGTTGTCCAGCCAACAGGTACCGCCGCACTAATATCAAAATCGGCAGCAGAGCAGCTTGCACTATCTTGATTAGTCAAAGTACCTCGATAAATTGCCTGTTCCCCAGCCAAAAGTTCACCACTATCATCAATAGACAGAATAAATAATGGATTGGTAGCAACACAAGCTTCTGTAGGGCTATCGACAACATAACTGACAGTGTCTGAATAGCTGTAATTACTTTCGGCACTATTTTGTGCGCTAAAAACAATATCATAAAAGCCATCATTCGAAGCTATCGTAGAGGTGATCATAATCGTTACTATGCCATTAGCACCTGCGGCTAAACTTAAGCTTTCCTTACTCGATGACCAACCTGTTGGAACCGCAGCTGAGATATCATAACTGGATGCCGGACATTCAACACTGTCATTATTGGTCACTAATGCACTATAGGCCACTGCCGTGCCAGCCTCCACCCAAGCGCTTTCATTTGGCGAAAGTGACAAACTAGGAGTAGCTTTAAGACAACTTTGTCCTGAATACACTACATTTACACTAACAGCCGCTTGATCTGCCCATTCAGTAGTAATAATCACACCCGCATCAAGATCAGTATAGCTAAGGCCGGCCGTCAGGGCGGCATCATCCAGATCGTAAGCGGAACTGTGAGGCGTCATATCTAGCAATAGACTGCTGTTAATATCTTCTGCATTACTATTAAGATGTATTAGAACCCCATCAGTGATTGCTTTGCCCGTGAGGAATCCGTCAAAACCAATTGGCTGGCGGTACTCGAGGTAATACCAAAGCGGTTGGCCCGAGATGGTATCAGTGCCTCGACGTATCTTAAGGACTTTAGCAACTCCAGCCGACACAGTTTCATAAGGCTCTAGCATATAGCTGCCATCGCTGTCTGCGATAACTATCTCGCCTCTATCTGGTGTTAGCCAGCCCAACTTTTCCTTATTAAAAGCATTGAAGTGCCCCTCGGATTTACCCATAATATCTAACACATCACCATAGGTAATCTCGATGCAGTTTTCACTAATATAGTCCCTATTGCAGCTCAGCTCTTTTGCATGTTTCAGCCCAAAATTATGACCCAGTTCATGGCCAATAGTAAGCAGGTTTAATTCACCATTAATCCATGATCGAGAAGGGGCTCCACCGACAGTGCCCTGACCGCGCCAACCACAAGCATCACTTTTAGGGAATATATAAATCAGGCGATCATAACCGTTAACGTCAATTCCATTGTTTATAGCAATCTCGTGAGAGTTGGTATGAATATCCGAAATATCACAAGTTGAGGTTATCGGCAAAGTATAATAGCCCATCACATCGCCCGTTAACCAAGTTTGCCCATAAGAGGCTTCTTGGTAGTAATCATTAACCGTACCAAACACCATGCTTTCAACTTCTGCTTTCGTCCACGGCTGTTCAGTTGGATTATCTTGAAAGTTTATCAATAGCACTAAGGTTTTTTGCTCACCTAGGGTATTTTCTAATGGTGCGGAAGCAACGCTCGCTGTCGTTACTGTATTGCCATCATCGGCTAATAGGACGAGCTCTGCTTGGCTTTCAATCAAAGCAACAGTTGAGCCTTCAGCGTCAGCGTTTTCGATAAATAAGCCTTTCACTTTAACTTTGCTGCCATGCTTTAACGTTGATAATAATTTAGTATTTGCAAAGTGTAATTCAATTCGGCCAGCTTTTGTTTTTAGCACATGGCGTAAACGTCTAAGTTCTACTTGCTCGTAATCTTCATAGAATACCTCTAACTCGCCTGCTAGTTCTTGCTGTTGAAGAAGGTATTGTTTAATTTCGTCCGGTGCATACTTTGAAATATTGCTAGGCAGCTTTGAGCGTTTGACCGCCTTTGGCGAGCGTTCGAGTAATTCTGCTATAAGTATTTGGCGGGATTTGGCGGTTTCAATAAGGTCATTTACTTGCGATGAATTAATTGAGTTGTTTTTATTTTTTAATTGCTTAATTTGTTTGGCTAAGGTTAAAGTGAGTTGCTCAAGGCTTTGTCGCTTTTTATGGGCAGCATGCTGTTTATTTGCTAAAATATCAATTAATTTATTGTTGGCTTGAGTTGGTAAATTTGCCGAGTGTGCCTTTACCGAAAAAGGTAAATTAACAAAGACAAAAGAAAAAACACATAGCTTGGCTGCGGCAAAAAACGTTGCCGAAAAGATATTTGTACTGTTCAAAAATTATTCCTCGAATACTACACAATTTCGAATATATGCTAATGATGATAAATCGCTAAACCTCCTTTTAAACAAAATGCCATGATGAGTATTCTACTATTGTTAATTCAACTTATATCGTTGATTTTGTTAAAACTAAACGCTGTTTTAAATGCCAGATTTTAGCAACTGCTAACTATGTGGTAATTATCAATCAACGATGTGCGGGCTGCATTCTAGCAAAAAAAGCGATATGAACTCAAACACTATTTGATCATTTTTCATACAGACCAAATAAAATCCTTTAATATTAACGAGTAAAATAGAATAAATTTTTATTGGTTGAATTACATTTATTCTCTGAGGTTGGCGTTGTTGAACAAAGCAAATATAGCAGCATAAAATACTAGCTTGTTTTGGTTTTATATTATTACCTTTTTTTAGGCATACTTAGTCCTATCACTTTGTTGACTATTTTAATGTTTGCTAAAGCTTCACCAATTTTCGCGCTGCAACCGCGAAGTGATAATGCACCACTGGTAAGTGCTTTATAACGATACACTGTTGTTTCCGACAAGGCGCTGTGGCTTACACTTTCAAGCCATTATTCATGGGTATGACTTGCTTAAAAGCCTTTTCCTATCTACCCTTTATAGTTAGATTGCGTTTATATTTTGGAGTGACCTTATAAGTTAAGGGAAATTGTGAATAAATATGAATAGACTAGTCAGGTGCTAAATCGAAATGTTTTAGTAATAGGAGAAAATCAGCAGTCGGATGACCTTAATACTGAATTAAAACGGTATAATTGGCACTGTTTGTTTGTGAATGAAAATTTACATGGCATAGAGTTGGTTAACGAACTTGACATAAAAGTCGCCATCATCAATTTTTCAATAACTGAGCAAAGCAAAACCTTCAAATTAATTGATAAGCTAAAATCATATTTTAAACGTCTAAGTTGGATCGCATTGATAACAGATTATGACGTTAAAAACACTAAATTAGCACCTTTATTTACTTCCTATTTTATCGACTTTTTTCACTTCCCTATAAATTATCAGCAGCTTGCCAACTTCCTTGGCCATGCTCATGGCATGGCCAAAATAAATACCACAAAAGCGGGTAAAACGAAGTACCAAACCGAGGGAGCTTTAATAGGCAAGTCAAAGGTAATACAAGCTTTAAAAGAGGAAATTGAAAAAGTGTCTCGTGTTAATAGTTCACTGTTATTAACCGGAGCTACAGGTGTTGGTAAGGATTTATGCTCAGCAATAATACATCAAAAATCAAACCGGGCAGATGGGCCATTTATCAGTATTAATTGTGGTGCTTTACCCGAACACTTGATTCATTCTGAACTTTTTGGTCATGAAAAAGGCGCATTTACTGGTGCCATCAATAAATATATCGGCCATATAGAGCAAGCTAATAATGGCACGTTATTATTAGATGAGATTGGCGATCTGCCATTGAATTTACAAGTGAATTTACTGCACTTTCTTGAAGACCACACCATAGAAAGACTTGGCAGCTGTCATAAGATTAAAGTTGATTGTCGGATCATTGCCGCAACTCATGTCGATCTAGAGTCTGCCGTTGAAGAAGGACGCTTTAGGGAAGATTTATTTCATCGGCTAAATATAATTAACATCCAATTACCGGCTTTAAGAAGCTATAAAGAAGACATTGAATTACTTGCTAAAGCCTTTCTTGGTAAAGAAGAGCGTAATTTAATACTTACCGATGAAACATTAGAAACAATGCTTATTTATGAATGGCCTGGCAATGTAAGAGAGCTTAAAAATAGACTACAGAGAGCGGTGGTAATGGCCGATAGCCCTAAATTAAATATAACCGATTTGGGTTTGAATTCTCAAAAAATAAAAGCCGAGGCTTTAAATATGAACAGCCATAAAAGACAGATGGATACCGAAGTTTTATTGTCAGCTATTAAACACAACAATCACAATATTACCGCTGCGGCTAGAGAGCTAAACGTTTCTCGAACAACATTCTATCGACTAGTAAAGAAATGTAATATTAAACTTTAATTTCACCGACAACAACGAGGATGAAAGCGATGAATAAATATCATAGAAGCGTATTTTTAATCGGCCTTTTTATGTTTACGCTTGTTGCATGTCAACCGCAAAGTTCATCGCCAGAAAAAGAACAGCAGCTAGATGAATTAACAGCCACAATAACAAAATTAACTAGCCAAATTGATTTAATTCAAAAGCAAGTGAATGACATTCATGAAGTAGCCATTCAGTCACAAAAACCCAAAGTTAGAAAACTTGCCGATCAAGAAAATTTCGATGCTAATGGCACTCTGCCAAGTTTAGGCGATGATACTGCCAAGATTGTCATAATTGAATTTTCAGATTTTCAGTGCCCATATTGTAAAAAATATATAGAGCAAACATTGCCACTAATTAGTAAAAATTATATTGAACAAGGTAAGGTTAAGTATTTAATTCGTGATTACCCTTTAAGCTTTCACCCTAAAGCGCAGGGTGCCGCTATTGCTAGTATTTGTGCCCAACAACAAGGTAATTATTGGCCATTTAGAAATAAGTTATTTGATAATATGAATACGTTGGGCGAGAGCTACTACATAAAGCTGGCCCATGAATTACAATTAGATACGCCATTATTTGCACAATGCCTAAGTGAAAAGTCTCATTTAGTAAAAATAAATAATGATGTCGCCTTAGGAAAATCATTAGGCGTTACCGGTACGCCCAGTTTCATCATCGGCAGAGTTGAAAATAATGTTTTAGTGGCGCCGCAACTGATCATAGGCGCCCAAAGCTATCGTTCGTTTTCTTATATTTTAAACGAACTAGGGAAATAGCGACTTATAAACATTCAGAAAAATCTTCTTCAATATCAGCATAGTCGATAACAGAAATACCTAAGATATCTAAAATTAACTTTTCTGATTCTTGCCAACCGGCGGCATAGTTAAAGCGTTTTTCCCGCTCTACCATGTTCTCTGCAGCTTTAAACACGGCAAAGGCAATTTTATATTCATCTTCAACATTGCTTGATAAATAACGATGATCATGATGTTGAAGTATTAGCTGACATATCTCTTTAGGTAAATGCCATGAAGATGAAATGAAATAACCGAGTACCGCATGGTTGGTGTGGTAATGCTTTTCCTCAACCGCAATAAAACTTTCATCTGAAGTATTCGCTTCAATAAGTACATCTTTATAATTTTGGTATTTCAAGGCTAGCAGTGGAATACCACAATCATGAAATAAGCCTATGGTGTAAAGTATTTCAACGGGTATTTTACTTTTTACTTTGCTGCCAATAAACAGCATAGCATTAGCAATATCATTGGCATCATCCCAAAAACGTTCAAGAGATATACTCGCTTTACCGCTAAAAGATTGTTTTAGCAACGTTGCCGTAACTAGGCTGTTAATGGTTTTCAGCCCTAACATCATCACCGCTTGCTTTATTTCAGATACTCGCCGGTTCATGCCATAAAGCGGTGAATTGATTATTTTCAAAATACTTGCTGACAAACCGACATCACTTGATATTAAGCTAGCTATTGCCTTAATATCAGGCTCTTTGTCAGCCATTAGCTTATCTATACTAGATAATATTTCTGGTTTTACTGGTACTTGAAATCCAGACACTACCGCTGACATTTTTTCTTCATCAAGATTAAACAAATTAGCTTCCCTATATTGATTTAATTTTACTATAATTTAGAGCGCCGCTGACAGACACTGCCACTTTAACACTAATTTTCATATAAAAGCGTATGAATTTAATTGCTCTAAAACTGTTCTGGCTTACAAAATATAGCTTTATTTCAAAAAGTAGGGATTGAAATGATAAAAGCCTAAGTAATTGTTTAATACTTAGGCTTTGTTAGTCAAATCATAAATTAGGAGGGGAATAATCTAAAGCTAATTCCTAGATGGGCCATACCCATACTGAGACCTTAAAAATTAACTAAACTACTTGGCCGCACGAGATACATATTCACCTGAACGTGTATCAATTTTTACTTTTTCACCAATTTGAACAAACAACGGTACCCGTACTACTGCGCCAGTTGCTAACGTAGCAGGCTTACCACCAGTACCTGCGGTATCACCTTTTAAACCTGGATCTGTTTCTGTGATCTCAATTTCAACAAAATTAGGTGGGGTAACCGAAATAGGGGAATCGTTCCATAAAGTGATAGTACAAACATCACCTTCAACCAGCCATTTAATGGTGTCAGCAACCGCTTTATCATCAGCAGCAATTTGCTCAAAAGTTTCATTGTTCATGAAATGCCAGAACTCACCGTCAGCATAAAGATAAGCTAACTCTATTTCCATTACATCTGCACCTTCAACTGATTCACCCGATTTAAAGGTTTTTTCTAACACTTTACCTGAAACTAACTTACGAATTTTAACGCGACTGAAGGCTTGTCCCTTTCCAGGTTTAACCAATTCATTTTCAATAATGTTACATGGTTCGCCATCAAGCATGATTTTAAGTCCAGCTTTAAACTGGTTAGTACTGAAATTCGCCATAAGTGTGCTCTTTTATTAATTGTTGATAACCTTTAAACTACACAGCCAAGCTAAATCATAACTGAGTAGAAGTTTACCATTGGAATTAGAATTACCGCAGATAATAACCCAAATAGATAACGATTTGCATCTTTGTGATCAAAAATCATGGCAAAAAGATTTGCAAAAAGTCATTACTGAGCCAGCAAAATTACTATCCTTAGTTAATATTGATCCTGAACAATATTTACAACATTTTAAAGCGCGACAACTATTTCCAGTGCGGGTACCACTACCTTTTGTTAAGCGGATGACCAAAGGCGATATTAACGATCCTCTGTTAAAACAAGTAATGCCATTATCAAGTGAATTTATTGTTTCTGACGGTTTTGTTAACGATCCACTGCAAGAGCACGATACAGTCGCGACAGGATTACTGCATAAATATAAAAATCGCGTGTTAATGATAGTAAAATCAGGCTGCGCAATAAATTGCCGTTATTGTTTCCGCCGACATTTCCCTTATCAAGATAACAGTCCAAACAAGCAACATTGGCAGCCCGCTTTAGACTACATCACAAAACATAAAGAAATATCAGAAGTAATTTTCAGTGGTGGCGACCCCTTAATGGCAAGCGATCAACATTTAGCTTGGCTAGTAAAACAAATAGAGCAAATTGCGCATGTTAAATGGCTACGCATTCATACACGATTACCCGTAGTAATACCGAACCGTATCACCAAAGGTTTAGTTACTTTACTAAAAAATAGTCGTTTAAAAGCTACTATGGTATTGCATATAAACCATGGCAACGAAATTGATGAAGATTTTACTGCCGCACTTGAGCCATTGCGTGCTGCTAGAATTCCACTATTTAACCAAAGCGTCTTACTTAAAGGTATTAACGATAATGCCAAGACGTTGATTGCGCTAAGCGAAAAGGTGTTTAATGCCGGTATTCAGCCCTATTATCTACACCTTTTTGATCCCGTACAAGGCGCTGCACATTTTGATGTCAAAGAAGCCGTCGCTGTTAACATAATGAACGAGATGCTCGCGACATTACCGGGTTTTTTAATGCCCAAATTAGTGAGAGAAATTGCAGGACAAGCTAACAAAACACCAATTAATTTGACATAATGTTTAACGAAAATATGAGAAATTAACTCACAGTACAGCTAAGCATGTCGTAAATAGTTTGGCATTGCTCTCTGTTGACGGCATGCTAACGATTTATCTTATTAGACAAAACAAAACCATGTTGTATTATCAACAACATTTTAACCACTCAATTGACAAAGAAAACACCATGACCAAAGCGATAGAACAACAATTAATCGAAAACATTTCTGTGATTTTAAAAAAATCGTTAACAGCGGACGCCACTTTAGCCGATCTACGTGATAAGAAAAAAGCCAGTTTTGAAGCCGTATTTAAAAAAGATGCCGGTTTTACTTGTTCTGCCAACACCTTTCTACCTTATGTTGAAGAAGTGGCTGACGATTTACTACATTGGCAAAAAAATAAAACCCAACAAACTTTATTGATTCCATTAGTAAAAAAAATTGAACAATTATTCACTGTGCTGGCCGGTTTTGAGCAAAGTCATAGCGTCTAAACCTACAATTAAAACAACTTAAACTACGCTATCGCTCACCACTGGCAACTGGCAACTGGCAATGATGTTGCTCAAGCAATGATAAAATAGTCAGGTTTAATTGATTAATTTCATTTAAATAAACATCTACGTTAGTTGTAGTACACGTTGGCGTTAAATAGATTTTAGAGCGAAAAGCAATTCTTTCTCGCTCTGAAAAATTCTCAATCTCCATCTCTATAAATTTTTCGTTGGCAATATAAATAACCGTTCGATCTGATGTTCTTATTCGTGTAGTGCGTAAAGAAATTTCTTCCACTACTCCTAGATATTGACCAAAACGACAAAGATCACCTATTTCACTGGTGCAGAAGTTCATAGGGTAATTGCCACAATTTCACCCCTAAGAAACTCATTGCTGGTAAGTTTTTTGATAGCCATTCGCCTAATGGGGTATTAGTATATTCAAGGCTTAAACTGGGTGTTTTTACAACCGTAGAGTTAGATGCTTTCCAAATTTGACTAAGTAAAAACAAGTAGATAAAGGCGTAAAAGGTGGCTATCATGCATAATTTCAAAGAGGTAGGCATACTCATTACTTACACAGGTAAACAATTAACCTCAAGGTAGGTGTTTTATATGAGGGACATAAAAAACTGCCGAAGCAGCATTTTTATACGTTGAATAAGTTATTTTTTCTTAACGATTAGCTCTTTAAAAGTGTCAGCAAACCAATCATCCAACATTTTCTTTTCATAACCTAGTGATTTATTGCGGTACTTTAAATTGCTACCCATCATAAAATTCATATCCTTGAGTACAATTTCATCCGAGGTAACTATGCTGCCATCCGCATTAACTAATTGGTAAGAAAAATTCATCCGAGGAGAGTAAATATCTTTAATAATACGTAATTGGTTTATACCACCGAAATGGGTATCGCCCGCTAAATCTATGTCGGTAACATTTATTTTTAACAACTGCCCTGCTGGCAAGTTTTCTGCCAATTTAGCAAAATGCTTCTCAAAACTTTTAAAAGTACGTTCACGAAAATGTTTGCGACCTTCGTTACCTGGGCGTATATCGCGATACTTTTCATGGTCGGTCCAAACCACTTCTGATGTGGCTGCATAAGCCACAGGAAGTAATGAAACAAAAGTGAACATAGCCAGTAAAGTAATCGATAATTTTTTCATTAGTGTATCCTCTTATAAACGGTATACCTTATTAGACCGTATTTTAACGACTAATATTGTAAATAATTGTTAATTAATTTGATAAAATTGTGTCATAACGTTTGCTACAACCGTAGCGGTGCGTTGGCGACGTTGCTCTGGTGTTAATTTGTTATGAGCAAAGCCTTGCGCTATACCTCGCCACACTCGTTGTCCAGTAATGGCATCTTCAATATAAATTAAAAAACTTCCTTTCTTTAAATCTGATTTTTCCGGCAAACCTGGAGTGACACCAAATTTGTTATTAATTTTTTCATCTGAAAGATCATCTGAAAGCGCCACAGCAAAGCCTACATAAAAATCAGCTTGTGCCGTTGCCAAGCCATTAATATAACCATTCTTTGTTAGATTATTGACAATAGCCTTGCTGTAAAGGTGATAAATGCTTTGAGTTTGTTCTGCCTTTAAAGACGTTTCGTTGATATATTTCGGTGAAAGTGAAAACAAACTTCCACGAGGGTAACTGACAGCTGAATCTGTAACACTAGAAATAGCGAGCAGATTGTTGTTGTCCTTATGTTCCAGGGGTACTTGTACACAACCTATGATTAGCCAACTAGATAAAATCATAATAAATAAACTGATGGTTTTTTTCATTTTTCAATCCTAGAAATGTTTATACCTAGACTATCATACCCGTCACTAACTTATAGTAACGAAACCAAGTAAGTATAAATCGTCGAGTAGTATGATCTATTAATATCAAGGATGTGCGTACAACCCCATCAAATTGGAATGATTGATTAGAAAATATATGGCAAATATTTTAAGGTTAATGTCGGGAATGCACACACCGGCCATGATTACAGTCAATCAATCCACCAACACCAATACTTAGCGCTGAACTTAGATCCTAAAGACTAAATCCTAGGAAGTAAAAAGCTCACCGAAGTGAGCTTTTAGTACCATAAGCAAGTTTAATGCTTTATGCGCGTAGCATAAATGTCGGGTAAGGAGCAGCTATTGCTAGCCACCCCTCCCCTAAGAACCGTACGTGCGAATTTCCCCGCATACGGCTCAAGCCTTTATAAGTCTATACCTGAATACAGCCCAGCGACTATCCTTTCGGTGGATGCGGATCATTACCGTATGAGTCTTTATCTCTTATACGACCATTTTCCCTATGTATGACGACTTCACTTTTTTGATTAATCGCAATATCTCGAGCAGCTTTTCTAGCCTCCTCTTGAGTGCGATGGTGTGAAGTATCACGAGAGTTTTTCTCGCCACGCACAGCCCATCCATCATCTCTTTTTACTACATGTTGATTTTTACCCATAGCGGATTTCCCCATAAAATTAGCTAATTACAAATGTGACTACATAACTTAAATAGTCGAACACATTATAACCAATTCCAGCTTCAATTGCTATGTATTCATACAGTACTGTATAAATACATAGCAGGAAAGTCAACTTGCAACTTTAGAGTGCAATTGCCTATGACAATTAGGGTGCAACAACACTAAGTTACTCATTTCATCACTACCACCTTTTACCTTTTCAACAATATGGTGAATATTCCATTCTGTTGCCTTAGTAATTGGATGGCGGCACATGGGACAACATTGCTGTTGTCTGAGCCAAAGCATTAACAAAATTCGTTTACCTTGCATTGAGTCTCTCCAAATTCGCTCTTGGCGCTTTTCAAAGTATTCCTCAAATGCTAAATCATACGGATTTGCCTCTGCTTTCATCTTAATGTGTCGCTTTATCGGTATATCATTGGTGTACATTAACCTGACAACTCTATCGTCAGGCACAATACCTGAAAACGTCCAGTTTCTTGGCCCCACTGATTTAAAGTATTTAGCTTTAATCCAGCGTTTATGACGATTATTATGTCGTCGTCTGCACCATTGCCACAGAAGTTTCCACACCCGATAATCCACATAATTAAAAGTTTCCTTCGCCACAATATGACGATGGTAGTTAGCCCAACCCCGAAGAATTGGATTTAACTGACTAATAAGCAACCCTGCTGTAATAGTCTTTTGCCCTTTAACTATATCGCGAACCTTCCCAAGCACACTTTTTACGCTTTTACGACTAGGTTTGATTAACATCTTGCCATTGCTATATTTTCGTAAATTCTGCCCAAGAAAATCAAACCCATCATTGATATGCGTTATCACCGTTTTCTCTGGTGACAACGTAAGACCACGCTCAGCCATAAAGGCTTCAACGATAGGCTTAACTTCATTTTCTAATATTTCTTTCGAGATACCTGTAATAATAAAGTCATCTGCGTACCTCACATAATTGACCTTGGTCTTATAGGCGGCTTTAGTATTCTTCTTCCCAAAGTGGGAATACAATACCTCTTCCAAACCATCAAGTGCCAAATTAGCCAACACAGGAGAAATAATTCCTCCCTGTGGTGTACCCGCTTTCGTTGGGTTTAACTTACCGAATTCAATGAATCCCGCTTTCAACCACTTACTGAGCACTTGTTTATCCAACACTACATTGGCAAGTAACCAGTCATGGCTGATGTTATCAAAGCAGCCTTTGATATCTCCCTCAAGCACCCATTTTGCCGAGCTTTTACGACTTAAATTGACAAAACATTGTTCTATCGCATCAGCCGTAGAGCGCATTGGTCGAAAGCCATAGCTATTCCGATCTGCGGTGGTTTCCGACACAGGTTCAAGAGCTAACAGAAATAACGCCTGCATTGCCCTATCTAACATAGTCGGTATTCCTAAAGGGCGACGTTTACCGTTACTCTTTGGAATGTATATCCTCCGCAACGGTTTGGGTTTATACCCTTGCCGCTTTAATCGAAAAATAGCCTGCCATTTACTATCAGGCGTACCCCATAACTCCCTATCGACACCAGCAGTCCTTTTGCCTCGATTCTCAGTTACCCGCTTAACCGCTAAGCATTTAGCAGCAAACGAGCGCACCAACAAACGTTGTAAGGTTTTCACCCTACGCCATTGTTGTTGCTTAGTCGCCTTCGCGATCCGTACTTGTAGCCCTCTCACCTGTAGCTCAACTGAATACCAATTAATGGTATGCCAGCTTTGCGCCTGATGGGAGAACGCAGGTACAACAAATGCCGCACTCATCTTGCTTTTCTCCTGTTAGTTATGACCTAACAAGAACAAGACGTAATTATCCCCTAACGGGAAGAATTATTTCTTATCCCGTTAGGATCAAATTAAAGACAGCTTTACACGTCTATCTCACGATTAAAGACCAGTTGGAAGTCTGCACCATTTCTGATTAATGCATTTCACATCTATCTAAATCATTACAATTTAGCATTCGCTTTTTCCAACCTCCTTTACCCACTTACTCAACAGTTCACCTTGCGGATCCCCTGCTCAATATGTTTAAACTACAAACAATTTAAGCGAATAATTGGGCTTACCGAGTTCCATTAAAGTTACATAAACAACTTAGGTTCTGCCTATCCACCGACGACTGTATGACGACGTACTCCCAGATATAAAAAGAGTAGCCAGTCGCGTACCTTTTGGTTTAAGCGTATCAACAACATTTCGCTTAGTGCGGTTGACGGTGTTTATCAGCAGTTCACATATGTTAACCCTATTGTTTAGCCTAGCTCTCAGTCCGTTTGTTATTAACAGACTATATTCACTCTCACGAGTTAAAATACTGCTTTCGCAGAGATACATTGTCAGGAAGCTTCGCACCATGTCGTTACCAACATCGCACTATCCCTAGACTACAACCTGTCGCAAGGTTGATCTCACTAACATATAAATGGATATGCTGAGACAATAACTTTAATGGCTTACGCCAGTATGGTTTAACCGTAGTGGTTATTTTGAATGTTGCGCCAGCAACACCATGATATAGATACACATTAAGAGTATAGAAACTCAGTAATATATATACCTACAAGTTGAAGTTGTAAGAATGATTTTTGAAAGTACTGTACTACCAGTTCTCCAAAATCATCCCTACGATCACGATAAAATTAATTAAAGTGGAGTTAGAGATTCTAAATATATTAATGTTCGAGCTATCGAAGATAATACAAGAACAATCTCAATTACCAGTTAGAGATTCTAAATATACTAATGTTCGAGCTATCGAAGATAATACACGTACAATCTCAATTACCAGTTAGAGATTCTAAGAATATTAATTTCGAGCTATCGAAGATAATACACGTAAAATCTCAATATCCAACAGATCGGTAAGCCTGTTCAACAACGAATAAACCACGCAGTAAGCATAAGTTTAATTCATGTTGTCAATGAGGCTTATTCAAAAAACCCATTGAGGTTGTTTGCTAACATTTGGTAAGGGTTTGTGACAAACCTCCAAGTCAATGGGGGCAGTACAAGAAAATCTCACCTTGCGTTAGCTATTACTAGTTTTTCCAGCGGAAACTTTCAAGTTAGCACAAATGTTAAAATTTGAATGCCTATGAAAGTACAGATACATTGGCAAGATGCCGCATCCGTTTTAGTAGCCCGCTGAGGAGCTAGTTCTAGCATTAAATCAAATCTACGTTATTACTGTCAAGCAATATCTATAAAAATCAAATAAATACTAGAAATAGACACTTGAATTATATCAAGTGCCAAACCATACACGACTCTCGTCGCACTACATCATGCCGCCCATGCCACCCATACCACCGCCCATACCACCCATATCAGGCATACCAGCTGAAGCATCTTGTGGTGCATCGGTAATCATCGCTTCAGTAGTTAACATTAAGCCGGCAATTGATGCGGCAAATTGTAAAGCACTACGAGTTACTTTAGTTGGGTCTAAAATACCCATCTCGATCATATCACCGTAAGTGCTGTTACCGGCATTGTAACCAAAGTTACCTGTACCATTGCGTACTTCGTTAAGCACTACTGATGGCTCATCACCACAGTTAGCAACGATTTGACGAAGTGGCGCTTCCATAGCGCGGATAGCAACATTAATACCGTGAGTTTGGTCTTCGTTAGCACCTTCTAAATCTTTAATCGCTATCGCAGCGCGCACTAAGGCAACACCACCACCGGCAACAACACCTTCTTCGACTGCAGCACGCGTTGCATGCAAGGCATCTTCAACACGGAACTTCTTCTCTTTCATTTCCATTTCAGTAGCCGCGCCAATTTTAATAACGGCAACACCACCAGCAAGTTTAGCTAAACGCTCTTGTAATTTTTCTTTATCGTAATCAGAAGAAGACTCTTCAATTTGACCACGAATTTGGCTTACACGTGCTTTAATATCAGCCTCTTCGCCAACTCCATCAATGATGATAGTAGTGTCTTTAGAAATAACGACACGCTTAGCTTGACCTAAATCTTCTAAGGGTGCTTTTTCAAGCTCTAAGCCGATTTCTTCAGAAATAACCGTACCCGCAGTTAAGGTAGCAACATCTTGTAGCATTGCTTTACGACGGTCGCCAAAACCTGGTGCTTTAACCGCAGCAACTTTAACAATACCGCGCATGTTGTTTACTACTAAAGTAGCTAAGGCTTCGCCTTCAACGTCTTCGGCAATAATTAATAATGGCTTACCTGATTTAGCAACGCCTTCTAGGGTAGTTAATAATTCACGAATATTAGAAATTTTCTTATCAACTAAAAGAATGAAAGGGTTTTCTAATTCAACACTGCCATTTTCTTGGTTGTTAATGAAATAAGGCGATAAGTAACCTCGGTCGAATTGCATACCTTCAACAACGTCTAATTCGTCAGTTAAGGCTTGACCTTCTTCAACGGTAATAACACCTTCAGTGCCAACTTTATCCATTGCTGTAGCAATGATTTTACCAACAGTTTCATCAGAGTTAGCCGATATAGTACCTACTTGCTCAATCGCTTTATTGTCAGTTACTGGCGTAGAGTTGTCTTTCAATGCGGCAACAGCAGCGATAACGGCTTTGTCGATACCACGTTTAAGATCCATTGGATTCATACCGGCAGCAATAGACTTTAAACCTTCGCTAACAATGGCTTGAGCTAAAACAGTTGCAGTAGTTGTACCGTCACCCGCTTCGTCATTAGCCTTAGAAGCAACTTCTTTCAGCATTTGCGCGCCCATGTTTTCGAATTTATCTTCTAATTCGATTTCTTTAGCGACGGTAACACCATCTTTAGTGATTGTTGGACCACCGAAAGATTTATCAAGTACAACATTACGGCCTTTAGGACCAAGGGTTACTTTTACCGCGTCTGCCAATATATTTACACCACGTAGCATTTTTGCACGTGCGTCATTACCAAATAATACGTCTTTTGAAGCCATGTTATTTATTCCTATAATTTTGTTTATTGACACTGTTTTTAAAAACAATGCAAAGTTTATTTATTCATTAAGGCTTTACTTTAAGCTAGTCAGCTCAAGAGCAAAGGTCGCTCTTTTACATCCATGTAATGCGACATTAGTATGTCCTATACCTCAAAAAGCACAGAGCTGACGCTAGTCAGTGAGTACTTCTGATACCGCTACTGCGTGAACTAGCGACATAAAAATTCCTATGACTATTCTACGATTGCAAGAATGTCAGATTCACTTAAAATAAGCACTTCTTCACCATCAATTTTTTCAGTTTTTAAGCCATAGCCTTCTGAAAAGATAACTTGGTCACCTACTTTAACGTCTAAAGCACGTACTTCACCGTTTTCTAATACACGGCCATTGCCCACAGCAATAACTTCACCACGAGTAGATTTTTCAGCGGCGCTACCAGTTAACACAATGCCACCAGCTGATTTTGATTCAACTTCTTTACGTTTGATAATTACACGGTCATGTAATGGACGAATGCTCATTTATTTCTCCTGAGGGTATTCAATTAGTAGGGGTATTAACATAGTTAATTTGTTGTTAGTAGAAGTGGGGATGAAAATAGTATTCACAAGCCCACTGGTTATCTTTTTATTCTTTACGGGTGTATTCACCTTCAATGGTGTCTGCGTGATGTTGAGGTATAACTTTAGGCTTTGAGTTTGGCGGATGAGAAAACTCTTCATTCTCATAAGTATTCCCGGTATGAAAACTCGCATCGGCACGGTTTCCGGCAACATGAGCATTAACGTTAATATGTTTTTGTACGCTGGCGGCGATCACTTGGCGAACACTAGGCACCAATAATGATAAACCAAAAATATCAGTAACAAAGCCAGGGGTAACTAACAATACTCCGGCAACTAATAACATTAATCCAGTAACAATCTCACTTGATGGCATTTCACCTTGTGCCATTTTAGCTTGTACTGATTGCATAGTGGCTAGGCCTTGCTGGCGAACATACTTTGCGCCGAGCCAAGCACTCAAAATGACTATACCGATAGTGGGCCACATGCCGAGTAACTCACCAACTTGCATCAATACGCTAATTTCAATAATAGGCATAATAATAAAAAGTACAAATAACAAACGAAACATAATAATTCCTTCTTTTCTATGAAACATATATTGGGTTTAACGGGTCTTTTTCAAGGTGAGTATCGCCCTGAACAAAAATGCACTATTAAATACTAGTATTGTTAAGTTATTTTTAAGAGAATACCAGTAAAATACCTTCTTATTAGGAATGAAAAATTGTTTCAATTAGTGTTATCCACTTGTCCAAATAAAGATGTCGCTCATAATATTGCTCAGCATTTAGTCACTGAAAAGTGAGCTGCTTGTGTCAATATTATAGCCAATGTAACTTCAGTTTATATTTGGCAGGCTGAACTACCGTGTGATCACGAAGTACCATTGTTAATTAAAACGGATAGCGCTAAATTTAAGCAGTTAAATGCGCGAATAAATGAATTACATCCGTATGATGTAGTAGCAGTGATTGCCTTGAACATCCAGCAAGGTGATACGCATTATTTAAACTGGATAACTGAATCGTTGAAGTAAAATAAATGAAAAAACCGTCTTTGTTTCTTAACTTAATTGTAAGTCTACTTTTTACCTTAGTAACTTTCTTACCTGCAATCAGCCATGCCCAACAATCTATTTTTGATATTTCGTCATCTTCTTTGTTTAGTAATGATGATGAATTTTTAACAGTAGATCAGGCTTTTTCCTTTAATTTTGATCAGCAAAATAGTCAATTACATATTAACTTCGATATCAGCGAAGGCTATTACCTG
>SPKZ01003169.1_pt1 | contig 23506 bp, 15 predicted proteins | sample 2456571 | NCBI WGS metagenome assembly SPKZ01 (sample SAMN11192286, study PRJNA482655) | marine metagenome | biome: ENVO:00000447; feature: ENVO:00000244|ENVO:00000211|ENVO:00000569|ENVO:00002023; material: ENVO:00002151; isolation source: ocean water from marine abyssalpelagic zone ... | reverse complement strand
TTTTTTGGCGATCAGTTGTTTTTTATCTAGATTGGTTTCTTTATCGACTAAAAACAAGGAACTTTGAATTTGTGGTCTTTTAGATTTAAGCTTTGATTTATTATTGACTTCAGCACCACCCCGAATTTTTTTCAAGAGCGATAACTTTGCCATTTTATTTAAATCTCGACGAATGGTTGCTTCCGAAGACTTCAATTTAGTGCAAAGAGTACGCACACTGGAAAATTGCTCCTCTTCTAAAATATCAACAATTAATTGTTGGCGTTGTTTTTCCAACATAGGATAAGCCCCCGTAAAATTAAGTTAGAGTAAATTCAATTGAATAGCTCTTATAGTAATCAATAACGATTATAAAAGAAAGATAAAAGAATCAAAAAGTAAAAAAATGATTGATTATGACGTATAAAACAAGAAGAAATAAAAATAATTAGTGATATTTAAGTAAAAATACCGTAAAAACAACTGATACACGCATATTGATGAAGTAGTCATTGATTGTTTGTTTTGTGAACTTACGCTCAATAACGTTTCGTTACTGTTTTCTAAATTTGTGCTTATGTTCTTGTGTTGCTAAGGTTTTGTTAGGGATGCGTTGATGTAATGTAAGGTTAATATTAAGGCTTTGTTGGTCTATGGTTAAGTCATTGGTGCGTGCTGTTAACATGGTGTATTTTTACAAAACACACCATGTAATTCTTTATATATAAAAGCCACACCAAACAGTCTCGATAACAAACAGTTTTTAGCTGATTTAACTCATTAAAGTCATTTAACTGAATGTAACGAATGGCTTACCTGTTTTCTTAAAGCTGCGCCCATAGCTGTGAATAACTTGGTAACCCATACCTTGTTACTATCTCCTTGCAGCTATCTCCTTGCAGCTATCTCCTTGCAGCTATCTCCTTGGAAGGAAGCGCATAAACAAACGTGTTATGCCTAACGCCAGTAACCAGCCATAGATGCTACCACCAGAACTGCCTCCGGCGGTATCACCAGAGCTACCGTCATTATCAGGGGGGGATGGTTGTTCAGTGGCTGGTATTACTACGGTTTTAGTTGCTGAATCCGTGTGCGTAGCCCGGTTTACATCGGATACCGTTACCGTGACGTCAATGCTGGCAGCATTTGGTGCATAATCGGCATAATTTAAGGTATAACTAGTGGCACCATCACTTTCGGCGATTACGACCCCGGCAACTTGCCATTGAATGGTGAGGGCGTCATCCTCAGCATCGCCTGTAGTTAGGCTAAACACCGCTTGCTCACCCTCTGTAACTATCACGGCTAGTGCAGCCGTTGGCAGGTTATTGATGGTGATGTTCCATGATCTCTTGGTGGTGATAACGCTATCGCTTACCGTTAATTCCACCGTTAATTCAGTCCCTGGGCTATGTTCATCTTCTTTGATGGTTAAAATAGCACTATCCGAGCCCGTCATTTCCCCGTTAATGGTCCAAACATAGCTTAAGGTGGCGAAATTATAGGCACTGATGATGTTCGGACTAATAGTGACTGTAGCCGAAGCATTATCTATTACTGGTGTAGTGTCGGCGATGGTAATGATATTATCAGGAATCTCTACGGTGATATTGTCGGTAATGCTATGACTCGGTCGGTTAACATCGGTTACCGTTACGATAACGTCAACACTGCTAGCCGGCATATAATCGGCATAATTGAGTGTGTAACTAGTGACGTTATTACTTTCGGGTATCGATATGCCAGCCACTTGCCATTGTATAGCTAGGGCGTCATTCTCGGCATCGCCATCGGTTAGGGTAAACACAGCTTGCTCACCTTCAGTAACTACCACGGCTAGTTCAGCCGTTGGCAAGTTATTGATGGTGATGTTCCATGTTCTCTTGGTGGTAATCACGCTATCGCTTACCGTTAATTCCACCACTAAGTCAGCCCCTGGGTTATGATCACTCTCTGCTATGGTTAAAATAGCATTATTTGAATCCGGCAATACCACCTCGTTAATGGTCCAATAATGGCTTAAGGTGACGTTATTATCGACACTGGTAACGATTGGGCTAAGGGTAACTGTTGCCGCGATATTATCGGTCACTGGTGTGTCGTCGGCAATGGTAATGACATTAACAGGTAATTCAGTGGGGCCATCAGCTTTAGCGGGCAGGCCTGCTTGCACTTCATCAATCCAGCGGGTGTTCGGCACATAATCGGGTGAATCCCCCATGGTTGGGTTAATTGCCCCCATTTCCGAGTGTTCATTCCACGAATAAGAAAAAACCACTTCGGCGGGAATCTGCGCTTTGTTTGCCTCAACAAAAGCAAAAGTTTTTTCTACCCTGCTGGTGATGTCACCAGCATTTGGCAATAGGTAATGGTAAAGTGTATCACTGTGAGCTCTGGGCCAAGCATAAGCACCAATTGACATGGCTGGTACATAGTCAACATCAATACCAGAATTAAGATATTTATCTACCCAAGTTTGCATCATAACATCGGTCGCATGATTGTAAGTCGGTGCATTATCACGCGTTGACGTGGTGCCTCCATAACCCCCGGCGTACTCGGAAAGGGCATCAAAGCCGGCAGCGGCAATTTCAGCGCCATTTTGATGAGTTTTAGAAACTTCTTGTCCGACTAAATAGGGATCCTGTAAACCAACGGCCATTACTCGGGTACGGATATGCTGAACAAATTCAGCTAAGGTCATTTGTTCATCGGCGGCAAGGTCTTCACTGGCAAGATGGTCTTTAAATTTAATTGGCCATAAAACCGGCAGTAAAGGACGACCGTCTAAAACGGTTTGCCATTGTGGCAGTTGCATATACGCGATCACTTCATCGAGCATTAAATCCACCATAGAACGGCTATACTTTAACGTTCCATGGCCATAAAGAGCGGTAACAAACTTTGTTTTATCGGTTCGGGTATTTCTCAAATAAGCATCGAGGTTGTTGTGCAATTCGTATGCTTTTTTGTTGACGGTTCGGGCCGGGCCATTAAAGATAAAAAAATCTATGCCGGCGTCAGTGGCAAAATCAATTTCTTTATCCATCGCAGCTTGTAAAACATCTTCATCATAGGGGTGATTAAACCATAACGGGCCGGCATCATCTGGATGGGTTATCCAGTCAACATCTGTAGTACGGCGCGCAAAAAATGGCGCACGATGATGCCACTCTTCAGGGATTAAAAACCCTTGTTTTCCGGGTAGATAACCCAGTTCTTGCTGCTGGGTAGCTCCCTTGCCAGAATACATATCCCAACGCTGCACACCAAAGATGGGGCCTTCATCTTGGGCGATAGCCGTTTGGTTGAATATGCTTAGCATGCAGAGCATTATACTATTCACTGTGCGGTAAAACTTATGCCATACAAAATGCCAGACAAAATGACAAATGAAATCTACTTTCCCTCTTAGTGAGTTAACTACTCTATTTTTAGTCTTTTGATCGCTTGTTTGTTTCATGATTTTTATTGTCACTTTCTTTAGAGCAAGTCCCGAGGCGAGTTTTATCGAAGAAAAAAAAACCGCCTAGAAATAAAGGCGGTTTTTATTATTAAGTTTGATTAACTAAGAGATTAAGTTAAACACATTATTTACGGTTACGTCGGGTAAATAAATGCATAGACAATAAGGCCAGTAACCACCAGTGCATGCTAGCACCTTGATTACCGCTATAAGGTTTTTTTGGCTCTGCTGGAATAAACCAAGTAAGGCTATGAGATCTTTGATGCACAGGTCTGTTGACTTCGCTTACCGTTGCCGTAACGGCAACTTTCGCTGCAGCGCTATAATCGGCATAATTCAAGGTTAAGTTGGTGGCGTTATCGCTGACTGAAACTGCAACACCGTCAACAGTCCAAGTTATTAGCAAGGCATCATCTTCCAAATCGAAGAGGTTGCTTACGGTGAACACCGCTTTATCTCCTGGAAAATGCACCATGGATAACGCTATAGTAGGCACAAAATCGTTAGCTATGTCCTGCTGGTCCCACACTCTCTTTTGTACAACCGTGCCACCTTGTGGCGTTTCGGCGGTTACCGTTAATTCTATGACGATATTTAAGTTACCGACAAAGTCTAGCTCATTAATCACTAAGGTAGGATCGCTGTAGGTCTTTTCTATGGCAAAGCTATCATCGTCATCGTCAGCGCCGAATGCCTTTTGCTTAACTGTCCAATTATATTCTAGCACTACACCTGATTCTGGCTCTAAAGCTGAATTTTCGGTTACTACTGGCGCGATGGTAATGGTTCTTGCTTCGGGATCATGTACTGCATCTGCTTCATCAATAGTAATGGCTAAGTGGAAATTGTCAAAGGCATTGGCGATGCCATCACCATCTAAGTCATCGTCATAACCGTTGAGAATGCCATCATTATCAGTATCTAAACTAGCTGTTGGCGCATAACCACCTTCATCACCTAAGCTAGCATCAAAAGCACCATCACCTAACGGTGTATCATCATTACCATTTAGAATACCGTCCAAATCTTGGTCACGACTAATATTAAACGGAACCAGATTCAGCTCTAAATCATCGAAGAGAACCTCCATGCCAACGATATCGGATTTGGTGTCGAGCTGTAAGCTCATTTTGATATCGGCAATTTCATCATTTCCAATATATATGGGTTGGTCAAAGTAATACCAACCATTGTTGTCTTCGAGGTCTATGTTGTATATTGCTCGGTCAGGGCTTCCTTCAGTAAAGGTCCAAAATTGTCTATTATTTTTTTCAGAACCGTCAACTCTGGTTGATTTGACGCCAACAGAGACTCTAGTATCGTCATCAATAACCTCTGGCCCAGTAATTTTAACCCAACCAGCAAGGCGGACAACTCTGACATTTTGGTTAACGGTAGTGAGTGTAGGACTCTTAAATTCGATTAGGTTATCGCCTACACCGGTAGAGCTAACGGCTAATCTAAACGCCTTAGTCGATTCGCCATTACGGCCGGTGGTGTCAATTACGTAATAATCTTGTGCGCCACTACCGAAGCTAAACGATGACCATTCATATGTTTCACTGCCAACAACGTCACCAATAACCACCGCGTTTTCAGCATCGGCGGCATAATCTGTTAATACGTTGGTATACTTTTCTTTTGCTAAAAACAGATAGTGTGAGTCTGGATAAGCATCATCAACCTGTAAACCTTTGACATTGGCGTTGTACCAGCCATCTCCGTCACGGTCGGCTAATATGCTTTTGTCATCTAACGGGTTAGTACCAGCGGCTTCTTCATCAATGTCGCTGCCGCCATCGTTATCATCGTCAGTATCTAAAGTAAGGCCATTACATTCAGAAAAATCATCACCGTACACGGCCGGAATTACTTCACCCTCTTCATCTTCGCCCTCTGCGGTTATGAGCTCTTTACAATAGTTTGCGGTAAAAGAATCGGGCAAACCATCACCGTCCGTATCTAGATAAGCGGCAGCATTGTCTCTGAATTGATCAAAACCATCAAAGGTGCCATCACCGTCTGAATCAGGTAGGGCTAATACCGTGGCATCGGTGCCTAAAAAGAAATTATCAACTCTTGCTATGCCGCCTGTACCGGATCGCCAATAAAAGTCAATCGTACCCGTAAAAGGGGTGTCTAAGCTCCAGGCTAATCCCGTGTTTTTCCAGTAGTTTACTACCTTTCCTTCTTCATCTAACCAAGGATTTCCATCAGCATCGAACCAGTATTCATCATTGTCGAACTCGCTTGGACGAAAAGAAATTTCAAACATTTCACCGTCAGTCGGCGTTAATTCCAAGCGCATTCTGATATCTTCTTGCTTCTGCCTGGAAAAATCAAAGGCAAAATAGATTTCATTGATGGCTCTAACTTCTACCACCTTTTGTAATCTCAAATCCCTGGGAGCATACATTGCAGCAATATGTGTTCTGCCTGACCAATTCGGCGGTGCATAGTGGCCGCCATCGGTGGTAGGTGCATTAGGAAGGTTGGCTTTATTCGACCTGCCGCCAAGCAATTTTTCAGCGTGCCAACCCCAGCGCATCCAAGAAAGATGACCTCCACATTCCCTATTTGTCCCTTCTCCGGGGTTATCCAGAGCCCAGGTCTCATCCATGACATAAACTTGGGGTTCTACCAATTCGCCACACAAATCAAAGGACGGATTGACTATTAGGTTATTGCCCCATACAGAAGAGTATATGTGATTGAGATATAACTGAGTTAAGTCACCTTCTTCATCACCCACTACTGGGAAATCTATTGTCGTAACCGGGTAATTTGGTACCTCGGGGTCGTCATAGGGGGCAACAGCATGAGCCATAGTTATCGACAAAAGCGCACAAGGCAGGGCAATCATAGTTGCCTTAGCCAGTTTGCTCAGCACCGGTATGCTTGAACATTTAAAACTTTTCTTCATCTTTATCCCCTTCATTGCGCTAAATGATTTTCTTTCTATAAGTAGCTTTAAGTAGCTTTTTTTTTGCTTGTTATTATTTTTTCAATGAAACGATTTTTAATATAAACCCATTCAAACAAACCAGTAACCAATGTTTGAATGAGTTTATCTATAATCTAACGATTAACCTATCGCAGTATTTCCATTTTGTAAACACTTTTTGAATAATAAAGACTATTTATGATTGAAGAAGATTGGAATAATAAGAAAAACCGAGTGATAAATCATTGTTATGTTTTAGTTGAAGTTAGTTAGTATTGTTATATCTCCTGAGTTTTCGCCAGCTGAATAACTACTTTTTCTCTGCTGATGACTCAATGTTGTCGATGAATGTTGGCGGTATACTTGTGGGTATATTAAAGAAAAAACACCCAATATATGCCGAATAATCCTAAGTTTACACGTGGTTGGCATTATTCCATCTTGATAGCATCATTATTTTGTTATCTTTGTGAGTGGGTATGAGTTGTGTTGATTGGTTTTGAGTGTTAGTGTGCGGTGTGACTATTAGCTAATACCCCTTGTCTTTAGGGAACCTTTATTGGCAAATGGTGGAAAGTTGAATGTTTGGAAGGATACGATGAAAAAAAAATTAATAATAGCAAATTGGAAAATGAATGGCGGTGTAGTTGCTAACGGTAAATTACTTATGGCGATGCTTAAATTTACCAATACTTTAAGTCATAGTGAGTTGGTTGTTTGTCCACCACATATATATATGCATCAAGTTAAAGAATATATTGTTGGCTCTGGCATTAAACTTGGTGCTCAAAATGTCAATGAAAATGAAGTTGGCGCTTATACCGGAGAAATTTCTGTTGAGATGCTCGGTGATTTTTACTGTCGTTATTGTTTAGTAGGCCATTCTGAAAGGCGGGCACTCTTTAACGAATCAAATACCAGTATTGCCAATAAAATATTACGGTTAGTAGCTGGTGGATTAACTCCGGTACTTTGTATCGGTGAAAACCTAGCACAAAGAGAGCGGGGCGAGGTTAAGGACGTAATTACCAAACAATTAGCAGCAATCATTGATATTGTCGGCCTCAAGTGCTTCAAATCAGTAATTATTGCCTATGAGCCTATCTGGGCCATTGGCACAGGAAAAACAGCTTCCGTTAAGCAGGCACAGGAAATACATCGGGTTATAAGACAATATTTGTGTAATTTAGACAAAAAGATGTTTAAAGGCTTGTCCATACTATATGGCGGCAGTGTCAATGAAAATAACGCCAATGAATTAATCAAACAAATAGATATTGATGGCTTCCTTATTGGCGGGGCTTCATTAAAGGCAGATTCACTTAAAAGCATTTATCTGGGCGAAGCTAGCGTTAATGCCTATTAAATAAGTACAGCATTATTCATTTATATAATATTAAGCAAAAGCTGACAAAAAAGTCTGTTTGAAATATTATGATGGTAAATGACTGATAATGATTGACTGCAGCATTTTGTTGTGTGATATTAACTTTAAATGAATAATAATGATTTGATTTGCGTAACTCAATCGTTAGTTGCATGGCTAAGATAGTTGCATGGCTAAGAATTGTAGATTATAAGCAGAAGGATAAAAATGAAATATACAAAAGAAGAATTTAAACACGTTAACTATCTGTGGGATGATGAGATTGCAGCGCCACTAAAGTCGGTTGACAGCTTAGTTTACCGCTCAAATATATTAGGGGCTGACCAACGCATTACCAATACCGGCGGTGGTAATACTTCAGCCGAAATCATGGAAACCGATCCGCTTACCGGCGAACAAGTTGAAGTCTTGTGGGTTAAAGGCTCTGGCGGTGATTTACGAACCGCTAAAAAAGAAAACTTCTCTTCATTATATCAAAGCAAATTAGATGCATTGGATGATATATATCAAAATTTTCCGGTAAAAGGCTATAAGTCAGCCGGTGAAGACGACATGATTGCCATGTATAAACATTGTACTTTCTGTTTAAATCCACGTGCTTCGTCTATCGATACCCCCTTACATTCAATGATTGCAGATAAACATGTTGATCACTTACACCCCAATGCTGTTATTGCCGTAGCTTCTTGTAAAGCGCAGCGTGAATTAACCGAAGTTATCTGGGGTGGTCAAATGGCCTATGTCCCTTGGATGAGACCCGGTTGGGAAGCGGCGTTATTATGTGAAGAAATTTACGCCAACCAACCGAACATTAACGGTATTTTAATGGGTCAACATGGTCACACTAACTGGGCCAGTGAAAGTAAAAGTTGTTATGAAACCTCTCTTTGGGTGATTGAAACAGCCGCACGTTATATAGAAGAACATGATAAAGGTGAAATGACTTTTGGTGGCGCTCGGGTTGAAAGTTTAAGTGAAGACGACAGTACTGCGCTACTGACTAAATTCTTGCCAGTTGCGCGTGGTTTATTGTCTAATAAAGTTAAATTTATTGCCACGGTACAAACTGATGACAATGCCTTAAGGTTTGTTAACAGTGTTGATGCCAAACGTTTAGCGAAATTAGGCACCTCGTGTCCTGATCATTTCTTACGCACTAAAATTCAACCGTTATATTTAGATTTTGACCCTGCACAAGATGATTTTGATACTTTAGTTGAAAAACTCAATGCCGGTATTGAACAATACCGTATCGATTACCAAGCTTATTATGATGCTTGTAGCAATGACGCTTCACCAGCAATGCGTGACCCAAGTCCAACGGTTATTCTCATTCCAGGTGTTGGTATTATTGGTTGGGGTAAAAACAAGAGTGAGTCAAGAGTTACCACTGAGTTTTATAACTGCGCCATTGAAGTGATGCGTGGCGCGGAAGCGATTAGTGAATACACAGCACTTCCTCAACAAGAAGCGTTTGATATTGAATATTGGGCACTTGAAGAAGCTAAATTACAACGTATGCCGACAGAAAAAACCTTAGCACGTAACGTCGTAGTAGTGGTTGGTGCCGGTGACGGTATTGGTAAAGAAACTGCATTTCGTGTAGCCAAAGAAGGCGCCCATGTGGTTTGTGCCGACTTACGTATTGAAGCTGCTCAAAAGACTGCCGATGAATTAACGGCTATTTATGGTGAAGGTATCGGTGTTGCCGGTACTGGTATTTCGAGCTGTGGTCCTGCCATTGCTATAGAAGTAGATATTACCAAGCGTGACCGTGTTAAAGACATGTTCGCTCAAGTGACCTTAGCCTATGGTGGCATCGATAATGTCATTGTTACCGCGGGTGTCTTCCTAGCGCCAGGTCAATCGGGTATGAGCAATGACCAAATGTTCGATATTAGTTTTGCCGTTAATGTAAAAGGCGGTTACATTGTTGCTACCGAAGCAAATGAAATTTGGCAAGCACAAGGCTTAAAAGGCTCGCTAGTGTTAACCACCAGCGTTAACGCGGCAGTGTCGAAAAAAGGTTCTTTAGCTTACGATACCAGTAAGGCAGCAGCGAATCATTTAGTGCGTGAACTAGCAGTAGAATTAGCGCCATTAATTAATGTCAACGCGTTAGCGCCAGCGACGGTAGTTAAGGGTAGTACCATGTTCCCTCGTGACCGAGTGCTTGCCTCTTTAACTAAGTATAGTGTTGAATTTTCGCCGTCAGATTCTGATGATGAATTACGCGACAAATTAGCGATGTTCTACGCTCAACGTACGTTAACGCAACAACCCATTACCCCGGCAGATCAAGCTGAAGCAGCCTATTTATTGATTTCTGGACAGTTAAGTAAAACCACGGGTCAGGTATTATCCGTTGATGGCGGTTTACACGAAGCCTTTTTACGTTAAACTTTTTCTATGAACAACGACATTTATTCAAAGAACAATTGCACGAGATAGGATAAAGAACATGACACAACGTATTGATAAAGCATTAATTGCACAAGAAAACCAAAAACAGATGGCGGCATTACAAGAAGATTATGATGCACTGGCAAACAAATTAGCTCGCCAAGATATTGATATTGAAAAAATCACCACCAAAGCGCAGGGATTCCAAATTGCCGTGCCTTCTTGGGGTACCGGCACCGGTGGTACACGTTTCGCCCGTTTCCCAGGTGAAGGTGAGCCAAGAAATATTTATGAGAAACTTGAAGATAGCGCAGTGATCAATGACTTGTCGCAATGTACCGAACGAGTTTCACCCCATTTCCCTTGGGACAAAGTGGAAGATTTCACCGAATTAAAAGGTGTTTCAGATTCATTGAGCCTAAAGTGGGATTCAATTAATTCCAATACTTTTCAAGACCAAGTCAATCAAGAGCATTCATACAAGTTTGGCAGCTTGAGTAATACCTCAGAAGCGGCACGTGAGCAAGCCATTGCCCATAACATTGAATGCATCAAGTGGGGCCAAATATTAGGCTCAAAAACTTTGACGGTATGGGTGGGCGATGGTTCAAATTTCCCAGGGCAACAGCATTTTCAAGGCTCGTTTGAGCGTTATTTAGCCAGCATGAAAAAAATCTATGCTGAAATCCCTAACGATTGGGAAATGCATATTGAGCATAAAATGTTTGAACCGGCATTTTACTCCACTATCATTCAAGATTGGGGCAGTAATATTCTTGCTGCAATGGAGTTAGGTGACAAGGCTAAATCTTTGGTTGATTTGGGACACCATGCGCCGAACGTAAACATTGAAATGATTGTTTCTCGCTTGATTCAGTTTAAAAAGTTAGGTGGTTTCCATTTCAACGACAGTAAATATGGCGATGACGATTTAGACAGTGGCAGCATCCATCCGTATCAACAGTTCTTGATTTTCAATGAACTTGTTGACGCTGAATATCGTAACCAAGAAGGATTCAACCCTAACTATATGTTAGATCAATCGCATAACGTCACTGATCCGATTGAAAGTTTGATGAATTCAGCTGCTAGTGTTCAGCGTTCGTATGTATCAGCCTTATTGGTGAACCGTGAAACTCTTGCTGATTATCAATTAAATAATGATGCCCTGATGGCAAGCAATACCTTGAAAAATGCTTTTAATACAGATATTTCACCGATATTAGCAATGGCACGAGCCAGAAAAGGTGGTGCGATTGATCCTATTGCCACCTACCGTGTTGCCAATTACCGTGGTAATGTTGCTAAGCTAAGACCTTCTAGCGGCGGTAGCGGCTCGGGTATCGTTTAAAAGTTAAAAACAATTTTAAATAGAAAACCAATAAAAATATAATAATAATTAACGCCTATTTTCTTGTTTAAGTATATTAACAAGAGAATAGGCATTTTGAGGAGAGAATATGTCAAATGCAGCAGAATTTGAAACAGAGCCGGTTTCCGCTGATAAACTACAGTCTGGGAAAACCTTTGCCGCCAGTTATGCGGGTGAGCACGTTGCAGGTACCGAATTTGTAATAGGTGCATTATTTGTCGCATGGGGTGTAGGCACCATGGATATACTACTTGGTTTATTATTGGGTAATTTAATGGCCGTGCTTACCTGGGCATTAGTTACTGCCCCCATAGCAACGGATACCCGTTTAACCTTATATGCCTACCTTGATAAAATAGCCGGTCCCGGCACAATAAAACTTTACAGCGTTATTAATGGTATATTGTTTTGTATTCTAGCAGGGGCCATGATCACTGTATCGGCTTCTGCAGTCAGGGTGTTTTTTGACATACCTGCACAAGTCAATTGGTATCCAACCGATTTTCGCTTTGTACTGGTCGCCTTAGGTGTTGGTGCCGTGGTGGTCTTAATGGCGATGAAAGGCTTCAAAAAATTAGCGGCCTTTGCTGAAATTTGTGCCCCTTGGATGGTGCTAATGTTTGTCGTTGGTGCTCTGGCATTAATGCCGACACTTGTCGCAATGAGTGATGTTGAAAGTATTTCTAGCTTTAGTGATTTTCTCATCGTGGCTGATCAATATGTTTGGGTCGACAACGGCGGAGAGATGACTCTATGGCATGTTGCCGCTTTTGCCTGGATATGTAATTTAGCTATGCATGGTGGCATGGGCGATATGACCCTGTTTCGTTTCGCGAAAAGTTCAAAATATGGCTATTATTCTGCATTAGGCATGTTTATTGGTCATTATGTTGCTTGGATTTGTGCGGGTATTATGGGCGCTGCTGCAGCTCTCATTTTGAAAGCGTCTATTACCGAACTTGATGCCGGCGCTGTTGCTTTTCAAGCGTTAGGAATGGCGGGTATTCTCGCGGTAATTATTGCTGGTTGGACGACGTCAAACCCAACCATCTACCGTGCCGGACTTGCTTTTCAGTCACTTAACTATAAATGGGATCGCACCAAAGTAACGTTGGTGGTGGGTATCATTACTTCGATAATTGCCTGTTTCCCGTTTGTGTTTGGTCAGTTAATGGGTTTCCTACTGATTATGGGCTTAATGATGGCGCCAGTCGGAGCGATTATTGTTGCTGAACATTGGATATTCCCTAAAATTGGCTTCGCTCGATATTGGTCAAAGTATAAGGGTAATAATACTAATTATGCTGCCATGATCACGTGGTTGTTATCACTGGCGTTAAGCTATTATCTAGTGGTGGCAGGAATATTAGATCAATACTTTATCTTAGTGCCGATTTGGGTGTTTGCTACCGTTGCGTATTGTGGCTTAGCGTCATTAATGGGTGCTAAAGATACCTACCCCGAAGCAGCGGAAGAACAAAATAAAGAGCTTGCGAGAAAAGAAACCGAAAAGCTTTATTTAAAAAATACCGCAGATACTGCATCAGGGCAACCTAAGGTTAATCTTCCGTTACTGGCCAATATTGCTCAATCTGTTTCATGGCTTTCTCTTGTTGTTTGTTTGGCTATGGGGATATTATCCTATGTTAATAATGACCTTGAGACGCTTAAAACGTGGTTATTATTACCAACATTAATTTACTTTGTCACGGCTACTTATGCCTATATTGTCAAGCAAGAATATGCTGAAAGTGACGTCGTTGATGATGATACCAGTCTTACCACGGGTGAAAGTATTACTAAATAAAAGAATTAAGTGCTGTTGGTTCAACAGCACTTTTTTTGTTTGACTAAATTTACCTACTTACCCAAACAAACCTCAACAATTCGATTATTTTTAAACTAAATTGATCTTTGAGGAATTTATAATATTACCTTATGACTGTGCCTAATAAAAAACATCTTTTAAGTCTGAAAAACCAACAATAAATTTCTATATTTCAATCAAAGTTACTTCATCTTTTAATTCGGGTGTATAACGTTGATTGCTCATAACTGTTCCTACAGTACTCAATAATAAAGCGAAATTGTCTACTTAATTGCGCAAGTACCACATCTTTTAAAGAAGTGTCCACAAAACTGGGGGGAGAACCTCACTAGCCGATCAAAAGACAACTAGTTTGACAGAGAGGTTTTATTACATCCCTTAATAATAAGCTCTTACGCTCCAAAAAGATTCGATATGATAGCACAAGCTCAAACTTGATTGATATTGGTGTTTTATCAGCATATAATCCTCAAAAGTTTTTTATAACAATTAAATTGAAGGTGTATTGCTCATGGGGAAAATCGCTCTTTGTCTAAGCTTGTTTATTGTCAGTCTCTTTAACACAACCAACTCTAATGCCGCCTCAGAACCAAATCTAACAATAGAAAAACTTCGTCTCGAATATCTGGTTGATCCCCAAGGTCTAGATGTACTGCAGCCCAGATTCAGCTGGATCGTCACCTCTAACGCACGCAGCCAGGTTCAATCAGCCTACCGTATTCTGGTGGCCAGCAGTTTAGAGCAATTGAATCAACACAAAGGCGTTATTTGGGACTCAGGAAAAATTATTTCCAGTGATACAAATAATATCGAATACCAGGGTAAAAAACTGCTCAGTGGCGAAAAATATTATTGGAAATCTCTAGTCTGGAATGGCACTGGTACTCAGAGTTCCTGGAGTGCTATAGCAAACTGGTCTATGGGAAAGTTGAAGTTTAAAGACTGGCAGGCCGAGTGGATTGGCCATAAAGTGGATTATTTTAAAGGGGATAAACTTAAAGATTTACATCTTCCTCCCAGTCCTTATTTACGTAAGGAATTTCACCTAGATAAACCCATTAAACGTGCCACCTTATATGCCACTGCTTTGGGTCTCTATGAAATGCGATTAAATGGTCAACGAGTGGGAGATGAATATTTTTCTCCTGGTTGGACCGATTACAATAAACGAATTTATTACCGTGCTTTTGATGTTTCTAACATGTTAAACACGGGTAAAAAAGGCAAAGGCAAAAATGCCATTGGCGGTATTTTGGCAGACGGTTGGTATGCTGGTTATGTCGCCTATGCACTTTTTATAAAATACGATAAAGTTCGAGAGTTCTACGGAGCACGACCGGCATTATTTGCCCAACTGGAAATTGAATATCAGGATGGCAGCAAAGAAATCATTAAAACTGATGGTAGCTGGAGAGCAACAACAGGACCCATTCTTGAAGCTGATATTTTAATGGGCGAAACCTATGACGCTCGTTTGGAAATGCTAGGTTGGGATAAGCCTGGTTTTGATGATTCCACATGGGTGAAGGCTGGTTGGCACACTCAACCCCAAGGCAAGCTTGAAGCCTATCCTTCTGTTCCTGTGCAATATCAAGAGTTCATTACACCAAAGAATATATCCAGCCCAAAAAAAGGCACTTATATTTTTGATCTAGGTAAAAACATTGCTGGTAAGGTCAGAATAAAAGTGAAAGGTAAGCGAGGAGTACGGGTGCAACTTCGTTTTGGTGAGCTGTTAAAGAAAGATGGCTCTTTGATGACAGAAAACCTGAGAAAAGCCAGAGCAACCGATGCCTACATTCTTAAAGGCAGTCAAGCTGGTGAACAGGATTATGAAATTTGGGAACCTCAATTTACCTACCATGGTTTCCAGTTTGTTGAGATTACCGGTTTAAGTTATGCACCGGATGAAGAAACAGTTACCGGTATTGTTATGAACTCTTCCACGCCCAAGGTTGGTAATATCCATGTGCAAGATGACATAATTTTTGACGGTAACAAGGGCATGGTCAATCAACTATTCAAGAATATACAAGTCACCCAATTTGCCAACTTCTTCGATATTCCAACTGACTGCCCGCAGCGTGATGAACGTATGGGCTGGACCGGGGATGCTCAAATATACGCACGCTCTGCCACTTATAATGCTGATGTTGCCAGTTTCTTTAATAAATGGCTTATTGACCTAGAGGATACACAAACTTGGTATGGTGGTTACACCAATTTTGCACCCTTTCCATTTTCCCGTGCCCATGTGCTGTCACCTGCGTGGACCGATGCTGGCATTATTGTTCCCTTTGAAATGTATCGAGCCTACGGTGATACCCGTATTATCAATAGACTCTGGGACGGCATGCAGCACTTTATGCAATATCTGGCTGATCAGGCTGGGGATGATTATATAAGACCGGGCGCAGGTCCTAACTATGGTGACTGGTTATCCCTGGACGGGACAAAAACTTCCGATGACTTTCTGGCAACAGCCTATTACGCCTATGATGCTCAATTGATGGTGAAGATGTCCAAAGCAATAGGCAAAGACAAAGAAGCGGCACATTATCAAGAAGTATTTGAAAAAGTACGTGATGCATTTTTGGCAAAATTCCTAGCTAGCGATGGCAAACTTGGCTCACATACTCAGACCGGTTATGCCATGGCACTGGATATGGGATTGATCCCACCAGACAGAACCGCACAGGTTGTTAAACAGCTTGTTGATTTAATTATGGCTAATGACAATAAATTATCGACGGGTTTCCTTGGGGTTAAACATTTACTGCCAGTACTGTCAAAATATGGATACAATGATCTAGCCTATAAATTATTCACTAGTAACAAATATCCTTCCTGGGGGTTTGAGGTGGTTAATGGTGCAACGTCGATCTGGGAACGATGGAATAGCTATACCAAACAAGGCGGGTTCAATAAGGCAATGAATTCTTTCAGCCACTACGCATTCGGCTCTGTGGTCGAGTGGATGTATGAATATATGGGTGGAATTACCCCCCTTGAAGCTGGTTTTGGCAAAATACGAATTAAGCCTTATCTTGGCGATGAACTCAATGGTATCACCAGCCATTATGATTCGATCAGAGGGGTTATTGAAACCTACTGGCAGCAGGATGATGACCAGCTGATTCTTAATGTTACGATCCCGGCGAACACTACCGCTGAAGTCTATCTGCCTGCTACTGACCCAAAACGCATTACAGAGTCGGATAAAGCATTATCAGAAGTAAAAGCAATTACTGGCATAAAATTCGATAATGGATCAACTGTAGTGAGTGTTGGCTCGGGCACGTATAATTTTATTATTAAAATGAATTAACTCAGTAACACAACAACTTCCGCTGAAGTTGTCGTGACCGTGCATTATTGGTGATTGAGGTAAACTATTTGTCATCAAGAGACTAGATGGGTAATCAGGCTTCTTTTTTACCCGTCGGCGGCAGATTAGCAATAAATGTTATGGACAATATCGGCATGGATATCTACAGCCTCATATTTAAAGGTAGTATTGTGAGTTCAGCTCTGAAACCCGCTAAGTATAAATGCATAAATTAAACCCTGTTATCTATATTTCGACTATTTGCCAACAAGTGAAGCCGGTACTTTGGTTGAGCTTGGTTGCTATTTGATAGCGCTTTGAATCGCGTTTTTCTAGGTAGTTAACAATGTCGTGTAATTCTGACAAGTTAAAAACACCTAAATTACGTAGCTTTTGGTTAATTCCCCAAATATTTTTATCACTTAAATCCACAGTCTTAACATTCATAATAAAACCTTTTAAATTAAGAAGGGTCACAAATACCTGAATGGATGATTAAACAGCTTTTAACTTGCTTCATCGGTAAGATAATCATAGCTCTGGTATTCTATTTAAATAGCATTTGAGGCAATTGTATAAAAATAATTAATATAAAACTGTCATTAAACTGTAACTATAAGCACGCTATTCAATTGAAAACATTTATATAAAGTTTATGATGAGTTAAACATTTAAAGAATAAAATTATCAATACAAATATGCTGATTGAGCGATTTCACCTAAATTAACTTTAGGTTTTGTGATAAATCATTTACCTGACCACCTCATCAGCAGGCGGTCGATATAGCTGCTGCCGAACGTCATGGACGGGTAACGGTACCGTTAAGTTTTTAATGTTAAATAATGTTTTGCTTTTGATTAAACGATAGGAAGCATACAAGGATATAACGATGATGAATTTTGTTAAAAAAATTTTATTAGGCAGTATGCTCTCGGCTACTGTTAGCTGTACCGCGCTAGAATCAGAAGATATATCAACAGAAATGAGTGGGGTGAATTTGATTGATCAGCAATTAAGTCAGTTCACTAATATTTATAACTACGGTAACGCTGTGGTGGTCGGTGGTGAAATTCATTTAACCTCGACCGGCAACTGGTTCTTTTTAACCCGTAAAAAGTATCGCAACTTTATTTTTGAGGGCGAAGTTAAAATGCCTGATGTCAAAGAATACAGTAATTCGGGAATTATGTTTCGTGCGCAAATAAAAACAAATAGAACGGGTCAGCAAGTTGCCTTTGGTTACCAAGCCGAAGTAGACCCCAGTAATCGCCAATGGAGTGGTGGTCTATATGATCAAGGACGACGTGGTTGGTTAAATCCACTGCATAAAAAACGCTCGAAACTCGACGCCGATTTTAAACAAAATTTTACGCCACAATGGACTGAAGAACGAGCCAATAGTTATCAACATTTACAATGGAATAAATACCGCATTGAATGTCGCGGTAGTGATCTTAAAATCTTCGTCAATGGCTTGTTAACTACTCATGTTACTGATGTAAAAGACGCTGAGGGTTATATTGGCATTCAGCATCATGGCAGCAAGATGCTTAAACAAACCGGTAAAACGACTAACATAGTAAAATTTCGTCACCTGAGAATTACCGAGTTGAAATAGGATCTTTTATGTTTAAAATATTTAGTTTTAAAATAATATTATTTTCTATCTGTTTATTCGTTATTAGCACGGCCACCAGTTCAGAAGGCGATAGACCCGGCCATGACATGACAGATCCTATTCCAGGTGAGAAAATTCCACCAGCACCGCCGTTAACCGTTACACAAGCGCTTGATACCTTTAAGCTACAAGAAGGTTTTGTATTAGATAATGTCGCCGCCGAGCCTTATGTATTCAGCCCTATCGCTACCGTTTTCGATGGTAATGGCCGAATGTGGGTCAGTGAAATGACAACTTTTATGCCCGACGTTGAAGGTAACGGTGAAGAAATGCCGCAAGGCAATATTGCCGTGTTAGCGGATACTAATGGCGACGGAAAAATAGATAAACGCACGGTATTACTTGATGATGTTATTTTGCCAAGAACCGTAGCGTTAGTTGAAGGCGGGATTTTTTACGCTGATCTTCGTCAGCTTTATTTTGCCGAAGTTTTACCCGGTGATAAGCTTGGTGTACACGAAGTTGTGGACCCAACTTATGCCGAAGGCGGTAATGTTGAACACAAAACCAATACTATGCTTTATCACATGGACAATTGGTACTATAACGCAAAAAGCGACAAACGTTACCAAACCCTACCACATAGTGCGCCCATTCCTACAGGCAGCACAGAAATCTATCGTAATAAATACTGGAAACTGGTTCGTAGTAAAACTGAGATGCGAGGCCAGTGGGGCATGAGCATGGACGATTAAGGTCGGTTATTCTATAACGGCAATAGCTCACCAGCATTAGGGGATTATTTACGGCCTAATTCGCTATCAAAAAATGCAGGCTTTATCAAAGCTCGGCCTGGCGCAATTGGTTCGACACGGGTTTATCCAATCCGCATTAACCCCGGCGTTAATCGTGCTTACCTAAAGAAAACGTTAGTGCAAAAAGGCGAGCATACCGGTAAGTTAGCCAACTTTACTGCAGCTAGCGGCAATGTTGTTTACCGTGGTGATAATTTTCCTGGTCAATTTTATGGTATGTCGGTAACGCCTGAGCCAGCCGGTAACTTGATTTCAGCTCGCCATATTATCGAAATAGAGGGACAGTTATCGGGTCGTGAAATTTATCCGCAAGCAGAAATAGTCGCTTCAACCGATGAACGATTTCGGCCGGTTAACCTTTATACCGCGCCAGATGGTTCGCTTTATATTATCGATATGTATCATGGAATTATTCAGCACAAAAAATTCTTAACAACATACTTGAAAAAACAGTATCAAGCGCGCGGCTTAGATCAACACAATCGTAATATGGGACGTATTTATCGTTTGCGCTGGCAAAACGCTAAATTGTCCGCAGCGCCAACAATGTTAAACGTGCCGGTGGGCGAGTTAGTGCAATATTTAGCGCACTCGAATGGTTGGTGGCGTGATACTGCACGTCGATTATTAGTACAGTCGCAAGACCGTGCTGCGGTGCCAGCTATTGTTAAATTGCTTGTCGGCAGTGATGACCATAAAGCGCAAATAAATGCGCTATGGACACTAGCCGGATTAAATGGCTTATCACTATCGGTGATCAATAGCGGCTTGTCAGCTAGTCATGCCAAGGTGGTTATTACTGCTATTGCATTAAGTTCACGTTTACCCGTTAAAGATCATGATGTGGTTGTTGGTAAGTTATTATCATTAGCCGATAATAATTATGAGATAGCATTACAAGTGGCGCTTGTTTCTGGCCAATATTCATCAGCTAAAGCATTTTCTGTCTTGAAAAAGATCTTAGTGAAGTACAGTGATAAACGTTGGATTAAAGAGGCAGCAATAAGTGGTTTAACGGGTAAAGAAAAGCGCTTCAAAACTTATGCTAATAGTGAGTTAAGCTCTGCATTTATTACTATGCTCGATTCTGTAGGTAAACCTAAGCCGAAAAGGGCAAAGAAACTTGCTAAGTTAGTACAAGTAAGTTTTAACCGGGGTAAGGCGTTATTTGCTGGTAAAGCAACTTGTTTTGGTTGCCATGGCAAAGATGGTGAAGGTTTACCCGGTATGGGGCCAACGTTAGTGAAAAGTGATTGGGTTACCGGTAATTCAACCCGCTTAGTGAAAGTGTTACTTCATGGCTTAATGGGGCCAATTACCCTTAATGGAAAAACATTTGAGTCTCCGATGGTAATGCCGGGTTTCGCTGAGAATGCATCTTTTAGCGATCAAGACTTGGCTGATATCGCCACTTATATTCGTAATGATTGGGGCAATTCAGCCCGCGCAATAAAGCCTGTTTTAGTGCAGAAGGTTCGTTCAACGACAAGTAATCAAACGTTACCCTTTACCGAGCAAGCCTTATGATATATGTCTTTGGTGTGGGGAAAGTCGATTATTTAAATCGTCCATCGATATCGTGAACAGGGTTTGATTTCCTTATTCGATTTCTCTTTTGTTGCGCACCAATAATCATGATGCCGAAATACCTATATTATCAATATAGGCTATTTGGGAATTTGTTAATTTCTAAATTAGCGCTAATAGTTCTTATTGTACAACGCTATGATGTTACTTTCCGAGAGAGAGTGGTGTTGCTATGAGTATTAATTCAAAATATCCAGGTGTTAGTGATTTACGCGCTAAAGCCAAAACTAGAATTCCTAAGTTTGCCTTTGACTATTTGGAGGGCGGTAGTAATGAAGAGTACGGCTTAGCTAAAAATACCAACGCGATTAGAGCAGTAGAGTTGCGGAGTAATTTGCTATCGTCAATAAGTGAGACTTCACTAAAAACGACCATTATGGGACATACTTATTCTGCCCCCTTTGGTATTGCGCCGATCGGGCTTCAAGGCTTAATGTGGCCAAATTCCCCCGAAATTTTGGCAAAATCAGCATTAGATGCCAATATACCCTATGTATTAAGTACGGTGTCGTCTAGCAGTATTGAGCGCATCGCTGAGGTGTCTGAAGGTCAAGCTTGGTATCAACTATATAATCCAACCAAAGATCATATTCGTTTAGATTTAATCAAGCGCTTAAAAGATGCTGGCTATAAAAACTTAATGATCACCGTTGATGTGCCCACGTTTGGTTATCGTCATAACGATATAAAAAACGGCCTTTCAATGCCGCCTCAAATGAGTATCAGCAATGTTATTCAGATGCTTAAACGTCCACGTTGGTTAATCAATACCGCATTAGCTGGAAAACCTGAAATGGTGACGCTTAAACCTTACATGGATAAGAACATGCCAATAAGTGAACTAGCCAACTTTATGAATAATACCGTTATGGGTAAAGTCGATGCGGAAAGTTTGAAGGTTATTCGAGATTTATGGCCAGGTAATTTAATTATTAAGGGTGTTATAAGTGAGGGAGATGTTGCTAGTTCAATTGCACTTGGTGCCGATGGCGTGATTGTCTCTAATCACGGTGCACGGCAACTTGATGTTGGTGAAGCTCCCGTACGGCCATTACAACGTATTAGTGAATTATACGGCGATAAGATCACTGTGATGATGGATAGTGGTCTTCGCTCTAGCCCAGATATTGCCTGTGCTATTGCTAGTGGCGCGCAATTTACCTTTTTAGGTCGTGCCTTCGTTTATGGCGTGGCAGCGTTAGGCAACCAAGGTGGTGATCACACCATCAACATGCTTAAAAGACAGTTGACGCAATTAATGGGGCAACTTCGTTGTAAGCAAGTCTCTGATTTGTCACAACATTTAGTTAAATAAACTGAATTAACGAAAAAATTAAAATAATATCGATGTACTCCCCTGTATCTTAACTCGGGGGAGAGGGAAAAATTGCAATAATGCTTGTAAATTAAGTGTTGGGTATAAAATCATATTTAGATCTTGATCCGTTTGATATGAACATCCTAGGTTTATTCATCAGAATAAACCATAAAGTCCCTAATTTTATCGTCATCAGATAATGTAACTCATTGTTAAGTATATATAAAACACCTCAAATGAAAAAATTAAATATTTTAATAACCCAAGCTGAAAGTTATTGTTAACATATATACTGGTTATTAACTTATTGTTTCTAAAAACGGTGTAATACATGCTGATCGCTAACGAACTATCACTTTTTGCTTTAGTAGTTGAAGCTAAGTCCTTTAATAAAGCAGCGGCGGTGGCTGGAATGTCAACACCTGCCTTGAGTAAAAGGATCACTAAACTAGAAACCGACTTAGGTGTGCAATTGTTATACCGCACCACCCGTAGACTGAGTTTGACTGAAGCAGGGCAAAAGTTATACTTGCGTGCCAAAGACATTAATAGACAAGTTAACGAAGCGATAGGCGAAGTGAGTAGTTATAGCTACAAGCTGAGTGGTCATATTCGCATATCGGTACCGACCATTTCTGGAGAGTTGTTTTTAGCACAAACAATTGCAGAATTTTGTCAGCTTCATCCTGGTGTTACAGTAGATGTGCGCTTAGAAAACGAATTTGTTGATTTGATAAAAGAAGGCGTTGATCTAGTTATTCGCACGGGGGTTTTAGATGACTCCAGTCTCATTGCTAAATTATTACTCACCTCTCACTGGGTCGTCTGCTGTGCGCCAAAATATATCGCGCAATATGGCAAGCCTGATAAACCCGAAGCATTAAGTCAGCATAATTGCTTAGTTTATACCTATCAGAGTCAAGGCGCGTATGAGTGGCGATTCAACCATGATAACCTGCCTTATAATGTTAAAATATCGGGGAGCTTTGCCACCAATAATGTGCAAGCATTGCGTAAAACCGCGCTAGCTGGATATGGTATTGCCTATATACCAAGGTGTAGTGTGTATGAAGATATTGAAAAAGGAGATCTAACCGTTATATTGCCAGGTTTTCAACCCCGTTCATTAGGGGTGTATGCGGTTTATCCATATACCCGTCATTTGCCAAATAAAATAAAATTGCTGATAGAGCATATAAAGCAAGGCTATGAAAAACTGCACCACTATTTTTAATGTTCTTGCTTTGAATAGACTGCATTTGTGACTGGTAATGTATAATCAAAATATATGCTCTAGCAATTAGATCACCACCCATGGTGAGACAACGGCTTTGATTGATAGGAGTTAGTTGCTTAATGATGGAAGGAAGCGTCACAGAAATAGTTTTATTGTACACTATTTAGTACAACGGTCTTCCATTTATCATTCCAATCATTTGTATGTATTTTCGCTCTTAGTT
>SPKZ01016729.1_pt1 | contig 23558 bp, 19 predicted proteins | sample 2456571 | NCBI WGS metagenome assembly SPKZ01 (sample SAMN11192286, study PRJNA482655) | marine metagenome | biome: ENVO:00000447; feature: ENVO:00000244|ENVO:00000211|ENVO:00000569|ENVO:00002023; material: ENVO:00002151; isolation source: ocean water from marine abyssalpelagic zone ... | reverse complement strand
TAAGCCTTTTACGCCACCCCCTAATTTAGCGAACCAAGCGATTTTAGATGCTTTGAATTTGGCTCGCGCTCGCCGTGGTGCTGCTACGGGTCGTCAATCCACTATAAGAACTGGGCCTCAAGGTATTACTGGTCCCTCTGGCGCTCAAGGGATTGAGTTAACGGGCGTTTAATTTATGTCAGGTGTTTAATTTATGGTAGCTAAAAACAGACAAACTAACACTGATGCCACGCAAGATTATAGACAGACTTGGAAGGAGCTGCGTGATTTAATTATATCTGAGGGTTGGGAAGATCATTGGAAAGAGTTGGGTAATTATTTTGCCCCTAGAAAGCCTCGATTTATTGACAGGGATAATACTAACCAAGGAGGTAGAAAGAATCAGCGTATAATTAACACAGCGGCTATATGGGCGTCGAATACATTAGCGAGCGGTATGGTTGCGGGGGTATCTTCACCGACAAGGCCGTGGTTTGAGTTATCGGTTAACGATAAGGATTTGCGTGAGTTTGGTCCGGTTAAGAGGTGGTTAGAGGATACGCAAAACGATATGTTGAATGTATTTGCCCGGTCTAATATATACAAGGTATTTCATAGTACATATAGGGATTTAGGGGTATTTGGCACGGGCTCTCAGTCATTGGAGTATGACCCTAAAAACATTGTTAGAGCCTATCCTTACCCTATTGGTTCTTACGGTTTTAGCCAAGACGATAATTTCAGGACGGACACGTTTTACTACGAGATTCCTTACACTGTTTACCAGTTGGTTAAGAAGTTTGGCTTTGATAATGTTAGTGATGCGGTAAAAAACCAATACAATAATAACAATCTGAACAATGTTATTAAAGTGGTTCACGGGGTTGAGCCTAATAACGCAAGAAATTTATCATCTGCTTTACCTAAAGATATGCCTTTCAAGTCGGTTTGGTACGAACAAAATGGTAAGAGCGGTAAGTTTTTAAGGATTGGAGGTTTCCAAGAATTTCCAAATATGACCCCTCGCTGGATGGTAACGGGTTCGGATTCTTATGGTTCGTCGCCGGGAATGGACACTTTAGGTATAAATATATCGGTGCAGATAAAAGAAAAGCGTTCAAATTCACTGATAGATAAAATGACGGACCCCCCTATGGTTGGTCCTTCGTCATTACAGCAGAGTTACGCGTCGTTAATCCCCGGTGAGATCACGTATATTGAAGGCAATACCAATAATGGCAAATACGAGGTGGCCCAGAAAGTTGACCCTAACGCCATTCCTACTGTGCGCAATGACATTAGGGAGCAAACGTCAGAAATTGACAGAGCGTTCTTTACTGATTTGTTTTTGATGCTCAGCAATAGTGACCGTAGAAATATTACGGCTACGGAAGTTATTGAGAGGCATGAAGAAAAGTTATTGATGCTCGGTCCTGTTTTAGAGAATGTTCATACAGATTTATTAGATCCCACGATTGACAGAGCATTTGGAATAATGGACAGAAATGGTCTGATAAGGCCGGCACCCCCGGAACTACAAGGGATTGATTTAAAAGTTAAATATGTTTCGATACTGGCCCAAGCTCAGAGAGCGGTTGGTATATCGTCGATTGAGCAAACTCTTGGTTTTGCTGCCAATATTGCACAGTTTAAACCTGACGCTATTGATAAGATTGATTTAGAGCAGACGATTGATGAAGTTGCTGACATGAATGGGACGCCTGCCACTATTATCAGGTCTGACGATGAGGTTAAAAAGATTCGTGAAAAACGTGCAGCGGATGCGGCAGCCCAGCAATCGGCGCAAAATGTACCGGTTGCGGCTGAAACAGCGAAAACATTAAGCGAAACACCGGTCGGCCAGGATGGCGGTAACGCCTTAGAATCCGTAATCAATCAAGCGGGAGCGCAGTAGTGAGTAAGAAAAACCATAATGCAAATAAAGTTTCAACAGATGACCGTGACGCTGATAATTTAACCCCTGAAGAGAGGAAAGAGGTGGAAAAGCGTGAAGCTGAAAAGAGAGAGAATCATAAAGCGGATTTCCGTACAGTAATGAGTACAGATGCCGGGAGGCGTGTTATATGGCAATTGCTGGTTGATGCTGGTATATTCCGGTTATCGTTTACAGGTAATAGTGAGACATTTTTTAATGAAGGGCAGAGAAATTTAGGTTTGAAATATTTAACTAAGTGCGAAACACTCTGCCCTAATTCATATATTGATATGATGAAAGAGAGTTTAGAAACTAAGTAAGGTAATTATTATGGTAGATGTAGTAGACGGAGAAGGTGCAGGCGAAGGTAACACGGGAACTGGTACTGGAGACGGTGAAGGTGCGGGTATTATAGATACCAGCATAGAAGGTGAAGGAATCCTTGATTCTGGAGCTGGCGAAGGTGATGTTGAAGGTACTGAAGAAGGTACCGGCGAAGGATCTGGAGGCGGTGAAGATGAAGGCGAGGGTTCTGGAGAAGGATCACCGGAAGCGTATGCAGATTTCGATTTCCCTGAAGGTATAACAGCCGACGAAGGTATGCTTGAAAAATTTAGTCCTTTTGCGAAAGAGCTGGGTTTGTCTCAAGAAAATGCCCAAAAGTTGTTGAATTTTCATACTGAATCGTTACAGAAGGCGGTAAGCCCTGAACATATTGCTGATAGTGTCTTGAAAGCTCAAGAGTCATTGAATAAGGCTCAGAGCGCAAAATGGGTGGACGAGTTGAAGGCTGACGAGGTTATTGGTGGATCTAATTTAGACGCCGCGACCAAGATGGCTAACCAAGCTATAACAATGTTTGGTGATAATGCTCTGAAGGCTGACTTAAAAGAATTTGGGTGGAGTAGTAACCCAAGTCTTATAAGGTTGTTAAACAAGGTGGGTATGGCGATTGCCGAGGATTCTCTTGGTAACGGCGGCGGTGGCGGTAACTCCAGCAATAGCGGGGGTTCTGGCGATAAATCGGCGGCTGACTTGTTATACCCTGATCAAGCAAAGGCAAGCTAAAAATTAACGGTTAAATTACCGGGAGAAATATAATGGCTACATTAGGTGCTACTTATAAAACCTTGCTAGATTTAGCAAAGGAGATAGAAGGCGGTGAGCAGGTCACTACCATTATTGAGTTACTAGCAGAAAGTAACCCGATTTTGCAGGACGCCCCCGCTCAAGAGTGTAACCAAGGCACATACCATCTGACTACGGTTAGAAGTGGATTGCCAGCGGTTACGTGGCGTAAATTGTACGAAGGCGTACAACCAAGTAAATCTACCAATATGCAGGTAAAAGACTCGGTTGGTATGTTGGAGGCGTGGTCTGAGGTCGATTCCAAATTGGTAAGTATCGCCCCAAACCCTGCTCAGTTCCGTTTGAATGAATCGCAAGCTTTCTTGGAAGCTATGTCGATTGAAATGGCAACTGGTGTTTTTTACCATGATACAGCGACTAACCCTGAAAAATTTATGGGCTTGGCACCAAGGTTTAATAGTCTTGGGGCGACAAACGGTCGTCAAATTGTAGATGCTGGTGGTACTGGTTCGGACAATACATCGATATGGTTTATTGTTTGGGGCGAGAAAACTACCTCTTTACTTTATCCTCGCGGAAGTTCTGCTGGTATAACTCGTAAAGATAAAGGTGAAGAAACTAAGGAACTAGCCTCGGGTGCTTTGTATGAAGTTTTCCGTGAGAAGTTCACTTGGGATATTGGTATGACAGTTCGTGACTGGCGTTATGTTGCTCGCGTAGCTAATATTGATGTTTCTTTAATGCAGGCAGGTAGTGTTGATATCGATGACTTTATGATTGATGCATACTACAAATTGCAACAGCGTTTTATGACTGGTGGTAAGTCTATGATTTACTGTAACACAGAAGTAAAAACCGCCCTTCATAAATTAGCGAAGGATCAAGTGAACGTCAATTTAACTATCAAAACCTTTGAAGGTGAAGAAATAGTTGAGTTCCTTGGTATGCCTATTCGTGAGTGTGAAGCCATCATTAACACGGAGGCTAGAGTGGTTTAATCGCTCTAGTTTTTTGTTTTAATTAAAATCATAAAATAGGTACCTTAGGAGGTTCCAATGATATTAGATTCACAATCCCTGTTTAGTGATGCTCAGGCTATAACCGCATCCGCTGTAAGCACCAATGTTATTGATCTTCGTCCAGTGGGAACGGCGAAAGGTCAGGTTTTAATACGTGACATTGGCCCGGGTAATCCAATTGAATTGCTAATTCAAGTTGTTGAAGACTTTGACGCCTTGACTAGCCTTACAATTGATATCCAAGTTGATGATAATGTTGCTTTCTCAAGCGCTAAAGTGGTTCAGAGCCAGGTTATACTTTTGGCTGACTTAGCCGCGGGAAAACAATCAGCTATGCAGTACATTCCGGTACATACAGATGAGGCTTTTTTGAGGCTTAACTATACTGTTACTGGGTCCAATCCAACTGTAGGTAAAATTACTGCTGGCGTTTCTGGCGGTAACGATTCCAACAATAACACTTACTAATCGTAAGTTAAGTTCTATTAGAGCCGGCCTTGTGCCGGCTTTTTAGGTGAAAGCCTATAAAAATCACACTAATTTAGGATTAAATATCATGGGTATAAAAGTTATAGCGATAGGAAAAGGTTACTACGGCGATGTGATGAGAGGCCCCGGTTTTGGGTTCCTTGAATTTACCATTAATAGTCCTGAAGAATTCTCGGAAGCTTGGATGGAACTTGACAAATCTGTTAGCGAAGAAGTAAGACAGGATGTAGAAGCCGAGCTTGAAGAAAGGCGCGAAGCATTGGCGGCGTTTAGGAAGGCTCAAGGGCAAAAGCCAAAAGTATCTGATTTTAGAAAGAAAAAAAGGGATAGAAAAGTTGAATATGACTACCCTGAAGATCCTGAAGAAACGGCTGAAAAAAACAGGGTCGCAGATCAAAAAGTTGCAGCTAAAGCTACGGCTATTTTAGACTTGAACAATAAAATTGAAGAAGAATCAGAAATGAGTGACAAAATATCCTTGGTATTAGAGTCGCTAGATCACCAAGACGATAATCACTGGACCAAAGATGGGAAGCCTTTAATGAGCTATATAGAGGACTTGGTAGGATCTGAGGATATCAAGAGATCTGATGTTGATTCAGTTAAACCCGGATTTGTTAGGATAACCGATTAAATTATACCCCTGAGGCGGTTTAGGCCGCCATTTTTTAGGAGATTGGTGCGCCCTTAGTAAATATGAAGAGAGTTAAAAAGGATAAATAATGTCTTCTAAACTTCAAATATGGAACTTGGCATTAGCCAATATATCACAAACCCCATCGATACAAGGTATTAATGAGGACAGTAGCGAGGCCAATTTTTGCCGTGTATATTATGATGACGCTAGAAAGTCATCACTACAAAAGCATGACTGGGGCTTTGCAAGAAAAATGCTTATCTTGGCGGAAGTTTCTGAAGGTAAGCCCGATATTTGGGCTTATCAATATGGCTACCCTACTGACTGCTTGCAAGCGAGGTCGATTGTTAAGCCTGTTGACGGGGCTCCTGAGATTCCCTTTGAAATTGGGGTAAGACCTGATACCGGCCTTATTGGAGGGTCAGACGCTAAAGTTATTTTCACTGATAAAGAAGAGGCTATTCTTCGTTACACATATGACCAAGAAGATACTACATTTTTCAGCGCTGGGTTTACGATTTATTTATCATGGGTGTTATCTACACTTATAGCATTCCCTATCACCTCCAATCGATCTATAAAGGTAGACGCTGGTGTTGAGGCGGAAAGGCAGTTATTGATAGCCAAAGCAGAGAATATGAACGAGCAAAGGCAGAGCCGTTCTAATAGAGACAAAAACGCATTTAATGAGGCCCACGGATAATGCCAGAAAAAACACAGGTATCTTTTGGCGGCGGAGAAATGTCTCCGTCATTGTACGGAAGGACTGACCTTGCTCGCTATGCTGTTAGCGCGAAGGCAATTGAGAATGTAATTGTTCATAGTACCGGAGGCGCGTCTAATCGGGCCGGTTTCCAATATATAAACACAACAAAAAGCAACAAACTTGCAAGGTTGATCCCTTTTATTTTCAATAATGATCAAGCCTATGTTTTGGAATTCACTGATTTCTTAATGCGCGTTTATCGTGATGGAGCATTACTTGGTGGCCCTTATGAGCTTGTCACACCATGGCCCGAAGCTCTGTTAAAAGACTTAAGGTTTACTCAGTCTAACGATGTTATGACCATTGTTGTAGACACAGCAACACCAAGAGAGTTGGTTAGAATTACAGATACCAATTGGACTTTAACGCCAATAAGTTTCGGTGTTATTAAGCAGCCACCAGCATCACTAACCCTTACCGGTGGTGTTACATCTTCAATATCAACGGCCATAACAGGAATTAGCACGGCTAATCCTGGCGTTTTATCTGCTGCTGGGCACACTATTAATAACGGTGATAATTTTATAATAAGAAATGTTTCAGGCATGACGGAGGTTAATGATAAGGTCTACAGGGCCAAGAACGTAGTCGCTGGTGTAAGCATTGAGTTAACAGATCAATTCACCGGTCAAAATATAGATACTACAACATTTGGGACTTATACAGGCCCAAGCGGCCAAGTAGCTGAAAATGTTGGCCAGTTCCAATATACGTATGGGGTTACAGCCATTGACTCTACTACGTTTGAAGAGAGCGAGGTAAGGTCTGCAACAAGTAGCCTTATGACTGAGTTATCCCAAACTAATGTTGATGCAGGGCAGTACAATGATCTTACATGGCCTGTGGTTTCCAATACATTTAGATATAATATTTATCGTTCTGAAAACGGGATATTTGGTTATATAGGAAGCACAACAAGCGTTAATTACCGTGACAGAACGGTTACCCCTGACTTTTTTAATTCCCCTCCTGAGGATGTTAATATATTCATAGGGGCAAGTAATCAGCCTTTATCGGTTGCTTATGTACAGCAGAGATTAGCTTTTGGAGGTACGGCTGACGAGCCTCAGAAAATATTCCTAAGCGAAACAGGCCACTTTCATAGTTTCAATACATCGTTTCCTGTAAAAGATGATAACGCAGTTAGTTTTGTTATGAATGCGAGACAGGTTAATAAGATTGAGCATTTAGTTCCTATCGATGGGGGTTTGTTGGCGCTTACCACTGGAGCCGACTGGATAATTAATGGAGGGGGTGGTAAAAACTCACCCATAACACCTAGTAGCGTTGTTGCTAATCTTCAGGAATATAGAGGATCAGCTAGGCCGGTACCTTTAACTATAGGAAATTCTGTTTTATTCGTACAAAATAGAGGTTCATTCGTTAGAGATCTGGCGTTTACTTTTGAGACGGAAGGGTACACTGGGAATGATTTAAGTGTTTTTTCAAATCATTATTTTTCTGGGCACACTATCCTTGAGTGGGGTTATGCAGAAATACCCGACTCGATCATATGGGCCATTCGTGATGATGGTGTAATGCTTGGCTTGACATATGTTAAGGATCAAAATATATGGGCTTGGCACAAACACACTACCCAAGGTTTCTTTGAGAGTGTCGCCGTTATCCCTGAGGGCGACGAGGACGCCGTGTACTGCGCCATTAAGCGCGAGGTCAATGGTGCAACGGTAAGATACGTTGAAAGGCTTCATACGCGCCAATTTAGCAGCGTCAGGGATGCGTTCTTTGTTGATTCAGGCCTTACTTTGGATATCCCAATAGCAATAACCAATATAACTCAAGCTAATCCATGCGTTATAAGTGCTTCAGGTCATACTCTGGTAAATGGTGATTTTGCAGATATCGATAATGTTGTTGGAATGACTGACGTTAATTTAAAGCAATATAAGGTAGCTGGCGTTGTGGCTGGCGTTAGCTTTCAATTGACTGACCAGTATTCCGGCGCACCCATTGATTCCATTGGGTTTAAAGCGTATGAAAATGGGGGCACTGTCAGAAAGGCTGTTACCGCGATTTCTGGTCTTGCGCACCTCGAAGGTGAGACTGTATCAATACTTGGTAATGGTGATGTTATTCCCGAGCAAGTTGTTAGCGGAGGACAAATAACACTGCCATCGCCTATGAGTCGCGTCCATGTAGGTCTTAGTTACAGCAAGGTCTTGGAAACTTTAGATCTGTCGTTAATTGAGCTAGGAACCCAAAGAGGGAAAGATAAAACTATAAATTCTGTTACGGTCCAGCAAAAAGATTCGAGAGGTCTTCAGATTGGGCCTGACGCTAACAATTTAAGGCCAGTTAAAGAGAGAGAGCAGGAAGGGTGGAACGAAGAAATTAAACTTCAAAACGGTGATATAACAATAATAATCGATCCTAAATGGTTAAAGACTGGAAGTGTTTATATGTCAATGCCGGACCCATTACCTATGACAATTCTATCTGTGACGCCGAATGCCACAATCAGTAGTTAATTATTTAAACTTTTACGATATTGAAGAATTTTGTAACGATGTTAGAAGGTGCGATATCGACGAAATTAAAGCGTCATGCGGCCTAACGCCTAAAGAGGTTCTTGAGGCAGCTTTTTATTACCAGGGCAATAAAATGGCCTTGAGGATAAATAACGAGATAGTATGTGTCTTTGGAGTCACTGATTTACTTGACTCTCGCGGAATTCCGTGGATGATAGCAACTAACAAGGTTTACAAATACAAATTTTCATTTTTAAGAGCTTGCAGAAAAATAATACCGGTTCTGTTTTCTGAGTACCATTATCTTGAAAACTATATAGATGCTAGGAACGAGGAATCTATAGAGTGGTTACAATGGTTAGGGTTTGAAATATTAGAAGCTAAACCTTTTGGGGTTGCTGGCTTACTTTTTCATAAGTTTAGGATGTTTAAAGATGTGTGATCCAGTAACAGTATCAGTAATAGCGACGTTGGCATCAGCCGGCACTACTGTTTACGGCGCTCAAAAGCAGAAGAATTCCATTAGAAAGTCAGGTAAATTCAATCAAGAAGTATCGGCCATTAATGAAAGTCTTGCTCTTGGTAGCGCTAGTAACTCGTTAATTAAAGGACAGCAACAAGAAACAATCTCCAGAGTTAATACTGAGCAATTGGTCGCTAATCAGCGTACAGGCTTCGCTTCGTCAGGCATTGTTGTTGGCGAAGGTTCTAGCGCTGACATTATTGACCAGTCTATAGCTCTAGGTGAATTGGATGCTTTAATCATTAGAGATAATGCTGTTAGAGAATCAGATTCTTTTAAGCGCGAGGCGGAAGCTATTAGGCTTGGTGGCGAATTGGCCGAATCACGAACTAAATCACAAACAAAAGCCGTTGGCTTGCAGGCCGCTAATCAATTATTTCAATTAGCTATTTAGGAAATAACATGCCTAAGGTTCCAGTCCAGACAACTCAAACGCAAATAACCTCTCCGGGTCAAGCTAGGCTTAATGTTACGGCCACTCCTGAGGATTTTGGAGCCGCTGAAGGCAGGGCTATATCACAAACAGCCGGCACTTTTAATGCTTTTGCTGAACGCGCTAAGAAAATGAAGCAGGACGATGATCTTAATGCCGCTAAAGATGCTTTTGTTGCTTCTTCAGATAAAACTAGGGCATTTTTAAATGGTGATGGTGGTATTTATTCCAAAAGAGGAAGAGACGCTTTAGGCACTGTAAAGCTTACTGACTCAGAGCTTGATAAGATATCCGGTGAGGCCCAAGAGTTTTTAACAAATGACACTCAAAGGGAAGCGTTTTCTTCGTTATGGAATAGGCATAGATCAACTAGCTTGGATGGGGTTTCAAGGCACGAAATGAGACAACGTAATGTTGCTAACGTGCAAACCACTGAAGCTATGTTGGCCGACTCACTTGATAATGCGTTAAATAATTTTACTGACCAGGAATCTATAAACGAGTCCATCGAAAACACCGTTATAGCCATAAGGACCAATGGACAGGGCCAATCTGAAGAAGTTATGACCCAGCAAATTGATGCTGCTATTTCCAATATTCATAAGGGCGTTATTGACAGAATGTTAGTAGATGACCCAAAAGGGGCGAGAGAGTACTTCAGTAAAAACAAGAATGATGTCGAAGGCAAGGATAATAAAATAGTAGAGGCCGCGTTAAAGGCCGGCATTCTTCGTGGTGACGCTCAAGAAAAAACAGATAAGATCATGGCTGATATCGCAAACCCGGCAGATCAATTAAAGGAAGCTAGAGCCATTAGAAACCCTGAACTTAGAGATGAGACGGTTATGCGTGTAAAGCTCCGTCAGAAGGATGACGCGGCGCTCGTTGCTGCAAATAACAAACAATTGGTCGAAGGTGGCTGGGCTGCGGTTGAGCAAGGGCTTGAGGCTGGCACTGGCACTGACGATCTTCTTAAAATGGTAGATAAAATGCCTACCCATAAAGACCGTGAGAATATGCGCAAGTTTATTGATAAAAAGGTTTCTGGTGAAGATATCGTAACGGACCCAGATTTATATTACCGGCTTCGTGTTATGTCGATGGATGAACCTGGTCAGTTTAAGAAAACCAAACTTACTGATTTTTATGCCGATTTATCACTTTCTGATAGAGAAAGGCTTATAGATCTGCAGCAAAGCATTGGCCCTGACGGTGATACCGCAGGTAGAACGCTTAACCAAATGGTAACTCAATCGCTTAGAAGTATTGGTATTGATACCGGTGCCGGTGCTGGCAAACCGGATAAGAAGTTAACATCGACATTCTGGCGCAAGGTTGAAGATGAACTTGTTAATTTTAAAGAAGTAAATGGTAGAGAGGCCAACCGATCTGACCAGCAAGCCATTATTGACAATTTAATTATCGAGGGTGAAGTAAAAGGGCGTACTCCTTTCTTCGATCCTGATGTGCGTTTGTTCCAAGTTGAAGAAGGTCAAGAATTTTTTATTGAAGAAGTACCCAAAGAAGAAAGAGCTGAGATCATTGAAGCTCTTAGGCGTAAGAATTTACCCGTAACAAATGATGCTATTGTTAGTTTGTGGACCCAGCAAGTTACTCAAAAACAGGTTAATAATTAATGCCTACTAATAAATACGATGCACTTGTTGAGCAGCAACAACCTCCTCAAAGTGGTGGTAATCCGCCAAATAAATATGACGTATTAATTGATGATGCTCAAACCTCTGGGAGTCAGAAAATTAGCGAGTCGATGTTTGCGGCGACGAAGAAAAACCCAGACCGTGAAGCAGAAGTTATTAAACTGGCTGGGGAAATGCAGGTTCCACGCGGAACGGCGGATAGGAATTTTGACGAGCTAAAATCTAAAAGGGATCTTGGTAAAACAAATTACGACGAGCTTATTACAGACTCTCCAATAACCGCTGAGTCTCTTGGTGATAGAGACTTCGCCATGGTTGGCCAAGATGACATTGCGAATCTTACTGGGTTTGAATGGTTGTTTCCTGCTGTCAATAAGGCCTTCAAACAAGGTAAACAGCAAGTCGATTTAGGCAAAATAGGGTATAGGCAGATAGAAGGTACTGCTACCCCTGAGGATTTAAAATTAGCTGAGCAGTACGAAAAAAATAACTCTCAATGGCTTGGTGATGATGGATGGTTTCAAAGTGGGGCCGTTGGTACATTTAAGGAACTGCCACAGATTTTTGAGTCATATGCGGCGGGAGCTGTTACCGGAGCCCCTGCTGCGGTTTTAGGTGCTGAGCTTGGAGCTGCTGGTTTTTCTGTAGGGCCGTTTACTGGCTTTGCAGGTGTTGCGGCTGGTGCTGTTACCTTGGGAGCCGTAGGGTCCAGGGTAGGATCTGTGACCGTTAACGCCAAGGCAATGTCCGGCCATGCATTTAGAGAGTTTATCAAAATTAAAGATATCGACGGAAAGCCATTAGATGAAGATGTAGCCAGAGTTGCGGCTCTTGCTGCTGGCGCGATTGGTGCCGGCTTGGAAGTCTTTGGCCTTGAGAAATTAGCCAAGTTTGCAGGCGGCGATGTTATTCTTGATAAGCTTAAAGACGGTGGAATCAGACGATTAATAAAAATACCTTCCGTTCAAGCCGCTCTTAAAGATGCCGCGGCTCGTTACGCTAAAGGGTTTAGCACGGAATTTGCTGTCGAAATGGCTCAAGAGGCGATAAATATATTCGCTGCCGAATTAGCCAAAGGCGCTAGCGGTCAAGAATTTGGGGCCGAAGAAACTCTTACGGGCGAAAAATTAGCTGAGAGATTTGTAGAGACGGGTATTAAAACAGCTCAAACCCTCACCTTTCTGGCGGGTGCTGGCCCTACGGTAAACTTGGCGTTTGATGTAAATAGAACTAGAAAAGCTATACGGGATCAAAATACGATTATTGCTATGGGTGATAGCGCCAAGGCGTCTAAGGTTCGGGAGCGTTTACCAGAGAAGTATAAACAGTTTACCAAAAAGGTTATGGAAAACGGCTCTATTGAAAATATATACGTTCCGGCTGAAAAATTAAAAGAGTTTTTTCAGGATGATAAAGAGGCTTTTAATCAGATAAAAGAGGTCATCCCCGAGATAGCTAGCCAATTTAACGAAGCGGTTGCTCTAGGCGACGATATCGCAATACCTTTGGATAGCTACGCTACTTATATAGCCCCAACGGAAGTGCATTCTGCTCTGTCTCAGGATATTCGTTTTCAACCGGGCGAATTCACTATGCGAGAGGCTCAGGAATTTCTTGATTCTAGCGAAGGACGTATAGCGCAAGAAGTTGAAAAGGCTGGTGAAATTGCCGCTGACAAAGAAGGAGTTGAGGCCCAATTAAGAATTATTGAAGAAAGGGTCACTAGAGATTTAATTGCCGCTGGCCGAACCCCTGACATAGCTAAGGCTGAATCTTTACCTGTGAGGGAGTTTTTCAGATCAATGAATGAGCGGTCTGGTGTCGATCCATTAGAATTCTTTGAAAGCAGAGGTTTAGAGGTAGAAGGTGTTGCAACTAGCGCAACAAGGGTGGATACTGAAGGGCAGACTGTTTTTAACCAAGAAGGGGCTTTTGTTATTGAGCCCAAGCAATCGATAGCTGAACTAACCGCAGAATTAGAGGCCGAATCAAAAGAAATTGAAGTAACGGAGGTTACTAAAGATGGCAAAATCGAAACAAGTAGAGATCGACCGGGAGTCCGATTTACTGGACAATCTCCCAGAAACCCAAAAGTCGTGGTCACAACTGTTGGAGGAAAACCCGAACCTGAAGGGTGGCGCGAGAAAACTCGCATTAAACGAAAGGGAGAACCAGCGGTTGTCTTTAGAGGAGCGCACGGCCCTGTAAGTTCTTCTGATTTTGATCAAAGATCGCTAGGCGGGTCAACTGGCTACGCGATGTCTGGGCTTGGCGTCTGGGCGACAACTAACGCAAACGAGGCTAGTAATTATGGCCCTGATATCGCAAGGGTTTACCTTGACGTTAGAAACCCTAAGATATACAAGGACATCAATAATATACCTGATTTCGAGACGCTAGAAGAAGCTTTTTCGTTTAGAGAAAAATTAAAATCTGATGGTTATGACGGTATAATAATCGACGCTACAGAGGTTGGTGGCCCATACAATATTGTAGCTTTTGAGCCTAATCAGATGATTGGCGACCCCAAGCAATTCAATCAAGAGGAAATATTTAACCAAAATGTAGAAGGGTTAAAAAGAGGTAAAATTGCCTTTAGCGAAGATAGAGGTAAAGCCCTTATAACCTTATTAAGTAATGCGGATTTATCAACATTCTTGCATGAGAGCGGTCATTTTTTTCTTGATGCGTTTGGCTCGATTGCCGAAACATCAGAGAACCCTCAAATACAAGAAGACTGGAAAGCGATACTCGATTGGCTTGGCGTCGATGATGTTAGTCAAATTGGTACAGAGCAGCATGAACAGTGGGCTCGCGGGATGGAATCTTATTATTTTGAGGGTAAAGCGCCTAGTGTTGAATTGCAAAGTGCGTTTGCCCGTTTTAGCCAATGGTTAAAAAGTATTTACGCAAGTTTAAAATCATTAAATGTTAATTTATCTGATGAGGTTCGCGGCGTAATGGACCGTATGCTTGCCACTGACGAACAAATAGCAGAGGTTGAGCAGGTAGGCGAATTAGAGCAATTATGGAGGAGTGCGACCGAAGCAGGGATGACGGATGCCGGTTTTAAGCGTTACGTAAAAGCCTCGCAAAAGGCGGCAGATGACGCTAGGGCTAATTTGCTAAACAAAGCTAATAAGGAAATTACCAGAGAGAGAACTAAAACTTGGAAAGCTGAGCGCAAAAAGATTAGGTCACGCGTCGAGAAAGAGGTAAATCAGCGTCCAGTGTGGCAGGCTTTGGATTTTCTAAGAACGGGCTATTTACCTGACCAAGAAATACCTGAGGCTCTACAAGGTGTTAAGTTATCAAAGCAAGCGCTCGCAGATATTTATGGTGAAGATTTCCTCAAGACTTTACCCAAGCCTGTTATTTATCAATCTGAAGGCGGGTTGCATCCTGATATTATAGCAGATTTATTTAACTTTGAATCCGGCGATCAAATGATTACCGAAATGAAAAACGCTACGCGACCGGAAATAGAATCTTCACCTACTAGCAATATTGAGCTTGATGAGGATTTATCTCAAGAAGCTGCGGCTCAAAGGGCTATGGCTCAAAGCGTTAGGGATTCCATTAAATTTATCGGGAAGGCTAATCTTAATAACCCTGCGTCACTTGAAAGAATCATTGGGTATCGCCCGGTACCTCTACATATTTTTATAAAAAACAATGGCGGGATTCGTGACGTTGGCGGAGAATTAGCGGCTCGCGGAGTTACTTCAAAATCATTACCAGGCCTTCTTAAGAAAAGTAAAGAGACGCCTAGCGCTGACGGGTTAAGGGATTTGTTATTTGATAACGGATACCTTAAAGGTTTCGTTAAACAAGATGAGATTTCAGGTGAATCAATAACCGATTTGAGCCCTGACGATATAATTGAAGCGATAGCGGAAAGCTTGCAAGGTGATAATATTTATGACGAGCAGACAAGCTCGTTACTTGAAGAATTCAGCCAAGATTTTCAAATTGTTGATTTCGCCCTTGAGAATGGAATAACACCAAATTCATCGAACGAGGAAATATTTAATGCCTTTGATCCTGAATCAGAGCTTTTGCCGGGGGCTCTAAAGACACCAAGGGTCAGGCAGCGAAACAAGCAGAATGTTATTGACGATGAAACTGATGACATTATGCAGGCGACATTTGGCGATATGCTTAATGACGGTTCAATTACTGAGGAAGCTCTTGATTCTGTACTTAATAATGAAAGGGGTAATGTCATAGAGCTTGAACTTAAGCAGCTTGAGAAGATGACTAGAAGTGCTGTGGACCAATCGCAAAGAAGGGATCGCCAAGCCACTACGCAGGCTAGGAAAACAGTCAGCAGAGTTGACACTAAGTTTGCTAGGAATATAGCCAGAAAAGCAATTGCCGTTAAACGTCTTAGAGATATTAGGCCTAATCAATATCAGGCTGCTACCCTTCGCGCCTCCAAGAAAACGCACGAAGCTGTTGCCGGGAGGGACTTTGACGCCGCTGTTGAGTTTAAAAGACAACAATTAATCAGCCATTACATGTATATCGAAGGCCGGAATGCTAAAGAGCAAGCCGATAAAATGATTAAATTTTTCAAGAAGTTTTCTAGCGAAGGTGTGCGCAAAAATCTACCTCCTGAATATTTGGAACAAATCGACGCCCTGCTTGAACAATATGAATTTAAGCAAGTATCCTTAAAATCTCTCGATAAGCGTAAGTCATTAGCTCAATGGGTGGGCGAGCAAGAAGCTATGGGTAACGTGGTTAACATTGACGAGTCTGTTAAAAATTCTCTACAGAAGGTTAATTACAGAAACTTGAATATGGAAACTCTTGGCGGTCTTGAGGATACCGTTAGGAATATTGAGCATCTAGGGAGAATGAAAAACAAGTTAATTTCTAGCCGTGATAAGCGCGACTTTGATGCAGTTGTTAATAATCTTGTTAGTTCGATTGCAGAAAATAACAAACCAATAAGTGAATCACAAAATTACAGTCCAGACTTAAAGGAAAGAATTGGTAATAAATTCAGTAGCGCGAATGCAGAATTAACCAAGATGGAGTTTTTATTCAATAAGCTCGATGGTTGGAAAGATTTAGGTCCGGTATGGACAGCTTTATTTAAACCTATTGCTGATGCTGAGAATGCGGCTAAGGATTTAATGGAGCCTCTTACAGTTGAGATGAATGAGATATTCGACGAATACACCAGGGACGAAAGGTCTAAGTGGTTATCTAACCGGATATCCGTGCCTGAAGTTGGCAAGTCATTCACCAAGGCTGAGATTATATCGATTGGCTTAAATTGGGGTAATGAGGGGAATAAAGAAGCTCTTATGCGCGGCCAAGGCTGGAGCGAGCAGCAAGTAGGTGCAATACTGGCGAATCTGGACGCTAAGGACTGGCAGACAGTTCAAAGTCTTCTTGATGTTATTAATAGCTTGTGGCCAAAAATAGCTCAATTGCAAAAAGAGTTAACTGGCGTAGTGCCTAAAAAAGTTGAAGCGGCACAGATTGCTACTCCATTTGGAGTATTAGAGGGTGGTTACTTCCCTATTAAATTTGATCCTGAAAGGTCTTTTATACAATTTAAGCGTGATGAGCAATCCGACACTAAAGACATATTTGGTGGTAATTGGTTGAAGCCTGCGACCAGGCAAGGGCACGTTCAAGAGCGAGTTGGCTCTGCTGGCCAGCCTATCAGGTTAGATTTATCGGTTATGACTGAGCATATTGGTAGTGTGGTTCACGATTTAACTCATCGTAAAGCCGTTATTGATGTTGATAAAATTATTCAAGATGAGCGGTTTAGGAATGCAGTTGAGGGAACGGCTGGTAAATTTATGTATCGTCAATTAAGGCCTTGGTTGCAATCGATAGCTAAGGACGATTCGCCACCTAAATTGTATTATGAGAAAATATTAGCTCATGCGCGTGTAGGTGCGACTGTTGTAAATATGGGTTTTAAGATAACCACTGCAATTGTTCAGCCTGTAGGTATTCTCCAGTCGGTTGATGTTCTTGGGGCTAAGCATACATTTTTGGGTTTGAGGGAGTTTTATAACAGCCCTAATCCTATGAAGTGGAAAAAGAATACTGAATTCGCGCTAGAGAAATCAACCATGATGAGAAACCGTCAGAAGACTTTTGATCGAGACGTTAGGGATAGCCTTAGAAAATTCAAAGGTACTGGCCAAGCCCTTGAGATTAAACAGTCGTTTTTCATATTGACTGGTTTAATGGATATGGGTGTTGCTGTTCCTACTTGGATGGGCGCTTACAAAAAAGGCATGGAGGAAATGTTTGATTATAACGAGGCTAAAGCCATTGATTTTGCTGACAGCGTTGTAAGAAAATCACAGTCATCCGGTAGCGTTAAGGATCTCGCGGCGATTCAGAGAGGGGGTGAAATACAGAGAATGTTCACCATGTTTTACTCTTACTTTTCAGTTCTCTATAATTTATTTGCTGAGAGAAAGAATCAGATAAGTGAAGGTAATATTAATATGCCTCAATTTGCGGCGTCCATGTTCTTCTTATGGTTTGCGCCTTCCGTGTTATCTGAATTAGTAGCTGGGAGAGGACCTGATGACGATGAAGACGCAGCTCTATGGGTTGCCAAGCAAGTTGCTGGGTATCCATTTCAGTCGGTGGTGGGCCTTAGAGACGTAGCAAATGGTATAATCGGTGACTATGGATATGGTTTTACCCCAGTAAATGACGCTTTAGATGCACTTGTCCAAGTTTTTGAGGCTCCAGAGAAAATAGCTAAAGGTGAAGATTTAAGTAAGAAGGACGTTAAAACAATTGTTTTGGCTGCGGGTTACTGGGGTCATTTGCCAGCAAGGCAAGCATGGATAACGGGTGATGCTTTCTATGAATTTTTAACAGGTGAAGATGTGGATTTAAAAGATTTCTTTTTCGCACCTAAAAAGTAATAATTGAATATTAATGGGAGTCTGTAATGACAGTGCCAACTACGAGCAACAAGAATGTATATAACGGTAACGGTGCAACCACTGTTTTTGGTTATAGTTATAAGATATTTGTCAATAGCGATTTAAAGGTTATCAAGACGTTTTCTGACGGGGCGGATGTTCTTTTAGTTTTAGATACCGACTACTCTGTATCTGGCGCGGGTTCACCTTCTGGGTCGATTACCTATCCTTTAAGCGGCGATCCTTTGGCTTCCGGTGAGATTATCACTATTTTACGAGTTGTTGACATTACTCAAGATACTGACCTAAGAAATCAAGGCCCGTGGAATCCTGAGGTAGTTGAGGACCAATTTGATAGCGAAGTAATGATTGCTCAACAACAACAAGAAAGCATTGACCGGTCAGTTAAAACTCCCGAAAGTGAGCTTACATCTATAGGAACACTGCCCACGGTACCGGTAAGAGCTAACAAGATTCTAACTTTTGATAACATCGGTGATCCCGTTAAGGCGGAGGGTGGCCCTAACGGTGGATCTCTAATTAGCGTTACTGATGTTGAAGCGGCCATTGATGCCGCTGGTGAAAATGGGTTTTTACCTATAAAAAATGTTTTTGTTGGTGACGGTTTCACTGTTACTTTTAATTTGAATTTTACGCCTTTGGGCGCGGAAACATTATTGGTCTATTTGGATGATGTGCCAAGGGAACCCCTTGTCGATTTTAGTCTAATAGGGAAGGCCTTAACATTTGCTGTTGCCCCCCTTAATGGCGTGAGAATATTAGTTAGAAATTTTGGACAGGCGGTTGAATCTGCAACTGATGTGTTTATTGGTAACAATGTAACTGATACGTTTGCTTTAAGTTTTGCGCCTCAGAGTACCGATACTCTTCTTGTTTATTTGGATGATGTACCAAGGGAACCGGACGTAGATTTTACCACTTCTGGATCGAACTTAATATTTTCTACTCCGCCCGGTACAAGTGTTCGCATTGTTGTTAGAAATTTTGGGGCCGGTGGTTCTGCTTCTGGAGTTAATCTTGATTTTTTATACGCGAGAGTAATAGAAAGCGCTCCAAGCTCAACCAAAAACGCGATTAAGGCCAGTCTTCCTTTTGCCCCCCCTAATGCCACTCCTGGCGTTCATGTGATTGTTAAGCTTGCTGCTGGTCATCTTCCTAACGATATCTCAGCGGCCACATTCCAGCTAAATGCTTGGACCCCTTACCCTATGGTGAAAAATGGGGGGGAGGCTTTGGCGGATAGCGACACTGTTGGCGGTGATCATTTCTTAGAACTTGAATTTAATGACACGACTAACGAATGGGAGTATTTGAATCCTTTGGATTCTAATTTTAGAAATATATCAGGCGTCAATACTGGTGATGCTAATAACCAAGTAATAACCCCTTCCCCGGCTGTGTCTTTACTCAGTAAAGACCGGCTTATTTTTATTCAAAGCGTTGGGCCTAATAGCGCTGGGGGAGGTCTGGAAAGGTTGCAAGTAGGATCTAGCGCACAGCTACCTATAAGAAGAAGCAGCTCCGAAGTATTAGCTCTTGGCGATACCGGCCCTTCTGGGTACATAGGGATTTATAAACTAAGAGATAATCTGGGCGCTTGGACTTTACTGAACCCCTATAAGGTTAATGCTGGCAATTACTTGGCTAAAAGCATAGCTAACTCTGCTCTTGTTGATGTTGCTACCCAGACCGTTAAAGGTCGAAATACTGCGGGAACCGGAATACCTGAAGATTTGAGTATGGGGACATTATCAACCATGCTTGGGCTTGGTGATTTAGCTTTCGAGGACTTTTTTTCTGGAACAGTAGGAATAACTGCGTTTAATTTTGTGATACCTATTGCTGGTGGGGATAGTGTAAGAATTCAAGGAGGGAGTAATTTAATTTCTACGTCTCCTGACTCTTGGGTTTTTGCTACTGCGTTCGCAGCGGCTCCAGTTGTTGTTCTTGGTGGTGATACAGCTCTTCAGCTTGAGAACGTTAGTACAACAGGATTTGATACAAGATTTTCGACTTTATCAATTTTTTGGTATATAGCTATAGGTGAGGCGTAAGGTGGTGTTATGTATAAGTGTAAATATTTTGATATCCGCGAACTGGTCAGCCCCGAAGTTCATCGTTTAAAGGGTGATCGTTGCTGGCGTTTCTTTAGCCCAATAGCATTAAAAGGTCTTGATAAGCTCAGGGAGAAATACGGGCCTATCACTATAAATAATTGGCATATAGGTGGTGATAGAAAATTTTCTGGGTTTCATTTAAAAGGTGAGTATAATCGCTCTGAATTTTCGGGTCATAGAATGTGGGGCGCGTTTGATTTACTCTTTGGTAACTTTACAGCTGAAACAGTAAGAATAGATTTGCTTGGTCATGAACCTGAAAAAAATGGAACACTCCCAAGCATTGAAGGGTTTGAGGAAATTACAGAAATTGAATACGGCATTACTTGGGGCCACATTCGTTTTGGTTCTAATATTGATGGTGTGTTTGTTTATCATCCTTAGTTATTTTTTAAAACTCTTAACCATATGGTTGCCAAAATAAAATATCGCCACCATCATCACCAGGCTAGAATAATCTTCCATTGCTAGACCTTGCCAATGCGCGGCAATATCAGTTTTACCGGCAAGTTCCAGTAAGGCACTCCCAAGAGTTAGAAATACAAAGGGCGCGGTGATAACCATGGCAAGCCATCGCCTAGCTATTGAGGTCGCCGTATTTTCTTTGTTGGTTAGGGCAATATGATCTAAATGAATCTTAGTCATAGCCTTGCGCATTTCGGCCTTTTCCTCATCGGTATAAACTAGGGCGTCACCAGTTTTAACAACGGCGCTTAATGCTGTCCCGATATGCTCGGGTGCTTTTAAAAAACTTAATATACCCATATTAATCCTTTATTTACTTGATCTCTTTTTTTAGCACGATCAAGGCCAACCCCCTAACTGTATATGTTCCCAAAAAGCCAATTAAACCTCCTGAAAAAACCGCCCAATCAGGACTTAAGGATAAAGCTATCACAGCATGATACGTGGCTTTTGTAAGGCAAGCGCAAATAAAAGCCTCAGAAAGCACTCTTTGCCATTTAGTTTCTTCTTTATCGTATATCACCCTAACTATTGCGATAACCGAGGCAAGTATCATTGCTTGTAATTCTGGGGGTAGTTTTTCCAGCATAGCCTTGGCCTTTCTAGTTATCATTATTCTCTCACTATTATACATATGTGAAATTAATATTAATATCGTGTCAAAATGATATCACATAATGATAAAAATTAAACCTGTTAGCGGCCAAGCCGTTTTTTACATCAATTAACTTTAATGTCCACTTAAATCCATGTTTTAATTAATTTGAAATGTTGCAGACCAATGATATTTAACCTATTAATTTATAAACAATTGCCGTTGAACGAACCAGCAAAAAGCCAAAAATTGATACTGCCCAAGCAACACTCGACCCCTGTTGTTCTTTTGCTTCTTCATATACACTCAAAGCAAACTTTATATCATCTTTAGTATTGGGGCCATTATCCCAATCGATATCATGGTTTTGACAAGACTTTTCAAAATTTAGCCCCATCCATTTTAAAACTTTTTCCATCATCCACGAAATAAACTGTGATATAACTCCATTCCCTGCGGGACCACAGAAGCTTTCGCGGCGATACATTAGAATTCACCATTTATAACAGATAAAAGCTCATCTGATACGCTTTGAGCTGTATGCCCCGGCTTAAACGGATAAGGGAGGTTAAAGAAACCATTGTTTTCAAAAGGCGTTCCCGGCGTTGATTTAACCCAATCAACAATCGCTACAACTCCATCATGTTCCTCATCCTCAAGACCTTGAATGTACATTTTGCCAAGTCTTTTAACTCTGATTTTTTGATTTAGTTTTTTAGTGAGATCATCTTTATCTATTAAAGTGTCTTTAGCTATCTGGTTTAGATCGGTTAAAATTAATTTTGCATCTGATATATTAAGGATTCTTGAATAAACTATGGCATCACATAAACTTAACCTTTTCTCTCGCGCCTCTTGAGTCCAATCTCGATATTCTGAGGCTTTTATTATCCAGTATCGTGCGCTGTTCTCAACTTCCAATTGGAAGCTTTCTTTTGAGACTAAAAAATATTCCGCTGCAAGATCTTTTTCTTTATCAGAAAGCAAGTCCCATTTTGATTGATCGTTTACATCGTCGGTGTCAACTACGCCCATTTTAGTGTAAATCATTTCTTTTAACTTGGATCTAAAGCAAAGCCTATCTGTCCAGCCTTGCTTGTCAATGTCGAACGAAGTTCCCGCAAGTTTATTCAGCTCCTCTATATCTGTAATTTCTACAAACCCCGTTGGTACATTCCCTGAGTCCTGTGTGATTTTAACGGCTGGCAAATTCCCACTTTCTTCTTTGTATACCTTCATCTCTAAATTCCTTATGCAATTTTATTTATTGATTATTAACTTTTTACTATCCTATTCTGTTTTCGGGCCACCATCTTAATTCTGACTCAACATACCTAAACGCGAAACATTCTCCTTTTTTACAATCCCTACTCCCATATTCTTTTAAACTGAGTCTGTTTGCCGCTACTGAGCCCGGATCATTATCTTTAAACTTAATCTTTTTATCCGATTTGTTTATCCCTTTGATTATTCTTTCCACTCCCGATGGCGGCGCTTCCCAACCTGTAAAATCTCGGTCTGAACTCATATCAAAAATAAAATAATTGTAAGTTAAAAAATCTGTAGGGTTAAAATCATCTGTTGTGCCTGTTAGGGTGTGAATTAAAGTACCGCCAGTTCCTTGAGTTACTCCCGTGGCATTTGCGTAATCGTAAACATCATCTTTAATCTGTATTTGTTGACCGGATAAGATAAGTGCGGCTTGTGTTTTAGCATCCGGGTTTAATGTTACAGCGGCATGAAGCGCAGAAATTTGTGCGTTAGATAAATGATTTCTTTCGCCGGCTAAACCACCTTGCAAACCTGATAAGTCATTATGAATGGATATAGCAGTCGGCCTAATTTCCCACTGGTTCCCACCATCATTTGTAAATAAAGCATCCCTATAAGTGCTAGTTAAAAATGCTACCCATCCAACGTTCGGGACTTGTTCTTCCCATAATCCTGATGTGCCGTTGAATTGCACAATAGAATTTTGAGCGGCCCCATCCCAAGCAGCGTTGCTAACACCTGTGTCATCAATAATATACCTGTCACCATTAAGCTCTGTTGGTGGAACGGCTGTATTGTCAACAACATTAATGCAAGATCTTCTTCTATTAAAACCTGTCTCCAGAGCTGCAATATCCGCTTGCATACTATCAAGATTAGCAGGTACCGTAACCGTTATTTCGTCAAGCTTTGCTTGATCTGTTGGATCTACGCCCCCATCTGGGCTGAAGCTTGGAAAACTCATCGCTCACCTCTCTTTTAAATTGATGCTAAATATAAATCTTTAAAAATTTCATTATTGGTTAAAAATCGTTTTATGTGACTTCCTGGTAAAACTCATAATATCTCATATTTGTCTTTGTAATTTTCTGGATCGTCAAAAACTCGTATGGCCAAAGAGTTATCTTTTGGTCTGCCATCCTCTTCCAGT
>SPKZ01003789.1_pt1 | contig 23563 bp, 25 predicted proteins | sample 2456571 | NCBI WGS metagenome assembly SPKZ01 (sample SAMN11192286, study PRJNA482655) | marine metagenome | biome: ENVO:00000447; feature: ENVO:00000244|ENVO:00000211|ENVO:00000569|ENVO:00002023; material: ENVO:00002151; isolation source: ocean water from marine abyssalpelagic zone ... | reverse complement strand
CAATATGGCTCTAGATTGCGAGATCTACACGCTCGAATTGTTCAGTATATCCGAACACCAGGCAGAAATAAGGCACAATTGGCACTAGCAAGCACAAGCCAAACCTTTGTTAGATCCTTGATCCTTCGAAGCGGCGGTCTCGAGTTGTTAGACTTCAAGCCTTTACTCGTAACATCGGCAAAAAACGCCATCAATTTGATTCCTCAAAGCGGCCAAATCTTAAAGGTTTCGCCGCTCGCCGTTTCGGAGATTGTTTTTCAGAAAAATTCGATTGCTATAGACGGCCAAATCAATAACACCGCGCTTCGAATGCAAAGCATTTTAGAAGATATGAGCTTGACCGGATTATCACCAAGAGACGCGGCGGCTCGCCTGGCACAAGAGGCCAAAATACTTAAAAGACGCGCAACAACGGAAGTGCAAACGGGACTCGCGAGAGTACAAAGACGCATCCACCAACAAGCCGCCGAAGCTTTCCCAAAAGACTTGCGCCGTTATTTATATAGCGGCCCGCTCGATAAAAGAACGAGGGGATTTTGCGCGGCTTTGGTTGGCAAAACTTTTACATTGGATCAAATCAAACGATTGAGAAATGGCTCCGGTATAGGTGTTTTGGATGGCGGCGGCGGGCATAATTGCCGCCATCAGTGGATTGTCATATCAAGCGGATATGCTTCTGATAACGGCTTGATTAGTGGGACTTCAAGCGATCTCAGAAAAGCGATGGGAGGGCGGCGATAATGGCAAAAATGAAAGGGCGAATAAAGTTATCGAGGAAAGAACTAGAGCGCGTAATGAGGACACAAGAAACGATTGCATCACAAACCGCCTTGCGCCTGGCGGAAACGCAAAGAGCAAATATCCTCTTGAGAGTCAATCGAGGAATCGGAGCAGATGACACAAAAATGCCGAGCTATTCACGCGGATATGAACGACACAAGAGGAACCAAGGGAGACAATCGGGACGGCGTGACTTGAGCTTTTCTGGGTCGATGCTTCGAGATATGCATGCAGTGCAAACCGATACAGCTCAAGCAAAGGTTCTCTTTGGTTCTGGAGCTCAAAAGCTCAAGGCTCTCTACAATCAAGAACTATATCCTTGGTTTGGAATAAGCCCAAATGATCAAAAATTACTATCCGCCGAATTGGGCCGAATTCAAAGCGAGATCAAAAAGTGAGGAAACCCATGCCAAATCGCCTAATAGATGAAAGCAAGCAAGCACAAACGCCACAACCACAAATGCAACAAACGCCGAGATCTCTCCCTGGTTCCTCGCCAGACGGTCAAGGAAATGGTGGGGATAAAACCCCGCCGCTTCCTTTTCAACCAGCCGAACCAGTCGAACCAGTCGAACCAGTCGAATCAGTCGAATCAGTCGAACCAGTCGAACCAGCAAAAAAACCCGATCCTATAGCAGAGCCAGAGATTTTAGAACTCAAGAATATAAAAAAGACGCATGACAAACTTGAGGCCAATTTCAAAAATCAAGAAATTGAACTATTGGAAACAAAAGAAAAACTACATCAAGCAAATTTACTTTTAAATGCAAGTTTAGCACAAAATTTGGAGCAATTACCAGAGCAACAAAAGAAAGCAATCACTGATTTTTCAAGCGAACCTCTTGAACAGCTCAAGCAATACAATTTTCTCGTAAATAGTGGTTTTATCAAAGCGGGCAAAACGCCAACGCCAAACGCGGTCAATACGCAGATGGTTAGTAATTTGGAGGCTGGGACAAGAAACCCACCGAGAAACGTGAAAGGTGTAGTTTCCGCCGTTACCGAAGCCGCTAAAAAATTATAAAAAGTGTAAAAGTCTCAGCAAGCTAAAAAAATAAACGCTCAACATCAAGGAGATTATTATGAGTGTTACCTTAGCGGCCCTAGGGCCCTTAGTAAAAAAGGAATTGTCCGTCCTCGTTATGAACGCACTTTTACGACCTGGTGTTGAAAACGAACTTGCAATGGTCAAGTCGTTAATTGCACTACTCGCAGATAACGGGCGAATTCGAATGCAAGATGGCGGGCAATACGCCAAAGAACTCAGGTTCCAATATGCCTCTGGCTCAACTGCGGAATGGTTCGAAAGTGGCGACGTACCGAACGCGACGAGCAACAACCAATACAAAGAAACAAACGTGAAGTTCGCGAAAGCTTGGGAAAACATCAAGATTGATACCTTCGATCAGAATGCATCAAAGGGCGGTCAACTCCACGAAGAGGCCTCCATCTGGGTCAAACAGACGGCGGAAGCGCTAAAAAATCTCGTATCTTTGCTGGAACAAGGATTGCTTGCAAACAATGGCTCGATTGCCAAAGAAGTCCTTGGGATTCCTTTTTGGATTTCGAAAACTTCTGTAATTGGAACCGGATTACTCGATCAGGCAACCGAAACATGGCTACAATCAGTTATTAAAGATGCGTCAGGAGCCTTGACAATCGCAATGATTGACGAGGTACGAGATACGCTCTCTGACGAACGAGGAGCCGAGCCCGACGTGATCCTAACGTCAAGGAAACAATACAGGGCTTACGTAAACTTGATCAGGGCACAGTCGAATGCAATCATTAATTATGAACCGATGAGCGTTGGCGATACTGAATTTGAGTCAATTTCCCACGGTGGCGTTCGAATCGTCTCTATCCCAACATACCCAAATACACGAATGGACTTTGTAACCTGGAAATATTTTGAATTGGTTTTACTGATGATCGAAAGCAAAAACGAAAATGCAAAAACTATGACCGAGCAAGAAACATATAACGGTTATCCATTTGGAATGAAACCTAAACAACATGCAACGCATGATGACGGAGCGGAAGTATTTTTCTATCCTCAATTTGTGTGTAGCGCACCATGGAAGCAAGGCGCAATAATAAACCTTACATAAGTAAATTCAGAACTTGAGGTAAGAGCAATGAGTCATGACGCAGATTTTAACCCTTTAGAAGATAGTATCTATTCAGGGGCAAGCGGTTTAGACGTTTATTTTAAAGAGTTTACGCCGCCATCATCTTATCAAGATGATGGATGGGCGCCGAATTTTTTAACAACTTTTTCGCTAAAAAGAGAGCCTTCGTATGTTTCCGCTTATTATCAAGATGGCGGCGAGGGGCATGTCCGATATAATTTTACATCGAAAAAACTTCTCCACTACAAGAGGGACGGCAGAGAAGAAGATAACAACGAGGACTTATCAGGCCGAGATATAACGGTGAAGTTTGAGGTCAAATCCAGATAGCTTTTAATTTTGATCGTGAGGAACCAAAAAAATGAATACAGAAGCGAGACGAGAACAAAGCGAGAAACTAAATAGGAATCTTGGTGAAATGACAGAAGGACGGCGCAATCGAAAATTGTCTGAAATGGCGGAAACGGTAGAGATTTCAGACCTCTTTCTATTAAAGCCGGTTTATCGATCGCAAGTAATTGAAAATATGCACGAACACGCGCCACAATTCTCTTTTCAAATTGGGCCGAAAGGGAAAACCCGTCTAAAGAAGGGAGTTAAAAACCTGACTCTTAGGTGTGCATATGGCGGGAAAAAGAGTTTCAACGCAAAGAAAAGATCTTTTAACTTGAGAAACTCTATTTATTTTTATGATGCCTATGTCGAATCCTTGCTGCCATCTGATTCAAATGTGTTGGCTTATTGTGGACGTGTATTTCCCCTGGAAGAGGATTAAATGCAAGAAGTAAGAAAGGACCTAGCCGAGGATAAAATAAGGGTAAACCTTATCGGTTCAGGATACCAGGGCCAAACAATTACAAGCGGCGAAGCGGCGGTCTATAACCCAGGCGGCGGCGAAGTACGTGTCAAAAGTTCGGTAGGGGTGACCTTTTCAGGGAGTCAAGCCGAGCTTTCTTTGCCGTGGCCTTGGGATTATGATTTTGGGTTCTCTGTCAAGTTTCACCTTACTGTTGGGGTAGATGTCTTTGTAAGAACGATCTACTTTTCTATTGTTCGCAGACTCTTTCATCCGACCCTAACCCAAGACATTGTTTTTGAATTTGTTCCATCTCTAAAGAAGTTCTTAAACAAGACTACTCCAGACTTTTCGCCATACCTTCAAGCGGCTTGGGAACAAATCCGAGACTATTTACAAAATAAATTGGGTAAGCGTGGAAGTCAAACCATTAATACTGAAAGGCTAAGAAACGCTCATATGTTCTTGTCTTTGGCTGAATTTTATACACAGAACGCAAGCGGGACAAGTACCGATCAATGGGGAAAAGCCGAACGATACGAAAAAAAGGGTATGGATGCCCTTGCCATTGCGCTCCAAGCGATTATAGCGGATTGCGATTCGGATGGTCTCGTCGACGAGGAAGAACTAGATTCTTCATCAGACTTTCACTTCACTCGATCGCCTTTATGAGCTACTCAACCGCTATCCAAGAATTGAAAGCGGCGATTGAAACGCAAGGACTTATTGAGAGTCCTGATTCTTTGGTGGCTAATATTCTAGAGGCGGATATAGGCAATTTTGAAGGATCTTATCAGGTCCGGTTATCGGATGCATCAACCCCTTTATCAGAATTCCATATGGAAATAAGAGATTTCAGATGTCGAATCAATTTAGAAGTAGGGGTTTGCATCGAAAACGAAGAAAGAACGGAAGCTGAAGCGAAACTTCAGGGGTTTTTACAATTAATCGTCAAGGAAGTATTAGCCAAATGCGATAACTTGACGGAAATAAAATCCATTAGATCGTTGGCCACACCAACGGGTATTAGTATTAGCACTCAACCGACTCGAATCGGGTTTAGTTGGGATCTTGAAATCATATACAGCGCGTAAACTAAGGAGAGAATAAGATGCCAAGACCATTTAAACTAACGAACAAGGGTGCTTTTTTCGCATGTCCAGAGGATACGCAAGGGACCGCCCAATGGGAACGGAAAACGACAAGCGCATCTGTCAACAAAGATGAGCTTTTCGACTCCGCTTTATCTGGCGCAAATGACCGATGGAAGTATTTTGGCGTCTACTGGACATCAGGCGCAAATCAAGGGGAATACCAGGAAGTTGATGCATTCGATTCGGGTACAAAAAAGTTGTCTTTTTCAGCTGATTTTACGGCGGTTCCGTCAAATAACGACGAATATGCTTTGTTGCTCCGTATTCCCGCGGGTAACATCTCCATGGCTCCAGAGGTCGAAAAGGTTAACCGAGAATTTGAAACGAAGTTCTTGGATAAATTAAGCCATCAAACGACGTTCTTGAATTCTCCTGTTAGTTTCGACTCAGAAATACCAGGTCTCACCATAGCCGCGGGCGATGGTGTCACGCCGTCCTATGATTGGTTCTCGCACCTTTTGGAATGTATAGGTGAAAGAACAACCGTCAAGGGTAATAAATGCACAAGCGGCTCAACCACTACGGTACTCAATGTCGCCGCTTTGAACGGGCTCAAGGCGACCGATTTTATAATGATCAATGGGTTCATTCGAAGGGTAAAAGAAACGACTACGACAACGGTTACGCTAGAAAGAGCGTTGCTAGTTGCTCCTGCTACGAACGATGTTATTTATGGATGTGAGCAATACAGACCCGACGAAGATAATATCCCATCGTTTACGCTCATCCATTGCAACCATGACCAAGCAATGGTGACGACTGGAGCAATTTTGAATCTTAAAGGTACTTGGAATTTTGGTGGCCATCCGATGTTAAGCTTCGAAGGTTCGGGAAATTCTTGGGATCTAAGAGATGATTTCGTAATGCCTGGAAACCTGCCTTCAAACATCGCGAAACCTTCGCTACAAGGAGAATTCGGAGTATGGGTACCAGGAACGCCAAACGATACTTTTGTCGCAATTCCCGTCGCGGAGTGTGGTTTTGATGTGGGCCATGGTGTTGAAAATGTCCGAGATTCGGAGGCTTCCAACATTCCAAAAGTAACTGATAGAAATTCTACTTGCAATCTAAAGATCAGAAACAAAGACAAAACCATAAAAACCAGCTGGGAAAAAGACGCCCTAAAGCTTGAGCTTATCGCCCAAGTTGGAAATGAGCCAGGAAACGCGAGAGCCCTTGTTTTTTATGGCCAACTTCAAAGCGTATCCTTGAGCGATCATACTGGACATTCTCACTATGATGCGACGATGAATTTGGCCGTAGATTCAGGGGATAGGATTACTATCCTTCGATTTTAAAAAAGATATAAACCTTTGACCGTAGTGAGGAACTAATGGGATCTTTTAACAAACAGAAACACCAATTAGAGAAGCAAGCTTTCGAATATATTTGCTCAATTGATCCCTCGATCAATTGGGATAAATCAAATTGCACACAAGAAGAATACAGGGAAAACACAGACAAGCACAAAGAGAACCTCGTATTTAGCTCGGACCCTATTCGCTTTTGGATTGAGTTACCGTCGGCAAATCAAAAACTTTTAGCAACGGGTAGATCAGGAATGGACTACAAACACGAGGACGGAAAAGAGGAAGTCAAAGTTACCTTTGAACGTGCAGGGATGAGCGAAGGCATAGCAGCGGCTTTTGGTTTGACTCGGCTTTTTAGAGAGTTGGCCAAGCTTTGTATTTTGAAAATTGATAATTTGGATGATTGTCCTGAGAAAATTAGAAGAAATGATTTCGATGGCAAGAAAATCCTAAATGATGAGGCTCTAAAGTTGATCCCAGAGGTCGTCCTTGTGGAGATAGGCAGTTATATAAACAGTCAAAGCGACTTGTCCGAAGAAAAAAAAATGGACTCGTCGCTTGTGCCTGGTGGAGTACAGTCAAAGAGGAATCAGGCTATCAAAACGACTGTAACGTCTGTAATGTAGATAGCTTTTTTTCAGATGTATGGGGATGTAAAGGACCTTCAAAAAAGGATCAATACACCGGATACAAAGAAACATATAGCTTTGGTGATGTCGAGATTGATAGATGCCCTCTGGCTCTGATGAAAGAGCCCTTTACACAATTGGCCATCCAATTATGGCGATGGCGGGAAAAAGGAGTTTTGCCAAAATCTTATAACGAATGCACTGATATTTATATTCAGGCCATGAGTTTATTAGATGAACAAATCGGACTAGCCGAAAGCCATGCCATAAAAAAGGCTAAAACAAAATGAGTAGCTTTAATGATTTAGAAATTCAATTTGATGCTGAGCTAAATACCGATTCTATAGAGAAGGCGATGGGATCTCTCAATGATCTCGCGAAAGAATTGGGAGAGTCCTACAAGCCAGCGATAGACGCGGTTCAAAAAATGACCGCGCATGTCGAAAAAACGGAAAAAGAAGGACAAAAGTTATCAGGTTCGGTTTCAACCCTGGGAAAATGGTACGGCAAGGCCGTTGTCGCCGCAAGCAAGTTTCGAACAAATAATCAGGCTCTTGCGGTAGAAATAAAAGGGATGAATAATCAGGTCAAATCTATAGGGACTTCTTTTATTCCTGCAATAGAGGCTTTAGGGCAATTCGCAAAAAGCCAAGAAGTTCTTACCACGTCAATTCAGAAGCTGTCAGGGTTTATTCTTAGCTTGGAAGCATCTTATCAACCAGGTATACAAGCAACTCGAACGCTCTTAGAAATGCATCAAGGACTCTCCACAGAAGTCCGATCATTAGTTCAGCAAGTCACCACCTTTAGAGAAGCATGGCTACCAATAACAGACCTGGTTCGACAAATACGGATACAACAACAAGCCCTTTTTGGATGGATCGAAAAAACTAAAAGATCGCTGGTGTTATTTTCCCAAGCTTATTTGAAAATAACTGGAGTCCTCAGAGAAATAGGATTTTTGCAAGAAGTCGTACGCAAAGAATTAAATTTATTGCCTACTCCCGTAAGGAAACTCTGGAAAGAACTAAAACGCGCACTTTCGGAAAGTTTCCAGTTAAAATCCGTTTTCAATCAACTAAGCATTGCTATCGATCGATTGTCAAAAGCAACCAGTAAAATAGGGAAATTTGTTCGTAGAATTATTATACCGGCAAGTCGGCTACTTCTTGCTTTTGGCGGTCTAAATCCTATCCTAAAAAAAATTAGTGCAAAGGTGGAAAAAATAACAGCACTAATACACAGAATGCTTCCGCCACAAGTAAAAATACTCCTCGCCTTGGGTATCATGGGACCAATGATCGCAAGTATCATAATCAACATGAAGGGATTCGCAAGAGTTGTTATCGCGATAGGGAAAGGCTTCGGCGAAATGGCGATATTTATAGGAAAGGTTGTTCTTGCGCTGTCATATATCCCCATACAACTTCTAAAGGGGCTTTTTGTCGTAGCCAAATTCACCGCAAGTATTCTCCGAATGATCCCAAGCATAGCGAAGGTATTAAACTTCATTGATGCGATACCAGGGGCTATTCTAAAAGGCCTCTCCAACATTGCTCAATTTAGTAAAAATCTACTTGTTATCCTTGCGAAAGTGGCTCTTTTCACTCTGAAGATACCTCTGTATATAGGATTGATTCCTATTGCTTTTATAAAAGCATCCTTTGGGGTGGCTAAGTTTTTAGCGAATATTCTTCGTGTAATTCCAATTATAAATAAAATAGTTGGATTCATCGACGCAATTCCTAGCGTTTTAAAGCGTGGCTTTACTCTTATGAGATTGAGTGCGAAGTTTTTTATAAAGGGGTTATTTTCTGCTCTGGGTGATGGCCTGAAATTTATAGGTGATAGTCTCAAAAATGCATTTACCATAGTCAAGTCCTCAATGGGCGGATTTCTCTCATCTCTGGGTAATGGCTTTAGGGCGTTTTTTGGGAAAGTTAAAGATTTTGGCGGGGATGTTATTCTCTCCGTTCTGGATATATTCAAGGCTGGATTCAGTCGATTACCCGAAATAATCAGTACGGGAACGTCTAAATTAAGCTCTGTATTTAAGAGCATTTTTAGCCTGGTTAGAGTTGGAGCAGGTAAGGCTCTTACTTTTATTGGAAACCGCTTGGGAGATTTATTTCAGCTCACGAAGTCGGGTATCGGTTTAGTCCTGAAGAAAACTTTAGATCTTACAAAGTCTTTCTTTTCTATCCTACCAGGTATCAGAGCAATAGGTTCAGGGATTGCAAGTTGGGGTGTAAACATCGGACAAGCCTTGTTATCTCTCCCAAAAATGGTCCTTGGTTTTGGTTCTTCTTCGGGTGCGATAGGTCGTATCAAGGCGGGCCTGATTGAAATTGGGAGTACCGTTGCTTCTCTCGTTCCAGCGATTGCAAAAAAAGCCCTGGCTTTCGCGAAAGCCATTCCTTTTCTTGGGAAAATCGTCTCTCTCGTTAGAAAAATACCTGGTTTCCTCGGAAAGTGGGCAAGTGTATTGACTAAGGTTTTTGGGGCCGTTGCATCCGGTATAGGCAAAATGTTAAAAGGTTTGGGGCTTGTGGGAATTGCTATCTTTGGAGTTCAGCAAGCTTTTAAAGTCCTAAACAAGATAGTAACGGCCGTTGTGGATCAGGTCAAAACGAGACGTCAAGCGAGCATTTGGGGGATTACAGATAAGGAAGTTCAAGCCCTTTCCAAAAGTCTCGGACACGCAAAAACAAAAATGGAACTGCTCCAAACTGCGTCCGAATTAAGGATGTCCGGATTTAGTGCAAAACAATCCGCCGCCATCGGAAAGATGGCCGTTCAGCTTTCCGTACTCACAAAAGAAAGCGAAGAAAGCACACTGACAGCTCTAAAAAACGGAAGCCTTTCGGCTAAAATGCTAAAAGGGCTTGTCATATCACAAGCACAACTACAAGCGGAGATCGCCAAAGCCACACCAGTGGGACAGGAAGCAGACGACAGAATTCGAGCATTGGCCTCAATGAATCTTGTTCGAAAACGTTTGGAGGGAATTGGCGGGGATCTTCTGAAGATGGCGGAAAAATCCCCCATACAAGGAATGATGACAAATTTTCGAGCCTTGGGGCAAACTATCTTAAAAGACCTAGGGCCGGTAATTTTACAGTTTGCAAACTGGTTACGTAGTAACTCAAAGCAAATATCGGGTTACATAAAAGTAACTATTGCTTTAACTATCCAGATGGCAAAAGTAGCACAAAAGGTAGTCGGGTGGGTTATAAAGAAAATCTCCAGTGCATGGTCTGCACTTATGAGACTTCTACCCAAGAGCATAAGAAAGAGTTTTTCCTCTATAGATAAAAGTTTCAATGAAATTTATGGATACATTGCGAAAGGCGCGGTCGAGGCATATGGGGCGCAAACGGACGCTGCAAAAAAATCAGCAGAGGAGCAGAAAAAAAGCGCTTCAAAAGTCAGTAAACACCTTCGAAACTTGGTGAAAAACAATCAATCAGCAAATATCAGCGCTAAAGCAACGGTGGAAGCCAAAAGGGAGATACAAGGCTTTGCTACGGAAGCCAGGACACAAGTTAGGAATTTCAATAAAACTATGACATCTGCACTGAGTTCAGTAGGCGGATCAATCGCGAGTGTAGCAAGTAAACAAGGAGAGCTATTCCAAAAATTCCGGATGTTCTCTTTAGTTTATGGAAAGGGCCTACAAAAAACCATCGGGTTAAACAGAGATCAAATTGTTCAGTTAGAAAAACAAGGTCAAATAACGAAGCGACAATCTAAAGCAGCTCAGATCATGCAAGCTTTTAGGGTATCAACCCAAAGGAGTCTTTTTGCGAGTATTCGATCAGAGAAGCAATTGACCTTTCAGGTAAAAAGCCGGTTGAGTAGCCTATCATCAGAAAACCAGCTTAATTCGGTCCGGATAGAACGCGCAAAGCAGTTGCGTACCACTATGGAGTCCATGCCAGCGCTTAGACAGTTGATAAGTAGAGCAGAGAAACGGCACAATTTAGCCCAAATAAAATATGATAAAGCTCGGCAATCCGGACATTCCAGGTCGATGAGCCGAGCAATGACAGAGCTGGCATTTTTTAAGGAAAGGATCAAACAAACAAAGTCCTTTCGAAAAGAATTTGTCAAGACGAATCAAGAACGAATGAAGGGCTTGAACGCACTCTTGACAATCGCAAAGATAGAGCGAAAAAGCGAAATAGCAGAAAGGAATTTAAGTTTTAGAAAACAAGAAGTTGGAATCGAGGGAAAACTGCTCGATCTTAGACGAACGAATGCTAGGATTTTAGGCTCTATCGATCCAAAGATTGCTATTCAAACAAACACAGTAAAGCAAATTAGAGAGATAGGCTTTGCGCTTGAATCGCTGGATACACAACTCGAAAAGCAAGAAAGCAAAGTTCTCCTTGCAATTGGCAAGGAAAACGTAAACATAGAATCTCAAAGACTTATACTTTTAAACAAGCAAAAAGACAGTCTTAAAGAGCAAATAAATCTGATTCAAGCGGGCGGAAGCCTCCAGGCTAAAATAGCAGGGATCCAATCAACAGAGAAGGACGTGTTAAAGCGAATAATGCTGAGCAAGCAAGAATCCTCTGCTATGCAAAAACTCATGGATCTTAGACGAACAAACGCCGAATTTTCCGGTCCAATAGATCCTAGGCTAACTATTCCAAAGGATGCTGAAAAACGAATAAAGAATATCAGATTTGAGCTAGAGGAGCTTATCGCAAAGCAAATAACACTCCAGGAAAAATCGAAGCTACTTACAGACAAAACACAAATAGACCTCAGTAATAAACAATTGGCAGGGATGGCGGCTACACTAGCGATGCGCCGTCAAGAAATAGAGCTGATACGAGAAGGTGTAGCGGCTCAAATTCAATCATTAACTGTATCAGGCCAATTGAGTAAAAAATTCAGAGAAGATCAAATGTCCTTTGCTGCGAACATTGCAAGCGTTTTACATTCGAGCTTTCAAGAAACAGTTAGCGCTTTTGGATCGTCTATATCCAACATGTTTCAATCTCTGGTATCAACAGGGGAAATGTCTTTTGGCGATCTTGGTAAGGGCTTCCTTGATGTCTTGTCTAGTATGGCCCTAAAGATGGGCTCTATGCTGCTTTTGGCTGGAGCTGGATTTGCTGCAATCCCTCCATTCACCGGCGGCGCGGCGATTGTTGCGGGACTTGGCCTTCTGGCTTTGGGTGGTACTCTGAAAGGAGCATCAAGTCTAATTGGAAGCTCATCAAGCGGAGCGCAAGCAACGCCGAAGGCTCCGCCGACTTCAGATAATAATTTTTCTAAACAACTCAATAACAGACCGGATAAAGAACTTGGTTCAACAACAACAAACCTTTATATAAATACGGTCCCATGGCGCAAAAATGATCCTAAGGACTTCCGAAACTTTGATAAGTGGAAAAAGGCGGGAAATCGCCAAATTAACGGGATGGCGAAAGCATGAACACTTTGACAGAAGCGCCACGCATAGAAGGCAAGATCGAGATTGTGGCCTCCGTGAATGACAGGATACACTGGAGCGATCCGAATGCCCTGGTTATCACCATTCCATCGGGTGAATATTGGATCTCTGACTTGTTGGCTTTGGTCCAACAATACATGAGCAATGAAAGTATTTCTATAGGTTCCGGCCAACAATATCAGGTCGCACTGGACCTGGAAACAGGCAACTTCACAATTGAGGAACTTAATAGTCAATCCTTTTTCTTGAATATTTCAGTATCTGAGACACGAAAACTTTTAACGGGTGGGGATCCTTCGGTAGGGGAATCCGGATTGTATCATCTTGGGTTTGAGGTTGACAATGGTTTGATAGGACCAGGGCCAATTATTAGCCCGTTGGCGATCTCTTTGACCTGGCACCCTAACTTTATGACTAAAAAAGATACCCTAGACATCCACAAATCGAATGTAGGCGAAGTTTTGTTACTGGGTGGCGGTTCTATTGCTCGAAACTTTAGCGGACCGAATCCGCCCAATTATAGAGAGCTTGGGTTTGACTTGATCTTGCAAGTTCATCGAGAACAATGGTTCTATTTCCATAGGATTTATGCTTCTCAAGGCTTGCCCTTTCGATATTATAAGCCCCGCTCATCCCTTTCGCACGATGGAGAATATCAACTTACAGGGAATAGCTTGGATGATCCAAGCTTTGTAGCCAGGCGTGTACAAAAGCCTTGGTTCGAAGGCTCTTTTAAAATGATAAAAGTAGGGTAAAGGATCGATGGGAAACTTTAGAAGACCCCTTTTGCAGATCGAAGGTTGTACCGTTGCTCTTGCAGGTTCAGAGGTTCCCTTGTCCGTTATTGATTGGGGAATACAAAAGGCCGGACTTGTGGCACCATCCACAGGACAAAGTATCAGTGTATCTCTGGAGACTTTCACGGGAGATACGGGCGGAAACTCCGTCCTTGTTGGCGATTTATCCGAGTTACTTACCAACCATAAAACAGAACCCATTACAGATCTAAACGGATCTATAGACGATACAGATACAATTATCAAATCCTCTTTAGCATCCGGTCTATTTCCATCAAGCGGTCATATCTGGATAGAGAAAGAGGCTATCGAATACAGCGGGATCTCCGGAATCCATCAGTTTTTAAATTGCACAAGGGGGGCGCTTGGCACTACGGCAAAAAGTCACAATACAAAAGAGATTGTGCATGGTTTCATGCCTACTCTACTTCACCGTCAAGTGTGGATGTATTGGGTATCTGGTAACACAAAAAAACTTCGCTTTTCTGGCTTTATTGATAACGTAGATTTTGGCGATGGCTCCGGCTTTTCTATGTCTATTTTAAGCACAAAAAAACAGTATCAAGATTCTCCCGTTTTATTTGCGCCTTATGCCAGAGGTAAATTACACTTTACGATCGGAACCACGGCGGAAGGATTCTTTTTGGAGCTGGAAGATAGAGACGTTCCTTTTCCAGATAACCGCCAGAGTACCTATAAAAGGGCACATCTGCAAATAGAAGAAGAGATCATCGAGTACCATCAAAGCGTTTATCCCGCTCATGAAATGAAGGTTTTTACGTCGCTTAGTAGCGTTCCCAAGAGGATGTCTATTGATTCAGGGAATGGAGGGGGATTGCTCAAGCCTGGCATCTCGTTTGATATTATTGATAATAATACCGGACTTTTAGGCGGTGAAGGATACGCCACTTCAAACATAGAGCAGCTATCAGGCTCAAATAACATAGACTATAATAGCGACTATCAAGCCGTTTCGGATGATATTATCAAGCTAACTTATCAATCCTTTATCACCAAGCCAAACCAAAAGCGTGGATATGCAAATACCGAAGTCCTGGAGCATAAAACCGATGCCGAGATTCTGGAAATTCGTATTTTAGAGGGAGATCAAATCGAGGACATCCTTTTTCCCCTTCTCTTTTCTGTAGAGGGTAAAGGGGTTAATGGACCCGATAATGGAAAGTTTGACGTTCTACCACCCTATTGGGGTTTAGGCATGAGCCAAACGGTGGTAGATTTGCCAGCATTCGAAGCCCTGGTAGGCTTTCGAAGTGCATACCGTCGTTATGTTCGAAAAGAAGAGATGAAGCTTTCCGAACTGCTAGAATGGATTGCACGAAGTTGCAATGCGTTTGTGTTTTGGGATGAGCGCGGAGTCCTCACTTGCAATCCTTTAGAGGACATCTACCCCAACAGCTCCGCAAACAAGACGATCACCCAAGCCGAAACAAGACCCACTTGGAAATTGGACGCAACCGACCTTGTCAATTATCTGGAGATCAAGAGCGATTATGATCTCCAAACAGGGGAATACAATCGAACCCTAAAAGTTGAGATCTCCGGCTCCGTAAAGATCTATGGTCGGCATGAAATGGCAGTATTGGAAGATCCTGGCTTAGTGGCATCGAGAGCCAACACCCAAATATATACTACCATTTTTGGCGTCTTGATCTTGCGGTCCCGACCGCTTCCGACTATAACTTTGGATGTACCTTTAGACGAAGATCAACCCTATTATCCAGGCGATGCAATCAATTTACAAATTCCACACGTTCCGAATATGGCCGGAGGAACAGGCATTGATGGTATCTTTTTGGTCTTGGCAGTACAGCCGGACGAGCCGAATGTAAAGACTGAATTGACCTTGATACACCGTGGGGTCGGTGCGAATGTTGCGCTGATTTCTCCGGTCGGTTTAGTTGAGGCCGTGGATGGACCTGGCAAGCTTATCACTTTCCAACCATCAAGTTATACACATTTTGCGCCATCGGGAAAAGAGGACATAGACTATTTCCTAAACGGAGACAAAATCACACTTTGGGATCGATCGACATTAGGCGGCGCAATCGCAAAGCACGACGCGCTTGTGCTGCAAATTGACTACCCAAATAGAATCATTGAAGTTGATGCACTTCCAGTTTTCCCGCTTGTTCCGGATGATATTATCAGGCTCCAGAGGTTCGATAACTATAGAGGAGGTCTCCACGAGGCGGCCCGTCTCTCCAGATACCTCATTTTAGCAGGGGGGTCCCCAACTTCGATTGATGGCGATGCGCCAAAGGTTTGGGGTGTGTAATGACTGTAAACAGTAGATTTCCAAGGTTATCATTAGATAAAGTAAATGCCCGTGTAGAGGTTATCGATCCGCCTATTAAGGATTTGTTTGGCGCATGCAATGCCCTAAAAGAGCATGTGTTTGAAGTCCCTCCAACTGGCATCACAACACGTACACATCAGGGACATAACCATGCAACTCATGGCGGGCCATTAACAAGAGGATGCCTCTATTCGGAAGATGGAGGGAGAGAGCCTCTTTGGACTTTCACGCCAAACGCAGCAAACGCAAAGGATAGGCTCGATTCTTATCAGGCACAATATAATGCTGCGCCTCAATTTAGAAGGTTTGATACCACGATTTCAGAATATTACGTCTCTCCATTGCTTGCGCCTGGCGCAAGACTACGTGGAAAATTGGTGTATCAAGCAAATACAAAATTTAAGTTGCATTTCTATGAGCAGAGATCCCAAGAGACTGAAACCATAGAGCTACTCATCTCAAGCTCACCTGTTTTTGTGGATATGCTTGTACCTCTTTACTCTGGAAACTGGAACGCCTTAGAAATTTTTGCCGAGTCTTTAAGCTTTGACAGCGCGAACCCTTCGATCTTATCCGTTTACATGCTTGCAATCTACGAAACCGTAAACGATACAACGCCCAGAATCAAAGGAGAATCGAAAGTATGATTTTGCGCGGATTTCCTATTTTCGATGAAGCCCTTTTAGATACTTTTGAGTTTCTCGATCTCGGTCCGATGTGGGGATCTTGGCATCTTAACGCCTTATACGAGGCGATCCTGGACAAGCCAGCACCAGGCGCAACCGATCAGGCCGTCAAGGGTCATGACCACGATCCAAATGTAACAGATGGACAAGGTGGCGCGCCCATTGGAAGGGCGTTTTGTGGCGGTGCGGGACAAGGAAACAATCCTCTATACACTATTGTCATAACAACGGGCGATCTGAACACCTGGAAAGTGGTCAGTCCGCTAAGAAATGCAGCCGGAAAAGCCACTTTACGGGCTTATATCGGCCCTGGAATAAAATCAACAGGCAACCCACCGGCAATTGCGCCTTATATCGATGGAGAAGTTTTTATTTATTCGGTTGAGGATGTTCAATTACGGATTCGAAACGTTACCCTAGCAGTTTATTCCCTCGAAGCGACGCACACAAAAAGATCTATAGGGCACTATGCAAAATGGACTCGCATAACTCGAATCCCATGCAACGGCGAAGGCTGGGATTCGTTTGATCTTGAGGTTAAAGCATCCATTGAAACGACAATCTATGTCGGTAGAATTCAACTAAGTGAAAGCCCAATAGTAGGCGCGGAAGTCGTTGCTCTTGTTCCAAGTCTCGGATCTCAAACACTAGGATAAAAAAAATGAGTAAACTAGTACCACAAGGGTTTCCGACCCTTCGGAAAGAGATCTTCGAGGTTGAGGCAAAAGGGGCCTCTTCGGTTGTTGCGTCCCTCTATACCGCCGCAAATGGATTGCATGGCGCAACCTCAAACGGCCCGCCGCCTGGCTCATCTGTAAAGGAAATTACAGGACATGATCACACTGAAAGAAACGGGGGGGTTCCTCTTCCAAGAGGGGTTCTTTTTGCGTTCGATTATGGGGATTTACCTTTTGGGTGGTTCGCCGAATTTGGAGGGGGCGAAGGTCAAACCATCGGATTAGAGGGCGACGTGACGACCTGGGGTCGATTTACGAATAGAACACCTGATCTCCTTTTACCCGTTACATCAGGCGTTGATTCCCAAAAAGATGCGCTGTCTGGTTTCAAGTGTATGCTCGAAGGATACGTCATGATCGGAATGTCCACGCCTGAATGTAAAATACAGTTTTGGAACCGAACGACCGCAACCTATAGCGGCCAAAAGCACGTACTAGGCGGAGTATATAACGAGGTTTTCTTTGAAGATATCCCTTGCAAAGGTGGCGAAGACAATGAGTTCATTCTCTATGTCTGGACGCCGGTCCCTGGTTCGGTTTGGTTGAACTCATTAATCATTGCTGAGACAAGGAGATTCAGCCAGACCGAGAGCCAGGGGCTTTACTTACATCAAAACCTTCCGAGAACAACATAAGGTCAAAAAAATGGCTCCAGATAGAAAAGAACAATCCGGTTCATTTAAAATAAAAAAAGATTCTATACAAATGTTTGTTGCAATCCTTACAGGCTTGGTCTTGATCGGCCCCGTGATTTACTCGGCCATGACAAGAGCAAGCGAGGCAGATGTACAAAAATTAAGAATAGATATGAACGCCTTTAAAATAATCTCAAAAAATCAAAAACAAGCGATAAAAAACATACAAGCAAAACTAGACAAAATCCCTTTGACTTGGAAAATGGATATAAAAGAGATAAAGGCCGAGATTAGAGAGTTTCGGAAGGATTTCAACAAGCGCTTGGATAGGGTAAAGAAATAGGGGGCCGCCGTGAACGAACAATTAATTCGAACAACTTTTGTATTGTGTGATTCTGAAATTCTTAGCGCGTATAATACCGGCGGTGTAGGCGGGCCAAGACACCACCTTTTATCTCTAAATCAAATCCCCTCGAGGGAGGAACCTTACGCCGGAATGCTCCCTTTAGATGTGTGCGGAGCACTTTTAAAACTACACCAAGAGGTTAAAGCCTTGGGTGGCGATCTAAGGATCTCAGATGCTAGACGCCGCCCGAGCGAGGAAAGCCATAAAAGTTGGCATCATTCAGGACGTGCCATCGATATAGATTTGGACGAACTCAACTTGAAACTCTCAGAACTTTGGGACCTTGCCAAGCCGCTTGGTTGGAACCCAATTATTTCCGAGCCCGATCCGACTCAAAAAGAGGCTTGGCACTTCGAATTTAGAGGCGTTTGGGGCCCTGTAAAGGATCGAACTAGTTACCGTCAAGCATCAGTTGGAGCCTTGCTCGATCTTGGCTTAACTCGGGAATGGCAAGGGTTTTGGAAACAAAAAACCATCCAAGCGAATCTACAAAGAGCAGGTTTCGATTGTGGGGAAATAGACGGCATGATCGGCCCAAAAACACGCGCGGCGATTGTTGCGGCCTCTCTTTCAGTAGGAAACCCAATACCACAAGGAACGATGGGTGTTTTACTCGCGGACCTTTTGGAGCTTTCATCTTCTGAAGAAACCATCTGGAGCCCGTGATCATGGAAGAAAAAGAAAAGGGGACTTCGATTATCAAGCTTATGCATGAAGATCATATGGGAAATATATCTCATGTGAGGATGATGGGTTCGGTAAAAACGGTCGGTTCGCTTGTCTTGGCTGTTCTCGTAATTTTGCTCGAAACTTTCACCACCGCAAAAGGTATCGGGACCTTGGGCGGGACTATGATTGCTCTATTTCTTGGCTCCAAGAGTACAGAAACTTTAGCATCTCAAAGCCGAGCGGCAAAAGAAACCGTTGCAAAAATTAACCTAAAAAAGGAAAGTAAAAAGGATGAAACATGATAACAACCATAATAATAATAATTATAAGTATTTTCATTCTTGCCGTTATTTTCGGACAAACCAAAATCGTTTTACCGTCGCATTGGCCAAAAAAAGGTTACGCCTGGCTCAAAGGAAAGCCCTGGAAAATTCTTTTGGCCGCGTTGGGTGTTTTTTTGATACTCCTTGGGTTTGCGTATGGCGCATCACACCTTTTCGCTCTTGGTGGTGGTGCTTTTTTCCCTTTCTTTCAAGGATGGATTAAAGACGAGAGGGAACGGCGACAACTCAACGAACAGGAAAAAAAAGTTATCAAAGAGGTAAAAGACAACTACGAAAAAACGGAAGCCAGAATCAAGGCAATAGAAAAAAAAGCAATGGAGATCAAAAGGCAAAGAACACTAACAGAGAATGACCCCGAAGCCCTGAAAAAAGAAATACTAACAAGCGCAGAAAGGGCCAAAAATGAGTGACAAATCTATTTGTGCCTTGATTGCTCTTGTACTTGCGACCATTAGTATGGTCTCGGCAAGTGGGGGCAATCAAAAAAAGAAAAAAGATGTCTTATGCAAACACCCAAGCATTTGCTACACACTTTCGGAGCAAAAGACGATTGTAACGGGGCAAGCAATTCGCGGACAAAAGATCAAGAGCCTACGAGGAAAGCACAAAAGATATAAAATCCATATAGCGCAAATACACGCCGCAAAAATTAGGCAAAAGGTAAATAAAATAAATGAACTTGAGAGGAAAATTGACCGCCTGGTGAAGTTAAAAATCAAGGTTTGCTCTTGCTCTTTTGAGATAATTACAACCGGCCTGGTACTAACCGGCGTTTGTGGTGCGACTCATTTAGTCTCGCTCCCATGAGCAAAGAGAAGGGCAAGCTCCAAACAATTACAGGGCCGGAGGCTCTTTCCCTCTTTCGAGGACTACCGATACGCGCAAAGATACACCCAAAGATAAAACCAAAGATAAAGCCAAAGAAACAGCCAAAGAAAAAGGCGGGCATTTTTGACGGTTGTGAAAGTCAACTAGAATTTATCGCTCTGTGCCAAATACGCGAAGCCGGTATACCAGAACCAGAAAAGCAATATAAGTTTTCAAAAGATCGCAAATATCGTTTTGATTTCGTATGGCTTAACATAAAAGTTGCCCTTGAAATCCAAGGCGGAACGGCACAAAAGCCCTTTAAGGTAATAGTCAAGGGCAAAAGCAGGTGGGTGCAAGATGTGACGGCCCATCTATCTATGAAAGGCTATGAGTCGGATAGGAAAAAGATCTTCCTGGCTCAAAAAGAGGGTTGGATTGTATTGGAGGTTACAAGCGGTATGATACATCGAGAGGAGCTGGTTGGTTTTATGCTGCCTTTTTTTCATCTTCCAAAGGAATAGATTTAAGGTCTTCAGAGGTTAAAAGGCTTTGGGCGTAGTCTTCCGATTCTAATAATATTAGGTTGAATTTTACGGTTCGATACATGCATTCGGCTTGAGCCTTCGCAAAGTCTAAAGTTTCCGCCGTGGTGATGCGCGGAAAGTATTGATCTATCCAAGTCTCAACCTCTTCCGATATAGCAAGCATATGTTCTATTCTATCATTTTTTTGGTTTATGATCATATCTCTCGCCTGGATCTCTTTAAGTAGGTAATTGGATATTTTTGACATGCCTATTTTGCCCCTTGGTTTGTTGGGTTTAGAAATAAAAGGTTTGCTCTTGCTCTGATTGCAAGGCCCAAAAGAAGCGCTCTTTCGTGCTTCGAAGAATCCTTCAAAAGTTCGGCCTGAAAATCACCAAGAGCCAGGCGAGTTTTGAAAAAATCTGGACATTGAAGGAGCTGGATTTGCAGATCAATACAAGCAAGTTCATCCTCAAAATCGTCCGTTTTGGCGGAAAATCGTCTCTTTGGGTGTTTTTCGGAAACACGGCCTTTTTCCAGGATAGCAATCATTTTAGCCTCTGGGTTCTTTGCTCTGCGTACCGCTATATCAAGAGCTTTTGTTTCTCTCTTTCTTGCGCGGTGTACAAGATGGTTGACCTCTTTTTCTAAAAATTCTTTGGCTTGCGCTTTTCGTTCTCTGTAGATACGATCCTCATACTGAAAGCGAAATTCACCAGGCGAAAGCTTTTCTTCTACTTCGATCTGCAATCCAAGCAAGCTCTCCACTTGAGCCCCAAACGCCACACAAGCCCGTTCAAAAAAGGCGGGACAAACATATACTTTCGTTGCTTGTATGTTGTGGATAGCGTACGAGAATTCTCGTACGATTTCAAATATCATCTCTCTTTTTCGTTTAGAGGCTTTCGAATCGTAGGTATTTCCCGATGAATCGAACTTTCGCCTTTCCAATGCTTCCGCTTCGGTTTTTATCCACAATAAGCTCGGCAATCCCTTTTTCGTCTGAATCATCATGATAGACCTCATCTCTATACAGTAGTGTTACGGAATCTGCATCGGATTCTATGGCTCCAGAATCTCTCAATTGACTTGCTTTTGGCCTCTTATCAGCCGATTTTGTACAGGCACGATTTATTTGTGAAAGCAGAAGAATCGGACATGCAAGCTCTTTATATAAATGATGTAGGGCTGTTGTTATCTCGCCATATCCTCGATTTACATCATCTCCCTTGAAACTCATTATCTGGAGATAATCCACAACAATCATAGAAATAGGTAGGCGCTTTTGGCTTGCTTTTCGCCTCGCCGACGCGCACAAATCGCCTACACTTCGATTTGTAGGCTCTATAATTTGCAAGGGATATTCCAAGATCTCACTAGTTGCTTCCATTAGTCGTGAAATCTCATCAGGCTCTACAGAATCAGCATTTATAGTTAGCTTATCCAGTGGTATTTTTGCGGCGTTCGCTAAACACCTATCTATCAGCTCAAAACGGCCCATCTCATAGGAGAAAAAAAGGCAAAGTCCTTCTTTTCTCCTTGCCACATTCATAAGGATTTGCATGGCCAAAGCTGTTTTCCCCATACCAGGTCTGGCGGCCAATACGTGTAAGCCTGGAGTCATACGCAATATGGCGTCATAGTCACCCAGGCCCGTTGATTCTCCCACTTTCTTTCCGGCAACTCTCAACTGAAACTCAGACATCCATTCTTTTAGATCTTGTCTCCAGCTGTTCTCTTTTTTTTCTGTGGTTCGCAAAGAAAAAAGTCTTTGCTCTATCTGATCTCGAAAGGAATCAACTTCCTCTACTGATGTTTTTCCAGCTTCTTTTGCGGCGTCATTAAAAAGCGTTACGATTTCACGCAATTCGTGTTTTTTAACGATGGTTCTTGCTTCCGAGGCAAGAGAATAGGTCCTTGGAGTAAAATTGGTCAAAGCATTAAACAGCTCCATCCCGCCACACGAATCAAAGATCGTTTGGTTTTCCGTCCTCATTTCTTCCATGATTGAGGAGATTGAGACTATCCTGTTTTGCGTCCGAAGTTGTATTATCGTTTCGAATGTCCAGGCGAGCAGGTCGCTTGAAAACTCGTTCGGTATTGGGCATCTTTCGAGCAAGTCGAGCAACAAAGGATCTTGAATTATCGTAGCTAGGAATTGCTGCTCTGTTTCCAGAGGATTCAGTGTTGATCTCGACATCTTTCTCATTCAATTCTCTCCACATTTGTTTGATTAATTTGGATTGTATTTCTTTTTCTTCTTTCGTGGGCGCTTGTTTCTGTTTGGGCGCTTGTTTCTCGAGCCGCTTGGTTTCTTCGTCTGGAGTTCTCCACTTTCCATCGGCTCCTTTTGAAAGGACCTGATCTCCCTTGTTAAAATAGTATTGATACACGTGTTGACCGGCCCGCTCGATGAATAGTAAACCGTGTCGTTTGAGTTGGCGCAAACCTTGTCTGATTAGTCCTAAATCGAGTTCAAATTGTTTAGCCAGGCGAGGAGCCGAGACCAAATTGGGAGGATGGGCGAGGCGATTACGAAAGAGCGGGACCGCTTTATGATAAAGAAAGCTATAAATACCGCTCGCAACAATGCCGATTTTTTCCTCGTCTAATAGTTTATAGTAATGTTTACGAGGATTTAGAATTTTAATGCTTGCGCAAGAATTCAAATTCATTATAATGCTCCTTACGTGACCTCTCCGGCTACGTATTGGGAGAGCCCTGCTAGGCTCTGTTTTTCATATATCGCGAAACAAACCCTTTCTTTTGGTTCCTCGGTCTAGATTGTCCAGCAAGACAATCTGATCGTTTTAGTATAAGGACCGCCGACTCTAAAAAGCCGATTAAGTCACTGTAAGAAATAGGATTTGTTGGATCTTTGGGCTTGGGGTTTTGATCTAAAATCATGATGTAAACCTTAGTGCTTTGTTTTTTACTCTGGACAAGAACTCAAAAAAACATTAAGATTTTCAAATGCTCTTCAAGAGTACACGCCCAAAATATGGAGGGGGGGTCTTGTGGTAACAAATCCCCCTCCTGGGTGTTTAATTCAATTTTTATTGAGAACACCTAAAAACAAAGAAATTCCCAACATTTGAAACGCTAGCATGTTAAACCCACCCTGTCAATCGTAAATCAAATCCCAGGTCATCCCCACCCACTGAGCAATAAACCCAACATTTCAAAATAGTGTTAATAAACAAACATAGTCTTTTGGAAAATGGGGACTTTTTTTATTTTAAAAAAAGATCCTTCTGTGAAATGACACATCCACGCTACAAACTATCAATACTGTACAGCCGATCAGTGAACTAAACAAGCCTTTTGTTATTTTTGGTGTTATTTTTGGTGTTATTTTTGGTGTTAT